>Ga0101944_10003926_pt1 | contig 19546 bp, 22 predicted proteins | sample DewCreD2012metaG_FD_75245 | JGI IMG/M metagenome (GOLD analysis project Ga0101944, IMG submission 75245) | Hot spring sediment bacterial and archeal communities from British Columbia, Canada, to study Microbial Dark Matter (Phase II) - Dewar... ... | reverse complement strand
CGCGACATTTTCTCCTTCCGCTTCCAAATTCAGGATAGCGACTCGCTGGCCGCGGTCCAGCAAAAAATGGAGCAGGGTTTTGCCCAATTCCTGCCCGGCGATGAACGCGCCCAGGAAAAGGCGCACATCATTGGCCAGCTAATTGGCTTCGATTTTTCCTCCAGCCCTTACCTGCGCGGCGTTTTGCAAGACCCCAAACAGCTTCGCAGTTTGGGTTTTGCCACACTGGCTCGTTTTTTTGCCTCTGTCGCCCAAACGTTCCCGGTCATCCTGGTTGCAGATGACATCCACTGGGCCGATCGTGGCTCACTGGAAGCCCTGACTTACCTGCTGGAACACCTCCCTGCCCCCACACCCTTCATGGCGCTCTGCACAGCCCGCCCGAGCCTGTTCGAGCGCCTGCCCGAATGGGGAATTGGCCTCCCCTCAACCATCAAACTGGAACTGAAGCCGCTGCTCCCTGCTGAAAGCCGCACCCTGGTCGAGCAGATTTTGCGCAAAGCCCGACTCATCCCACCTACCCTGCGCGAGATGATTGTTAATGGCGCGGAAGGCAACCCGTTCTACCTCGAAGAACTAATCAAGATGTTCATCGATGGGCATGTCATTCGCCCCAGCGAGGAAACCTGGGAAATTGACCTCGACCGGCTTGATGCAGAAGCCATCCCACCGACGCTGGCGGGTGTACTCCAGGCCCGTCTCGACCGCCTAGGCCTCCAGGAACGCGTTTCACTCCAGCGGGCTTCGGTAGTTGGGCGCGATTTTGGGGATAGCGCCGTCCAGGCTCTCAGCCCCGAATCACAGGTTGAGCAGGCCCGTCTGGATGAATCGCTGGCAATTTTGCGCTCCAAGGAACTGATTTTCTCCAGCCCTGATTCTGCTTTCACCGGCGCGCATGAATATGCCTTTAAGCACGCCCTGCTGCGTGATGTGACCTATGAAACCGTGCTCAAACGTCATCGCCAGCAATATCATGCCCTGGTGGCTGAGTGGCTCAGCCAGGCCAGCGGCGAACGGCGCGGCGAGTATCTGTCGATTATCGCCGACCACTATGAAAAAGCCGGAGAAAACGATAAAGCAATGGTGGTGCTGCTCGAAGCCGGGGAGCGCGCCCTCAGCTTGAGTGCCTTCGATGAAGCCTTTCGCTTCTTCCGCCGCGCGCTGCCACTCATCCACCCCCGCCAGACCCGCGACCAGGCCCACATCCACCTGAGAATTGGCGAGGCCTTCTATCGCTCCGGCGAATTTGCCGACTCCATCAAAAGTACCGAAAAAGCCCTGGCGCTGGCGCGCGAACTTTCGAGCAGCATCATGCTTGCATCTTGCCTGGGGCAGTTGGGACAATTATATGTGGATATGGGTGATTACGAGCGGGCCGAGAAAACCCTGCGTCAGGCTTTGCCAATGGCCCGCGCGGCGGGCGTCGCGGCCCGCCCGACCCTGGCGCGCGTCTTATACGGGTTGGGAAATGTCCATTGGCGGCTGGGAAATCTCGAAAACGCCCGCGCTTGCTGCGAGGAAGGCCGCGATATTGCCCGCGAGATTGGCGACACGAACACCCTGCTTCTGGCACTCAACCGGCTGGGCGTGGTGATGGGCGCGCTGGGTGATTCATCGGCCGAGGAGAATATCTATCGGCAGGCGTTGTCGCTGGCAGTTTCGGTCGGCAACCGAGAGCGGGCGGCAGTGGCGCTCAATAACCTGGGCGCGCTGGCCGACGAAAAGGGCGACCTCGCCAAAGCCCAGGGATTCTATTTCCAGGCCATCGACATGGCGCGTGAAATCGGCGCGCAGCAATCGTTGGCGCTCTATCTCATCAACCTCGGACACAGCGAAATCCGCCTGGGGCAACTGGACGAAGCCGCCAACCACCTGCGCGAGGGACTGGCCCTGGCCGAACATCTTGGAGCAGCCCCCTGGGCGGTGACGGCAGTCCTATTCTATGCCCGTTTGTTTTTTGCGCGCGGCGAGACAGAGCGCGCCTACAGCCTGCTCGGCCTGGCGCGAAACCAGCCGGCCTTCAGCAGCGACCACACGCGCCTGATGGAGCAGATGTTCACCGATTGGCAGCTTGCGTCTGGGGATGTCGAAGCAAGCATCGCCGCCGCGCCTGCGTTGGATTGGAAAACGACTGTGCTAGATTTAATGGTGGCATAGCCCTTTTATAGCAATGTTACTGCTCCAGTTTTTCGAGCAAGCCCGGCAACTGCCCCATATCTTCCAGCGCGTAAAAACCGGGCTGGCCGGTCGGCGGCTCGGCCATTTCGTGCAGCCAGGTGGTTTCGTAGGGGATGTGGATGGTCGTCCCGCCCAGTTCCAGGATGGGCAGGATGTCGGAGCGGATGGAATTCCCGACCATCAGGAAGCGTTCTGACGGAATGGCGTGTTTTTTGAGCAGGCGCGCGTAGGTTTCGCGGGTCTTGTGGCTGACGACCTCGATGTCCCGAAAATACTGCCCCAGCCTGGAACGGGTGATTTTCGTCTCCTGGTCGAGCAGGTCGCCCTTAGTGATGACCATCAACGGGTATTGCTTTGCCAGTTGCGGGATGACTTCGCTCACATGGGGCAGCAACTCTACCGGGGCAGTGAGCATTTCTTTGGCGAGGTCAATCAGCGTTTTGACATCCTGCCCGCTCAGGCGGCCCTCGGTCAGTTCGACGGCGCTTTCGAGCATCGAGAGCGCGAAGGCCTTGATTCCATAGCCAAAATGTTGAAGGTTGCGCGTCTCGGTCTGGTATAGCCGCTCGCGTATCCAGTCCGGGTCGTGATAATGCGCCAATAGTTCCACAAAACGCGCTTGGGCGTTGACGTACAGACGCTCGTTATGCCAGAGTGTGTCATCAGCATCGAAGGCAATCAAATCGAATTTGGACATGTGGCAATTCTACCATCTGCAACTTTCCCGCCCTTCCCGCATCTGATAAAATGAAAAAAACTTTACAACACGAGGCAACCATGTCTTTCACCCTGAGCGGTTTTTCTACCCCTTCCGCATCTTCTGAAACCAAACACGTCAAAGTGCTGATTCTCGGCTCGGGCCCGGCGGGGCTTTCCGCCGCCCTATATGCCGCGCGCGCCGAACTGGCCCCGGTGGTGCTGACCGGCATGGAACTGGGCGGTCAGGCCGGGTTGACCCACACCATCGAAAATTACCCCGGCTTTCCTGAAGGAGTTGGCGGCCCGCAGTTGGGCGAGCTGTTCCAAAAACAGGCCGAACGCTTTGGGGCGACCGTCGAGTTCGACACTGCCCAGGCTGTGGATTTGAGCCAGCGGCCCTTCAAAGTGACCACCGACAACGGCGCTTACCTGGCCGATTCGTTGATTATCGCCACTGGGGCGCGCCCCAACCACCTGGAGATTCCTGGCGAATATGAATTGACTGGCAAAGGCGTCTCGTATTGCGCGACCTGCGACGGCTGGTTCTTCAAAGATAAGAAAGTGGTCGTGGTCGGTGGCGGAGATTCGGCGCTGGAAGAAGGCCTGTTCCTGACGCGCTTTGCTTCTTCTGTCACCATCATCCACCGCCGCGACAGCCTGCGGGCCGGAAAAGTGCTCCAGAACCGGGCATTCCAAAACCCAAAAATCCATTTCATTTGGAACTCGGTTGTGACTGAAGTCATCGGAGTGGACAAAGTGACCGGCGTTGCATTGAAAAATCTCCAGACCGGCGAAACATCCACCCTCGAAACCGACGGCGTATTTATTTTTATCGGCCATACTCCCAATACGCAGATGTTCGAAGGTCAACTCGAAATGCGCGATGGCGGATACATCGTTAGCAATATGCACATGGAGACCAATGTCCCCGGTGTGTTTGTGGCCGGTGAAGTGGCCGATAATCACTTCCGACAGGTTGTCACTTCGGCGGGCATGGGCGCGGCGGCGGCCATCCAAGCCACGCATTTCCTTGAGAAGGAAGAAACAGTCAGAGCTTAGTATTCATGCGGAGTGACCTGGAAGTTTTCGCATACTGAATCTAAAAAAGGAGGCCAGCGTTATGCGCGCAAGGTCTTCTTTTTTCTTTATTTCGCTCAAAAGGGTGATAAAAATCATATCATTTTGTCTCCTGCCGGGGATAAAATGAAAATCATCAGTCGCTTTTTGGAGGAAGCATGGCAAAAGTCTCTATTATTGGCGCGGGCATGACCGGCGCAAATACCGCAGTTTGGCTGGCCGGGCGTGAATTGGCCGACCTGGTCCTGGTGGACATTGTGGAGGGTGTTCCGCAGGGCAAGGCGCTCGATTTGCTCGAAGCAATGCCCATCCTGGGCAGCGATGTCGAAGTGGTTGGCTCGAATGGCTACGAAGCCACCGCCGGTTCGGATATCGTGGTGATTACCGCCGGAATGCCGCGCAAGCCGGGCATGAGCCGTGATGACCTGTTGACCATCAATGCGGAAATCGTTGGCAAAGCCGCTACCGAAACGCTCAAATACTCGCCCAATGCGATTTATGTTATTCTGACCAACCCGCTCGATACGATGGCTTACATGGCAATGAAGGTGACCGGCCTGCCCGCGCATCGCGTGGTGGGGCAAGCTGGCGTGTTGGATTCAGCCCGTATGCGTGCTTTTGTAGCCATGGAGACGGGCGTCAGTGTCGAAAATATCAACTGTTATGTGATGGGCGGTCATGGCGACGAAATGGTGCCGCTGACTCGCCACTCGAACATTGCCGGGATTCCGCTGCGCGATTATATCCCGGCGGACAGGCTGGCGGCGATTGTCGAGCGAACCCGCAAGGGTGGCGGCGAAATTGTCAATCTGCTCAAGACCTCGGCATATTACGCCCCGGCAGCCGCGGTAGCGCAGATGGTAGAGGCCATCCTGAAGGACAAACATCTCATCGTCCCAGCGGCGGCTTACATGCAGGGTGAATATGGCTTGAATGATATTTACTTTGGCGTGCCTGTTATGCTGGGCCGCAAAGGTGTGGAGAAAATCATCGAGTACGAACTAGATGCCGAGGAGAAAGAACTTCTCCAAAAATCCGCCGCGGCAGTTAAAGAAACCCACGAGGCGCTCAAAAGCCTGGTGAAATTACCTTAATTTTCGATTTCGAAATTCGTAACCCGTGATTCGCAACCTGCGGTTTGGGTGACGAGTGACAATGAGGAGAACATGATGATTCTGCAAGAAAAGATTGCTGCCCAACTCCCCGCCTGGCGCGAGCGTTATAAAACGCTCGCCAAAGAGTATGCGGATGTAGTCATCGACCAGGTAACGGTCGGGCAGGTCGTCGGCGGGATGCGCGATATCAAGGCGCTGGTGACCGATATCTCATTCGTCGATCCAGCGACCGGCATCAAGTTCCGGGGCATGTCCATCCCCGAAGTGTTGAAGGCCCTGCCCAAGCCGCGCGGCGCGAAAATGCCTTACGTTGGCGGGTTGTATTACCTGCTGCTGTTGGGTGAAATCCCGACCCGCGCCCAAGCGCTGGAAGTGGAAGCCGATTGGGCCAAACGCGCCCAGGTGCCGGACTATGTTTTCAAAATGCTCAAGGCCATGCCCAAAGAGACTCACCCGATGACGCTGCTCTCGCAGGCGGTGCTGGCCTTGCAAAACGAGTCGGCTTTTGCCAGAAAATATGCAGAGGGCATGAAGAAAGATGCCTATTGGGAACCCGCGCTGGAAGACAGCCTAAGTCTGACCGCCAAGCTGCCTGTCATCGCGGCGTTCATCTACCGCATGAAGTATTTCAGCGATACGCGCAAACCGAAATACAGCGCTCGCCTCGATTATGGCGCCAATTTCGCCAAAATGCTGGGCGTCGAAAACCAGAAAGATTACGCCGACCTGGCGCGCCTGTACTTCCTGCTGCATTCCGACCACGAGTCGGGCAATGTATCGGCGCATACCATGCATTTGGTTGGTTCGGCGCTTTCCAGCCCTATGCTGGCTTTCTCTGCCGCGCTAAACGGGCTGGCCGGGCCGCTGCACGGCCTGGCCAACCAGGAATGCCTGGGTTGGCTGCTGGATGTGTACAATAAATTCGACCAGAAAGTCCCCTCGCGCGAGGACCTGTATCAGTTTGCCTGGGATACGCTCAACAGCGGCAAGGTCATCCCTGGTTATGGGCACGCCGTCTTGCGCGTGCCAGACCCGCGCTTCATGGCGCAGTTGGAATTTGCCAAAGCCCACTTCCCTGATGACGACCTGGTACGCCTGGCCGACCTGGTTTTCGATGTTGTCCCGGCGGTGCTAAAAGAGCAGGGCAAGGCCAAGAATCCGGCCCCGAACGTGGACGCCATCTCCGGCACGCTCCAGTACTACTACGGGGTGCGCGAATTCGACTTTTACACTGTCTTGTTCGGCGTGGGCCGCGCCTTGGGCGTAACCGCCAACTACGTCTGGGCGCGCGCGCTCGGCCAACCGCTCGAACGCCCCAAGAGCCTGACGACCGCGATGGTGGAAGCAGCGGCAAAGGCAGCGGGACAGTAAGCTTTTCTCGTGGCGAAATAAAGCGGAGTGATGCGTCAGCCATCGCTCCGCTTTATTGTGAAAATATCACCGCGTTAGCTTGGCGTTTTACGCTGCGGGGCAGTTGTTGATTGCGCTGTCTGCTGTTGACTGAGCATTTCGAGAATGCCCTGCGCGGCCCATCTGCCGGTGGACAGGCAGCCGGTCAGCAGGTAGCCGCCAGTGGGGGCTTCCCAGTCGAGCATTTCCCCGGCGCAAAAGACGCCTGGTAGGGCTTTGAGCATCAGCCGCTCATCGAGTGCCTCGAATCTGATTCCTCCCGCGCTGCTGATGGCTTCGGCTAGCGGGCGCGGACGCAGCAGGGGAATCGGCAAGGCTTTGATGGCCGCCGCCAGCCTTTCGGGGTTCTCGAAGGTTTCGCGCGGCAGGAATTCCCACAGCAGGGCCGATTTCACGCCCTCGATTCCCACTGTCTTTTGGAGATGGCTGCCGATGGAGCGCGAACCACGCGGGGTTTTTAATCGGTTGACCAATTTTTCGGTGGACCAATCGGGGGCCAAGTCGAGGAAAATCACCGCTTTGCCGCTTTTTTCGATTTCGTCTCGCAGGGCGGCGGAAAAAGAATAGATAAGACTGCCTTCGACGCCCTCCCTGGTGACGATGAACTCGCCCTGTTTCGTGACCCCGCCAAATGAGAGGGTCACAGCCTTGAGCGGCGCGCCGTCGAATTTCTCGCGGAAAAACGCGCTCCAGGCCACATCGAAGCCGCAATTGGCGGGCTTGAGCGGAGCGACCGGGACGCCGAGTGCTTCGAGAATCGGAACCCAGCCGCCAGTAGCGCCGAGTTTGGGCCAACTGCCGCCGCCCAGGGCCAGCAGTACGGCGTCAGGTTGGGTGGTTTTTTCGTCTGTGGGAGTTTGAAAGATGAGCGTTCTTCCTGGGTTTGCCTGGCCTCGATACGCTTCGCTGCTCGACCGGCAATTGCCCAGAGCAACACCAATCCATCGGTGATTGGCGTGGAAGACGACTCCTGAATCGGTCAGGCGGCGAAGCCAGGCGCGTAAAACCGGCGAGGCTTTCATGCCGGCCGGGAAGACTCTCCCCGACGTGCCGGTAAAGGTCTCGAATCCCAGTGTGTTGACCCATTGAATCACCTCGCGCGGGCCAAAGGCGCGAATCATTGGCCCCAGGCGTTCGGGCTGGCTGTAGCGGGAGATGAACTGCTCTAGCGGCTCGGAATGGGTCAGGTTCAACCCGCCAACCCCGGCGCGCAAGAATTTGCGCCCAACCGAGGGCAGGGCTTCGTAGAGATGAACTTCCAGGCCGGCCCCGGCGAGCGTTTCGGCAGCCATCAGCCCGGCCGGGCCGCCGCCAATGATGGCGATGCGGGGGGTGGGGGGCATGAGTTTCCTTTAGCAAAATCCGTCTGGCAGCGGGCGCGGCTGACTGCTGGCGCGGTCGAGCAGTTGCCAGCCGAGCAGGCACTCACAAACGAGAGAGCCGTCGGGGCGGGCGAACCGGACGCAGCGCGTCCCGCCGGTTTCGTGGAGGCTGTACGGGTGGGTAGAGATGGTCAGGGTCTCGCCCCACAGCGCAGGAGACAGGTATTGGATGTGGATTTGGCGTGTAGCCACTACGAGATTGGATTCGGCCAGTTTGACGGGAGACCAGCCACAGTCAGTTTGGGCTCGCGCAGCAGCCTCCTCAGCCAGGGTAACATACGTCGCGTTGTTGACATGCTCCAGGCTATCCAAATCTCCCCATTCTACCCGGCGATGAAAGTTGAAGGGGGCCGGGCGCGCGTCGATTTTGGGGAATCGCTCGAAAGGGAAGGCGCGCGGGTCGTCGATGCGGAAGTTGTCGATGATGGCCTGGGGCGGGCTGGTGGGCCGCAGCGTGGCCGAATCCATGCAGACGATGTGCTGGCTGCCGCGCGCCACGACCTGACCGCCGCTTTTGGTGAGTTCGAAGCAGCGCGTGCCGCGTACCCGCTGCCAGTTGACCATCCAAATGGTGAAGTCGAAGCGGTCTTCGTGGCGCAGGGGCTGGAGGATTTGGAGTTCGGTCTCGCGGATGAGCCAAAAGATGCCCAGTTGTTGGCTGTCGAGCGCGCCCAGGCCAAGCGCGTTGCCCCAGTCATAGGCGGTCTCGACCAGGTAGCGTAAGTAGCTGGCGGGGCTGACGCAGCCGGTGGCGTCGAGTTCGGAGAAGCGGACACGGAAGGAGCGGGTGAAGATTTTGGACATGGCTTAAGGATAACAGAGAAGGCGGTTTGTTTCCAATGTTGGACAAATATCATCACTTTGCTGATAAAAATCGTTGTGATATAATCCGCAACCGATGACAATGCCTACCCCGCAGGACAATCGACAAAACGCCAATAACCAATTTAATATGACGCTGGCGGCGGTTGTTGGCCAGGTAGGTTGCATTACCCCGGTCATTTTACTTGGAGCATTGTTCGTGGGATTGTGGCTCGACCGGCAGTTCGATACAAAACCCTTTTTTACCATTCTTTTTATTGCGGGTAGTGGCCCGGTTTCGGTGATTGTCCTTTACCGCATTGTGAAAACAGCCACCGACCGGTTAAAAACAACAAATCATCCAGCCAAACTTTCTGAGGAGGAAGCGAATCGTGAGTGAAACACCCAAGAAACGAGTCTGGGGACGCTGGGTTGTGCTTGCGGCCATCATTTTGGGATTGTTCCTGTTTACCGGTTTCTTCGGAATCGGTCTGGGAATCAAGCCTATTATGCCGCATGTCTACCTTCCTGGTGAAAAATATAGCGAAGTTCCGCTCTTCACCATTCCCTTTATCGGGCCGTTCTATTTTACCAACACGACCTTTGGCCTGATTGTGGCAGACATCATCGTCATTTTGCTGGCGATTGGGGTCTCGCGTGGGGTTAGGAGCGGAAAAATGGTGCTGACTGGCATCTCCGGCGCGGTGGAGGCGCTGATGGAGATGCTTTATGGTATTACCGAAAGCACTGCTGGGAAATGGACGAAGCAAATCTTCCCCTGGTTTGCCACCATCACCCTGTTGGTGCTGGCTGCCAACTGGTCGGGGTTGGTGCCGGGCAACGAAACCATCGGCATCATCCATGAATACGATGGGCATGGTTATGCTCTCAAACATTTTGGCCCCATTACCACCATTTGGGATGAAGGTGGCGAGGCCAAAGGAACGGGTGAAAGTTATGCCGTCATACCTTTTATGCGCCCTGTTTCCACTGACCTGAACTTCACCTTTGCCCTGGCGGTTGTTGCAGTGGTTATGATTCAGGTGATAGGGTTCCGCGCCCAGGGTATTTCCTACATGTGGAAATTCTGGAATGTAGGTGGTTTGTTTAGCAAGCCAATTTTCGGGTTCATAGACTTTGGCGTTGGCCTGCTTGAGCTGATTTCCGAATTCTCGAAAATTCTGTCGTTTGCCTTCCGTCTTTTTGGCAATATGTTCGCGGGCGCGGTGTTGTTGTTCGTCATCGGCTCGCTGGTGCCCGTCTTCGCTCAGGCCCTGTTCTATCTGCTTGAGTTCTTCGTTGGTCTCATCCAGGCCATTGTGTTCGGCATGTTGACGATGGTCTTCATGTCGCAGGCTACCCAGGGACACGGCGACCACCACGAAGAAGCGCACGCGTAAATTTCGGGCGAGAGAAACCGCCCGGGTAAAAAACCATTCACAGTGGCGTGATTTGCGCGAGCAAATCGTCCCGCCCGAAAACGAGTCACGGAGGATACACACAATGGAAGTTGCAGCCGCAAAACTGATTGGCGCAGGCCTGGCGATGATTGGCGCGATTGGCGCCGGTGCCGGGGTTGGTATTGTCGTTGGCGGTGCTGTGCAGGCGATGGGGCGCAATCCCGATGCCACCGGCACCATCCAGACCAACATGATTCTTGGCATTGCGTTTGCCGAGGCCATCGCTATCTACTGTCTGGTTGTCGCCCTGCTCATCCTGTTCGTCTTCTAGAGTTGGGAGGATACTTTGGAAGCACTGGGTCTAAACCTACCCTTTTTTCTGGTTCAGGTTGTTAACCTGATTATTGTCTACACGGTGGTTGCCAAATGGATTGTTGGCCCCATCTCTGGCTTGCTTGAAAAACGCCGTCAGACGATTGCGCGCGGTCTTGAGGATGCCCGCATTGCTGCCGAAGCCCGCGCCAACGCCGAAAAAGAAGCTCAAAAAATCACGGCTGAAGCGCAAGCCAAGGCCAGCCAAATTGTCCGAGATGCCACCGAGCGGGCCGAGGCCGCTGCCCGCGATGTGAAAGCCGCTGCTGATGCTGAAGCCAAAAAGGCTGCCGAAAAAGCTCTGGCCGAAGTTGAAGAAGAGCGCAACCGCATTCTCGGTGACCTGCGCGGTCAGGTAGCGGCACTTGCCATTGCCAGCACCCAGAAGCTGGTTGGTGAAGCACTCGATGAAAAACGTCAGCGCGCCCTGATTGACGAATTTTTCGCGGGAGTCAAGGCGGGCAAGGTCGTCGTCATGGAAGGCGTCTCAGTTGCCGGTTCGTCCGCCGAAGTAACCAGCGCTTTGCCGCTCACCAAAGAAGAGCAGGAAGTCGTCAAGAAAGACGTTCTCGCCAAATCGGGCGCGGCTGCCGTCTCCTTCCGGGTTGACCCCGCCATTTTGGGCGGTCTGGTCATCAGGGTCGGCGACAAAGTCCTCGACGGGTCCGTGGCTGGTAAACTGGAAGGCTTGCGCGCCAACTTGCGCTAATTAAGCCGGATTGCCAATCCAATAAATCAAAAAAGAGACACTCTGCGTGGTGTCTCTTTTTTCGTTGGACATCGAAGACTAGCAATACGGTATTCATCGTTGCTCTCTTTTTACGAAAAAACTTCCGGGTGACGTCCGGAAGTTTTTTCATTTTTACATGGTTTTGTCAACTTTGCGGATGACCATGACCACTTTGCCCTTGATTTCCAGTCGCTCGTTTTTGTCGATGTAAATCGGCTGCATGGTGGGGTTGGCGGGCTGCAAGCGGTAGTGGTTGGCTTCTTTGTAGAAGTATTTGAGGGTGGTTTCATCGCGGGCGGGCAGCCAGATGGCGACCATGTCGCCATTTTTGGCTTCGGCGTTGTTGTCGACTTTGCGCATGACGACAATGTCACCGTCGTTGACCATGGCGTCAATCATCGAATCTCCTTCGACCTGGAGGGCGAACAGGCCGTCCACCTTTTTGGCGGGGAGCAGGCTGCGGGCGATTTCCACGCCATCTTCGGCTGTGTCGAAGTAGTTGAAGTCGGAGGCCGGGACGGGCATGGGCAAACTCGCGCCGATGCGTCCCATGACCGGGATGCGCAGGAAATCGTTGACGGTTTCGGTGACGGTTTCAGCGACAGCCAGGCCGAGATTGGCAAGCATTTCGGGAACGACGCGCAGGCCGCGCGAGATGCGCCGGTCTCGTTCGATGTAACCCCATTTTTCGAGTTGTTCGAGATAATAGTTGACGACCGAGGTGGAGGTGATGCCGGTTTGTTCGCCGATTTCACGGATGGAAGGGGGGTAGCCTTTGTTGGCGTATTTTTCGAGCAGCGTAAGTATTTTAAGATGCCGCTCGCTCAAGCCTTTGGATTTTCGCACCATCATCATAAGTTTGCTCCCGACGCAGATGAAAATCGCTCATGCGTTCTATGAACAGATGATACACGAATGTTTGTTCTATGTCAAGAGGGATTTTCATTGTTTCGCTCGCAACGTTTCGCCCGCAGTCTAACTGCGGGCGAACATAGAACACAAGAGAAAGTGCTGGTTTAACGGCGAATCCAGCGAGGCGTTCGGGGAGTCTGTTCCTGCCTCGGGTAGGCCAGGGTGGATGCGGGAGAATCCGCTCAGGGCGTCAAACCCAGGTGCGGCGCTTCATCCAGAAAAACATGCTGATTGGCAGGATAATGAAAACCGCCATGACCGGCACAAAGACAGCCAGGCTGGTCCACGTGGTGAGACCCGCGACCGGTTCGAAGAAGTTCATGCCGAAGAAGCCGGTGAGAAAGGAGATTGGCATGAACAGAGTGGTGATGACGGTCAGGGTTTTCATCACGTCGTTCATGCGGTTGTTGATGACGGAGAGGTAGGTATCGAGGGCGCCGCTGACCAGGTCGCGCATGGATTCGTTCAGGTCGTGCAGGCGGACGAGGTGGTCGTAGATGTCGCGGAAAAAGACCCGGTCGTGGGGGTCGATGACTTCGTAGTCGTCGCGGGCCAGTTTGTTGAGGACTTCGCGCTGGGGAGTGATGATGCGGCGCATGGCGAGCAGGATGCGCTTGAGCGAGAAGATGCGCTCCAGGGTGTCGGGGGCGGCCTTGACCAGCACTTCGTCTTCGACGCGGTCGATCTGGTCGTCGATGGCTTCGACGATGGGCATGTAATCGGCGATGAGCATGTCGATGATTTTGTAGAGCAGGTGGTCGGGGCCGTGCGCGGTGTAGCGTTTGTCGCGCCCGAAGGCTTCGCGGGCCTTTTCGAGGGCGGGGATGGGTTGGTCGTGGTGGGTGACGATGTAGTTATGGCCGAGGAAGATGTCGAGTTCGGTGGTGGAAAGGGAGAGGCCGTCGGATGCGTCGAAGTTCATGGCGTTGAGGACGATATAAATGTACTCGCCCCAATCGTCGATTTTTGGGGTGTGGGTTTCCTCGAGGGCGTCATCGACGGCGAGCGGGTGGAAGCGGAAGATGCCGGTCAGGATGGGTTCGGCGGAGGGGTCGGGTTCGGCGTCGAAATCGACCCACAGCAGGCCACCTGGCTCTTTGAGCAGCGTGGCAAATTCTTTGACAGGCAGGTCGGCGCGCATGTCTTGACCGGGGAGGTGGTAGAGGGTGCGAATCATAGGCGGCTGATTGGGTAAAATTGAAAGGGTCTTGAGAAATATTGAAATGTGCCTTCAAAATATTAATATAATTGAGTTCAATATTGACAATTCTAAAATATCTTGTATAATGTTTTTAGAAATTCAAAGCGCGTTTTTTCTTTATCGTTACCCTTTCGGATGGAGGCCTGCATGATGTCCAACTTTTTGACCGAGATGCGCGCCGAGGCGCATTTACAAGAATTGTACCGCAATCCGCGCAGGTTGGCCTGGCGGGGCAGTGCGTTGCTGTCCCGCTCTGACCGCCCATCCTGGCGCGACGCCATATTGCTCCAATTCGGCGACTTGCTGATTGAGGCAGGGACCCGGCTTAAACATACTGCCCGGCCTCGGGCCGTGCTTTCACAGGAGATGCTATGAACAATTCGATGACTCGCTGCCCGGTCTGCCAGAACGAACTGACCATCACGCGCCTGCACTGCGACGCCTGCGACACGACGCTGGAAGGGCGTTTTGTGGGCGGGCCGTTTGCCCACCTGACGGCGGAACAGTTGGACTTTGTGCTGACTTTTATCCGGTGTGAGGGTAAGTTGACCCGCATGGAGACGGAAATCGGGCTTTCTTACCCGACCATCCGCAACCGCTTACAGGACATTATCCGCGCGCTGGGCTATGAGCCAGGCAAGGATGATTCCTCTCCCGAAATCAACGAAGAGCGCCGCCGCCAAGTGTTGGAAGACCTGGATGCCGGCCGCCTGAGCGCGGATGCTGCCATGCGCATTTTGCGCGGGGAGGAAGCATGAGACAGACCACTCTGACGGTAGCGGGCGCGTCGGCCCTGGATGTGACCAACGTCAGCGGCGATTTGCAGGTCGTTGGCTGGGACCGCCCTGAAATCACCGCCAAAGCCGACGGCGATGCCCTGACTTTGATGGTAGATGGAGACCAGGCGCGCGCCGAGAGTGACAGCGACCTGATTCTATACATCCCCTGTGAGACGACCCTGCGGGTTTCCAACGTGGGCGGCGACGCCGACATTCGCGCGGTCACTGGCGCGATTGAAATTTCCAACGTGGGCGGCGACTTGCAGATGCGCAACGTCGGGCTAACGGCGGTCCGCTCGATAGGCGGCGACCTGTCAGTGCGCGACTGTAAAGGCAATTTTGCAGCTGAGAACGTGGGCGGCGACGCCTCGCTACACCAGATGCGCGGCGGGGTCGGTGTCACAGTGAGGGCCGATTTGTACCTGCGCGAGGTGGAAGGCAACGTCTCGGCCCAGGTTGGCGCGGATGCTGCCCTGTACTTGCGCCCAAAGCCTGGTCAGTTGGTCAGCGTGCAGGCCAGGAGCGACATCCTGCTGCGCGTCCCGCCCAGGGTCGATGCGGAATTTATCTTGCAAGGTTGCGACGACGAATCGATTCGCGTCGATTTGCCGGGATTCGACGCGGCGGGGCTGGGCATGTTCCGCCAGTTTAAGGTGGGCGCAGGCGGGGCCAAAATCAGCCTGACGGCCGGCGACGAAGTGATTGTGACCAGCCGCGAAGAAGAATGGCAATCGGTGGCCGATTTCGACCCGCTGGGACGCGAAGGGCCGTTTGCGCCAGGCGAATTCCCCGGAATTTCGCCCGATTTGCAGGAGCGAATTTCGCGCAAGGTGGAAGAAGCCACCCGCCGCGCGATGAAGGCTTCGATGCGCGCCCAGGAACACAGTGACCGCGTTCAACATCGCGTGGAGGCAGCCATGCGCCGCGCCGAAGAGAAGATGCGCTCGGCGGAGCGCCGCACGGCTCACATGGGCATCTCCGTGGGGCGCTGGGGCGTTAATATCGGCGGCCCGCGTCCGCCCAGGCCGCCTGTCCCGCCGGTTCCGCCCTCAGACCCGGTGACGGACGATGAGCGACTGACTATCCTGAAAATGCTCCAGCAGAAGAAAATCTCGCTCCAGGAAGCGGAAAAATTACTGGCAGCCCTGGAAGGCAAATAATTACGGAGATAAGACCATGACCGATAGCGAGCGCCAGCAAATTTTGAAAATGATTGAAGAAGGCAAAATCACTCCCGACGAGGGCCTGAAATTGATGCAGGCATTGGACGAGGTTCCCCTCGACGAAGAACCCGCCGCCCTGCCGCCTGCCCCAGTGGATGAAGATGATTCAGCCGCCGAACCCGCTTTCGTGGCGGAATCAATCGGCGAGGCTGACGAGGAGAAGACGCGGCGCGAGTCCTTTTTCGCCGGGAAAGTCAACCGCTTCCGCCGCCTGTGGATGATTCCCATGACTTTTGGCGTCTTGCTGACGGTGGGCGCGGCCTATTGGATGTATTCGGCCCTCCAAAATGCTGGGATGGGCTTTTGGTTCTTCTGCTCCTGGTTGCCCTTTGCGCTGGGCGTACTGGTCATTGCGCTGGCCTTTTCGAGCCGCGATTCACGCTGGCTGTATGTGAATGTGAAGCAAAAACCGGGCGAAAAACCGAGCCGGATTGTGATTTCATTCCCGATGAGCCTGGTAACCTGGCTGTTCGGGATGTTTGGCAGCCACATGCCGGGCCGGGAGCGCGAGCGGGTAAGCATGGTGATGGATGCGTTCCAAAAAAGCATTTCTTTGGACGAACCGGTCCTCATCGAAGTCGATGACAAAGACGGGGAACATGTCCAGGTCTATATTGGGTAAGGAGGGCCGCTATGGCAACTGCTGAAGAACGAATGCGAATTTTGAAAATGATTGACGAAGGGAAAATCAGCGCGGAGGAAGGCGCCAAACTGCTCGCGGCGTTGAGCGAGGGGCGACGCGGGCCAACACCACCCATGCCGCCGCGCATGCCGGGTTCGGCGCGCTGGCTGCGGGTGCGCGTGACCGACGTAGCCTCGGGCCGCGCCAAGGCAACCGTCCAAATCCCGCTGGCGCTGCTGGATGCCGGGATGAAAATCGGCGCGCATTTTGCCCCCGAAGTAGAGGGCGTGGACATGGCGACCATCATGGAAGCCCTGCGCTCGGGCATGACCGGTAAGATTGTGGATGTCGTCGATGAAAAAGACGGCGAACACGTCGAAATTTTTGTCGAGTAAGGACTTCAGGGTAGTTTTATGTCTGACGAAACGCTGGAAAAGACATTCACCGTCCCCGCGCCGGCCTGCCTGAACCTGAGCAACATTCGCGGTTCGGTAGAGATTCGCCCCGGCGCGGACGGCGTCATTCGGGTGACGGCCATCAAGCGCGCCGATACCGGCGACGCCCGCAACACGGAAATTGAGATGGAGCAGCGCGGTGATGGGACGGTGGTGGTCGCGGCGCGCTTTCCCGATGGCTGGTGGTCGTGGCTGTTGTTTTCCCAACCTTGTAAGGTCGATTTTCTTGTGACCTTGCCGCGCGAGGCGGAGGTCAAACTCAACGGGGTCAGCAACCGCGTGTTTGTGGAAGGCTTGACCGGCAAAGTTGACATCAACACCGTCAGCGGCGACGTCAGCCTACAAAATGTGGAAGGCCGCCTGAAAGTGAAATCGGTCAGCGGAGATGTTTCAGCGGCCCATTGCGCGGGCGCGCTGGAATTGACCACCGTTTCGGGAAACGTAGATTTCCGCGAAGCGCGCCTGGCCTCGCTCAGCGCCCACACCACCAGCGGCGACCTGGGCTTCGAGACGGGCCTGCGGGAGGGGCCGTACCGTTTCCATTCCGTCTCCGGCAACGTAACCTTGTCCCTGCCGCAAGGAACGCCTTGCAGCGCTCAACTGCGCAGCGTCAGCGGGCGGATACACGGCGAGTCCCCGATGACTACCCGTTCTCTTGGGCATGGCGGGCACCATGTCGAAATATTCGGCGGGGGGATTCCGGTCGAGGCCCAGAGCGTTTCGGGCGACCTGCGGCTGCGCGTCTCTGCCAGCCTGCCGGCCGCGTCTGCCAACCGGCGCGAGGTGCTGGAGCAGTTGGCGCGCGGCGAAATCAGCCCCGACCAGGCATTGGCCGGTTTGAAAGATTGAGATTAGGCAAGAAACAGATTATGGCATGGGTGGGAAATTCGGTTGAAGCCAGTCGAAAATATCTACGTTGGGTGTGATTTCGCCATCGAAGACAATCACATCTACCAGGCCATGATCGCTGCATTCCGGTCCCATTCCACACATCACTGCCTGGGTATAGCCGCCTGCCAGTCCCGCCGGGAAAGTTTCGCTGCCGAGCGTGTAAGCCAGGACATTGTATTTGCCTTCAGGTAGTCCATCCAGGCGGTAGGTCGATTGCCCGGCGACGGTATCGACCGAATAATACTGGCCGGTGGCGACCTGGAAGGCCACAATTCGCATGGCGGGCAGGGAATCTGCCGGGTAACTCAGGCGGCCCTCGATGCCGCCAGCCTGAACCGATGATACGACTTGCCCATCAGCTGCCACTGCCGTGAGCGTGGCGCTGACAATCGACGCAACATCCGACGCAGGCTGGGCGGCAGGAGCAGGCGCGCAAAATGCCAGCAGCAAGGCCAGGGGAACGAGTAAAAGGAATTTTTTCATAGGGTCTCCAGCGAAAATCGTTATCTATTCAAACTCCAACTCGAACTCCTCGCCCTCGCTCCACTCTTCGGAGCGCTCGATGTGGATGTCGCCGAATAAAGCATCCTGGCGGGCCGAGACGCGGTAGCGCTTAACCAGTTCGAGCAGGGCCAGGAAGGTGACGACTACTTCCAGGCGCGAGTTGCCACTCCCGACCAGTTCCTTGAAACTAGACTTCTGGCTTTTGCTCAGCCGTTCCGAAATATAGGCAATCTTCTGGCGGATGGTGACTTTGGGGGCCGAAATGACCGTGCCAAGCGATTGTTTTTCTCGCTCTTGCAGTAAAGAACTCTCGGCGGCCTCCAGCAAATCCATCAGGGTGAGGTCGCTCAGGTCGAGGCGTCCCTCCACTTTCGGCGGGGGGGCCAGCCGCAGGTAGGCGCGCAGTCCCTGGGCGTCGCGCTGCTCTAGCAGGGTGGCGATTTCCTTGAAGCGTTTGTAAATCCGCAGTTGGCGGGCCAGGTTTTCGGCGGGGTCTTCCTCCCCGGATTCGCGCACGGGCGGGCGCGGCAGCAAGGCTTCGGATTTGATTTGAATTAGTTTGGCGGCAATCACCAGGAAGGCAGAAATCTCCTCGGCCCGGGCTTCTTGCATCTGGCGGATGTATTGCAGGTACTGTTCCGTGACCAGTGCCAGCGCAACGGCGGTAATATCCAATTCGGCGCGCTCGATTAACTGCAACAGCAAATCGAGCGGCCCCTCGTAAACGGGAATTTGCACCCGGTATTTGCCGGTCTGGTGGCTGGCGATGTTCAAATCCATAGGCGGGAGATTATACTCGCAAATTAATCCGCGCTAAATTGCCAAATCAAACGGCAGGTCGCTGATGTCACGCAGCCTGCGGCCTTCTATCAAGGTTTTTAGAAGGTCGAGTTGGTCTTCGTTGCCGAGTTCTGTGATGGCCTTTTGCAATTCATGCAGGGCGAAGTGGTAGACGCAATCTATGTCCCCTGTTCCTAGGGCAAGCGACGCGATTCGGGTGGGCAATGGCTCTGCGACAACCACAACGATGTGCGGTGACTTGCCTTTACGCTGACGAATGAGATTGAGTGCTTCTGATCGGGCGTTTTGACTTCGGTCGCTGCGCAGGGTCCATTTGCACGAAATACTGGCATGCAGCATTGGCCGGCCGGAGTTGATCGCTCTTAACGGGGTAAAAGAGGCCAGCGAATCCCCTTCAATAAAAATTTCATGCAGGTTGATTTCGGTATCCTCAACTGCCATTCGCGCAATCACAATATCAGGCGCGATGATGTATTCATTGCCAATCAGGTTCGCAATATCGCTGTTCGTCTCGCTTAATTTTTTGAGACGCGCCAAGTGGTCATATTGGTCAAATTCAGAAATGGGACTGCCGGTTTTGTACTGCCATTCCCCAGGGCGAATGTTTTTCAGATGTTTAAATGCGTTTTCCAGAAATTCCTTTGTGATTTCCTCGAATCTGCCTCCGGCTGTTTGCCCTGGCAAATGGAGATTGTCTGTTTGGGTATATCCTATTTGTCCAAGAATATGCCAGGCAATTTCCCGGCTTGCCTTGTTTGTTTTATCCGCGAAATTCGGATAGGTTGGATTGCCAGGTTGAATTCGGACGATTGCCTCGCAAATGCGCCGGTGATACTGTGTACGCAGGTCGGCAAGCAGCATGATTATTCCCCTTTCGCTGGTTTATAAAACCCGATCACAAATTCCTGGTGCATGCGCTGCTGAATTTGGGATGATATATCAAAATTTGTTCCGGTTGGAAGCATACGACGGTCCCTATCCAGATTGCGAATAC
>Ga0101944_10003925_pt1 | contig 19548 bp, 10 predicted proteins | sample DewCreD2012metaG_FD_75245 | JGI IMG/M metagenome (GOLD analysis project Ga0101944, IMG submission 75245) | Hot spring sediment bacterial and archeal communities from British Columbia, Canada, to study Microbial Dark Matter (Phase II) - Dewar... ... | reverse complement strand
GGTCTCGCGGTTCGTGCCCGAGCCGTTGCCCGCGCCCGCCCGCCTGGTCTGGTTTGCGGAATCGCAACCGGGCGTGGTGGCGCGCTTCCCCGCGGAGCGCCGGTTCCTGGCCCGCGCATCCACGGCCGTGGACCATGCGCCGCACGAGTTGTTCGTGTCCGGCTCCGTGCTGCTGCCCGCCCTGGACCTGTGCCGGATCATGGGGTGCGATCCCATCATTTTCGCGGGACTGGATTTTGCGTACGGCCACGGCCGCTCGCATGTGCGCGGCAGCCCGGCCGGGGGGCGCAACACGGTCACGGACCGCACCTGCGACGGCTACTTCGGGCTTCCTGCGCGCACCATCCAGGCGTTTTACATTTATCTGCGCCAGGCCGGGGAGTTCATCGGCCGCGCCATGCCCGGCCGCCGCGTGTGGGACGCCACCGAGGGCGGCGCCGCAATCGCCAACACCGTTCCCATGCCCCTGGTCCACGCCCTGCTGCGCATCATCCCGGATCCATGACAACAGAACGCGTTGCTCATTTGCGCGCCGTCAATATAATTATGTCAACAGACTTTGTTCGGTTCATTTCGCATGCAAACCCTGCATCAATGCTGCAAGAGGAGGCGGAACATGGGCGGAAAAACAAAAGGCAAAACGCCCGACATCATTTTCCGAAACGGCAAACCCGCTGCCGTGGTGCTCGATATTGCCGAGTATCAGGAGCTGCTTGAACGCCTCGAAGACTTCGAGGATCTCAAGGCCCTGCAGTCCATGAGGGAAAAATCCCTCAAATTCAGAAAACTGGATGACTTCCTCGAGGAGTGTGATCCGGTTGCATGAGATTTTTATTGAACGCGCAGCAGAGCGCGATTTGAAACAGCTTTCAAAAAATGATTTTCACCGCATAATCTCGTCCATAAAATCATTGCAAGATAATCCGCGTCCGCCCGGATGCCGAAAAATCACAGGATCAAAATCAGACTGGCGTATCCGTATTGGTGATTACAGAGTCATATATGAAATCGCAGACGCAGAGCGCGCTGTGCGCGTGATGCGCGTCAGGCACAGAAAATCCGCATACCGCCAGTAATGACGCTCGATATTTTCAGTTGACAATTGAATATTGGCGCCGCGCCGTGTCCGGCCAGCGCCGTATTACAACAGCGGCGGGTTATGGGATTATGCCGTTATATTCACTGGACAGATCGTAGCCGCCCTCTTTGACCGGGAACCGCCTGGTCTCCGGCTGGGGCCGCGGAAGCACGATTTCGTCATCCTGCCGGGGTTTGAGGATCGTTTCGCCCAGCACTTCGCTCACGGACGGCAGCTTGACCTGTTCGCGCCGCTGATCGTAGAACTCCTCGCGCTCGAACCAGGGCGCTTCCTTTTTTGCCGCTTCGGCGGCTTTTGCGGCTTCCTGTTCTTTCCTGGTCCGCTCTTCCTCTTCCTGTTTTCTCTTCTCTTCTTCCTTCTTCCTTTTCTCCTCCTCCTTCTTCTTCGCTTCCTCCTCTTTTTTCTTTTCCTCTTCTTCCTTCTTCTTTTTTTCCTCTTCCTTTTTCTTTGCTTCCTCTTTTTTCTTCTTCTCCTCTTCTTCCTTTTTAATTCGCTCCTCCTCGGCCTTTTTCCGCTCTTCCTCCTGACGCTTAAGCTCTTTCTTGGAAGGTCTGCTCGAAGGCGCGCCCGTGTCGAAGGTCTTGACGATGGTGAACTTGCTTGTCTCGGTTAAGTCCGCGCCGGAGTTGAGCGCGTAATCCAGGCGGAAATCCTGATAATCCACGCTGAAACCGTATGCGGCGTTGCCGTCGCTGGAGCCGAGGCGCACAGTGAAATGATCCGCGGCGCGGTATTCGAGGCCCATGCCGAACGCGGAATCGCCGAGGTACTTGCTGTCGTAGGACGCGGCCAGGGTCGCCGCGCCGTCCAGAAACTTTTTCGCCGCGCCGAACGAGACATTCATGGGCACTTCGTCCATGACGCCCAGGCTCACTCCGCCAATGTTCTGCAGATTCAGGCCCGCGGTGGTTTCCTCGTCCAGAACCATAAGCGCGCCGATGTCGAAGCCCGTGCCGCTGTAGCTGTTACCGCCATACATGTTGTAACTGAAACTCTTGAAACCCAAGCCAAGAAACAAATTGTCGCCGTATGGCATTGAATAGGCCAAAGACCAAGCCCTTCGGTTTTCAGATCCAACGCCAAATTGCGTTGTAATGCGGTATGGATTTTGACCGTCGTTCGTGAATAGCGGGAAATCCGTATTATCTGCGGAATAGGAGAACCCGATGGCGCCGCGCCCATAGGGCATGGCCGCGCTTACGGATTGTATGTCACTATCAAACGAATTTATACTAGCGCGGGTGATGAGCAGTTGCGCGCCTGGGAGGCGGGCCAAGCCCGCGGGGTTCCAGTAGATGGCGCTCACATCGTCGCTCAAGCCCACGAAGGCGTTGCCCATGCCGAAGGCGCGCGCGCTTTCCCCCTCGCGGAAGAAGTCGGACTGTGCCGCCAGGTCGTCTTGGGCGCGCACGGGCGCTGCCAGGGCCGCGCACAGCGCCGCCACACTTATCCATGCCAGCAGGTTTCGGGCCATTTTCAGTCTACTCTCCGTGTTCTGCAAATAGTGTCCCGTTTATTTTTTGAAGATTGCCATCTTTCCGGTCTGCTCGGTCACGCCCGTGGCCAGGCTTGCGCGCAGGCGGTACAAGTATACCCCATCGGCGATGTGCCCGCCGCCCATTCCGCGGCCGTTCCATTCGATTTCGTTGTAGCCGGGAACCACCGTGCCCGTTGTGGAGTACACCATGCGGCCGTCGCGGCGGTAGATCTCCAGAACCACGGCGCCCGAGGACGGCGCCTGGAACGAGAATTTCATGGTTCCCCCGGCGAGCGGGTTGAACACGCCCGAGCCGTCCGACGGCCCGGCCGCGATGTTTACCAGTTGGGTTCCGCCCGTGACTTTCACGGTCCATTCCCGGGTCTGGACATTGCCGTTTTTGTCCTGCACGCTGAACGCGATCTTGTACTGGCCCGCAGGCAGCGTGGCCGCGGGCGTCCAGGTCACGGTGCAGTTTGTTGCGGCCACGCAACCAGCCGTGCTCGCGGTTCCCGCGTAAGTCCCGCCGCCGCTGCCGGTCACGGTTACGCTGATGCTGGTCAGATCCACGCCCGAGGCGTTGATTCCGGGGTCAGTCAGAGAGACGGTGATGGACACGCCCTCGGAGGCGCTGATGATGTCGCCGCTGGCCAGGCTGAACGCGCTTGACTGGGTGTTGATGGCGGGCGGCGTGCGGTCGTCGCTCTTGAAGTGCACGGTGAAGGAACTGCCGTAATTCACGGCGTTGACCGTGACCTGTATGGCCGCGTTGCCTATGTCCGTGGAGGATATGTCGAAGGTTGCCTGGCCGCTGGAGTTGGCTGTTGTGGTTGTGGGAGACAGCGCCACGCCGGCAAGCCCGGTGGCCGCAACCGCCACGGTGTCGCCTGTGCGGAGGTTGCCGTAAGTGTCCTTGACCGTGACTGTGATTTTGCCGCGGCTCGACCCGTCGGCCACGATCTGCAGATCCGTGTCTAAAGCCGAGGTGTAGGGGTGCGTGACGATGGTGAAGCTGCCGCCCGCGCCCGCGGCGGTCTGCACGGACGACTGGCCCGTGGGCTGCGTGGCGTCGGTCTGCTGCGTGGTTGTGACGGTCACGCCGGTCACGGGCGCGGCCGGGTTGACGGTGGCCGCCTGCGTGCCGGCCGTGAGGCCCGTTGCCGAGGCGGTGATGGTGGGCGCGCCGGCTTTGGTGTCTTTGTAATAGAACGACACCGTGGATGTGGCCGTGAGGCTCACGCTGGTCACGGACGCGCCGCCGGCCGTGGCGCTGAAGGTCACCGTGCCCGTGCTCGTGGAACTCAAATTCACCGTGGCCGTGGTGGTCACGGGATTGCCAAAGGTGTCCTGCGCCTGCACAGTGTACACCGCGGACTCCGTGCCCGCGGTGAGCGTCTGCTGGGTTGTGGTGAACACGAGTCTGGTAGCTGCGCCCGCGGTGAAGAGAACATTCTGCGTGCTGGTCATGGTGAGGCCCGTGCCGTTGGAGTCGGACAGGGACAAATTAACGGTTTCCGCGGTGTTGTTGGTGAGGGGCACGGTGACCACGCCGCCCGCGGCCTGCACGGCCGCGGCGCCCGTGCCTGCGCCGCCAAGCAGGGTTCCCGTGGTGGCGGGGGCCACGAAGGTAGCGGACCCGTCCGCCCGGATGGTGAAGATATGCGCGCTTGTGGCCACTGTGTTGCCGTACTGGTCCTGAACCGTGGCCGTGACCGCTGTGTTTGCGCCCACGGCCGCATCCGCGGGGTTGGACAGCGTGACCCTCACGGCCGCCCCGGGGCTGAATGTCAAGTCTTGCGCGCTGGACACATTCAGGCCGTTGCCGAAGGTGTCCGTCAAAGAGATGGTGATGGTTTCCGCGGTCATGTCCGAAACATTGAGAACCGCCCTGCCCCCGGCAACCTGAAGGGCCACGGCGTTGCTGTTGCCGCCGGACACCACCAGGCCCACGGACGCATTCACTCCCACTGCGTCCCCGCTCAAATTCACGGTGAAGGCTGTCGCGTTGTCCGTGGTTACACGGTTGCCATCCGCGTCCTGCACCTCGAAAGTCACGGGCGCGATCATATCCACGCTGGTATCCGCGGGATTCACGACCGCGATTCGCGTTGCCGCGGCCGGAACCACATCAATGGCCAGAGCCGTGGTGTTGGAAGCGAAGTTCTGGGGCAGCGTGCCCGTGGCCGTGAGCGCCGCGGCGGTGATGTCCGTTCCGTCGCCCACCACCATGTCCGTGATGGTTACCAGGGCCGTGCCCGCGCCCGCGAGCTCGCCGGTGACCGAAGTGTCTGCGGCGCCCGCCACGCTGGTGGCGTTCACCAGCGTGGCGGCGGTGATATCCTTGGCGGATGCCGGCGATATGGACCCGCCGGACAGGGACAGCGTGACCTGCCGCGACGCGTTCGGCCCGGCCGTGATGGGATTGCCGTCGTTGTCGTAGATCGTGATGGTGAGATCCTCGGTGCCGCCCGCCTGCAAGGTTCCATCCGCGGCCGTGACCTTCACATGGTCCGCTTTGAGGTACACGGTGTGCGCGCCGAAGTCTTGAAGCGTGGCGTTGATGCCGGCAAGGGATATCACATCCGAGTTTTCGTAATCAATCCACGGGTCCGCGTCGTCGTCAATATCCTTGATTTGCACGGACACCGCGCTTGTGTCCACTTTGAAGTAATACACCCCCTGAAGATTGACCGGGTCCACCTCGGTAAAGAATTCGGGGATGACGCGAGCTGATGCGCCGTCCAGGAAGTAGAAGTTGGATAGATTGCCCAGGCCGGTGATTCCTGTCGCTGCGGGGGTCTGCACGGTGAGCTTTACATTGTAGGCGATGTACAGGCCGTTCGCCACCACGCTTGTTCCGGCGAGCACAGGAACCTTGGTCGTCAAGTCTCCGTTTGTCGCTCCGGTGAGATTGATGAGTGTTTGCGCCACAGCGCCGCCGCCGGGCGTGACATTGGCCGCGCCGCTGTCTATAGTCTGATACCCGGACTTGGTGGCCACAAGCTGGCCCGCGCCCACGGTGTCGAAACAATGGATGTTGCCGCCCGCGCCCTGGTTGGCGTATATGGGCGCGCTGCCGCCATGCGTTACGGTCACGCCGGTGACGGCCGTGCCGAACTGATCGTAGATTGCGACCTTGAGGCCGTACTTGAGGCCGTCGGTTGCGCCAACATAGGTTGGGGCTGCCTGCGGCCCCGCGGCCGCGGGCGCTATGGCCGTGGCGTCGCATGCGTTCACGAAACCGGCCTTGTCAATGCGAACATAATATGTGCCCGGCGCCTGCGCGATGTGCCACGAGGTTGTGCCGGGATTCCATACCGGCCCGGCAACGGGCGCGCCCGCAGGCGCCGTGCATGCGGCATCCGTGAACAGGGCCAGGGTTTCGGTTCCGTCCAGCGTGACATTGTTGCCCATTTCGTCCTGCACCGGAGACGCCAGCTTGACGGCGAAAAGCACGCCCGTGACCGCGGCCGCGACCTGCGCGTCCGCGGCCGCGGTGCGGTCGGACGCAAAGCTGTTTGCGGTGTTTGTGACATAGCCGTTGAGCGCGGCTGATATGGTAAGCGTGGTGTGCGCCAGTGGCACGGGGCAGTACCAAGCGCCCCCGCTTTCCGCGCACGCCACAGCCGCGGCGTCGCCCGCATTCACGGTGACGCCCGCAAGCGCGCCGCCCAACTCATCGGCCACACCCGTGACCTTGTACGCATACTGCACGCCGGAAACGGTGTCTGTCAGCTGCGCGTCTGTGTGGGCCGTGCGGTTCGCGGCCAAAACCATGCCGGAACTCGAGGCCACATATCCATCCGCCGTGGGCGTGCACACCATGGCGCCGTCGCTGTTGGCCAGCGCCACGGGACAATACCACACCCCGCCGTTGAGCGCGCATGTGTTCTGCGCAGTGTCGTCCCCGCATGTAAGCGCGGTGACGCTTGCTGTGATGTCCGCGGCGGTCTGTTCGGCTGTAACTGCGGTAATGGTGTACGCATAATCAATGACAAACGCCTGCGCATCCTGGGGCGCTGTGTGCGCCGCGCGGTTCGCGCTTGTGTTCGTCCCCTGGGCGTCCACGAAACCGTCCCGAACATTGCTGATCCCTCCGCCGTCCGTGCCGATGGTGTAATTGCAGTAGTAAACCCCGGTCGCTCCGCTCTCGGCGCACGACCCCGTGCCGCCCACAAGCGTCACAACCGCGCCCGTATGCGCCGTGCCGAATGCTTCGTTGGTCAGCGTATATTTCTGCGCGTACTTGATGATAAGTGACTGTGCGTCTTGGGGGTCCGTGTTGGCCGCGCGGTCCGCGCTGGCGTTCAGCGCCCGGTCGTCCACAAACCCGTCCAGCACATTGCTGATCCCCGCGCCGTCCGTGCCGGTGGTGTAATTGCAGTAGTAAACCCCCGTCGCTCCGTTCTCCGCGCACGACCCCATGCCGCCAACCAGCGTCACCGCCGCCCCGGTGTGCGCCGTGCCAAACGCTTCATTCGTCAGCGTGTACTTCTGCGCGTACTGCACCCCGCCCACGGTGTCCGTGACCTGCGCCGCCGCGTGCGCGCCCCTCGTGGTCCCAACAGTCATCAAATAGTCTTTCTGCACATAGCCGTCCAGGGTCACATTGCAGTCCATGGTCCCGTTGCTGTTCGCCAGAACCACGGGGCAGTACCACGCCCCGCCGTTCAGCGCGCACGCGTTGTCCGCGGTGTCGTCCCCGCAGGTCAGCGCCGTCACCCCCGCCGTGATGTCCGCCGCCAGCGCCTCCGTGGTGATGCCCGTGATCTTGTAGGCGAAGTTGAGGGCTGGGCCGTCAACGGCCGCGGCGAACTGCGCGGCGCTGTCATAGTCCACCTCCTGCTGGGCCGCGGCGTTGGGGGTCACGGCCGTGGTGGCGTCCACGAAGCCGTCTATGGAGATGGAAAGATTGCCTGCCGCGGCAGTGCCGGCGATGTAGGCGTCGCCGCCGTTAAAAGTGCTCGTGACTATGGAAAATCCCGAGGCAGAAAAAGTCGCGCCCACGCCGTCGAGCGCGCCGAAGTCGTTGCCAAGCTCGTCGGTGGCGCCCAGGACGCGCAGGGAATATTCGAGCTGGCTGCCGTCCACGCCGTCAAAGTCAATGGTCAGCTGCGCGCCCGCGGCCGCGTATGTGTATGGTCCGCTTAAGGCCGCGGTGGTTCCTGTGATAAAACCATTAAATGTAAGCGTGATGTCGCCCGGGCCGCCCGTGGCCGCCCAGTACAGGGTTCCAGCGCTGTCCTTGAGATCCACGCCGGTCAAACCGCCGCCCATGGTGGATGCCGCCGCGGTGAGCGTGAGCGCGCCGCCGAACTGGTCCTGCGCGGTGATTACGAACGGGAAGTCGTTGACGCTCGCCACCGTGACCACGGCCGCGTTGGTGAGCGACTGCGTATTGTCAACCGCCTGCAGATACCCGGTGGGGGTTACGGTCACGGTCACGGAATCCGCCACGCCGCCAACCGGACATTTAATATAGATAATTCCATCTTCCGTTCCGCCATCCTGGTCGCCCAGACCGTTGTCGATATAAGTGCCGTTGCAGCTTGTGGTGTTGGTGACATCCACGGTGGCGCCGGTGTCAATGACCGCGCCGATGGGCGCCTGGCTGGTCACGGTGACTTTGAGGGTGTAATCAAGGGCTGTTGCCCGAATGTTCGCCGCCCCGCTGTCATATTCCAGATAACCCGAACTCGCATTCACAAAGCCGGAGGTCGAGCGGACTTCAAAATACCAGTCGTCCGCTCCGGTGGCATTTATGACCCCTGCCAGGCTTGCTGCGGAAATCTCGATGTCGCCGTCCGCAGCGCCATCCTCGTCCATCACGCCGCCGTCCACAACGCTGTTCCAGATCGCGTTGGGCAAAGTGTGGATGTTCCCGTTCGCGCCCTCGGTCACAATGTCCACCACGGTGCCGCCGTCGCCGCTGATCGGATTGCCGAACCGGTCTCGCAGCTCCACGCAGATGGACCCCGCGCCGAGCGCGCAGGCCGCGCGCGCGGCTGGCGCAACGCCCGCAACCGCCAGCAATATCAGCAGAATGGGTATCAGTCGTCTTGTCATCGTCAAATCACCTTTTTGAGCGTTCTTTTCATTTCCCGGTCTTGTTTTCCTTCTCAAGCTGTATCTCAAAAATGTTGACGGCATCGCCCGAATAAGTGCGCTCCTGATCCAGCGCCGGGGTGTGCCCTGCCGCGGAAATGTCCAGCAGCACGGCCGCGCCGTGCGCGGCGTATGCCTTGATGTCCTCGCGCGCAAACGCCACGACGCCGTTCTTTTCGCCGTCCGCGTCAAACTTGTCGCCGTCCGTGGATTCAAACAGGATGTTGGGGGCTTTGTTGAGGGAGCCGTCCGGCCCGGGCAGAATCAGGCGCACGCGGCAGCCGGACACGGGCGATCCATCCGTGCCGGTAACCGAAACGATAATGTCGCCCGGGGAATTGTTGTGCTGGCCATCCTGGTCCCCGCTCGCGGCGCTGGCCGAAAGCAGGACCGGCGCCAGAAACGCCATCAACCGCAAAATCTTCCCGATTGCCCGGAGCGAACCTCTTGGTTCTGTTCTCATGCTCTGTTCGGCAGAGGCCGTTTAACTTCCAAACCAATTATGATTGCAAATCCCTTGCCATGCAAGCGAACCATGCCCTCTTCCGCGCAAAATAATCTCCGGATGAGGGCTTTTTTCTTTCCGCCTATTGCAGCGAACACGCCGGAAATTTGCTATTGCAAATGTGTTCACTCAAAGTGCGGCTTTATTGCATCACTCGGACGCCATAATTATAAAGTCATTCATTCAAATTGAATCCCCCGTCACGCAAATCCGGACAGACATCGCACGCCGCTCGGGCTGCACAATCTCCGGCGCTCATCCCGGAACCGCCGCCTTCCTGCGTGCGCTTTCGCGCGTTCCGCATTCCGCCAACGCCGGCGCCAGCGAAAAATCGCATGCACGCTTCATTATCTGCAACCGCACGCTCAACACACGGGTGTTCTGGGCTGTCGCTCCGCGGCATACCGTCCCGGATCCGCGCGTATTCCCGCTCCGCCTCTGCGCCTTTGCGCGCCGCTGTGCTATAATAACTCCCAGTCCGCCGGGCAGGCGCAGCCCCCTCCCCCGGCGCGGCAAACATCCGCCGCCGCCATGGCGCGCGGCCATGGAGCGTTCTCGTGCAAAAAAAAGATTCCCTTTTCTTGATAGATGTCGCCGGCCTTATCTACCGGTTCTTTTTCACCCTTCCTCCCATGACCACCCATGGCGGCCAGCCAACGAATGCGGCCTTCGGCTTCGCGCGCACTCTGCTCTCCCTCAACCGCAATTACAACCCGCGATATCTGGTCCCGGCCATGGAGTCCAAAACTCCCACCTTCCGGCACGATCTGTTCCCGGACTACAAAGCCCACCGTGAAAAAATGCCCGATGCGCTCCGCTCCCAGCTCCCCATCGTCGAAGAGATCATTTCCGCCATGGGCCTCAATCCCGCACAGGCCGACGGCTTCGAGGCCGATGACATTATTGGAACATTCGCCCGCACCGCGGAATCCAGGAACATCCCGGCCTTCATCATCACCGGGGACAAGGATCTTCTTCAGCTTGTCTCCGACTATGTCCATGTGCTCATGTGCATAAAAGGCACCTCCGACCTCGAAGAATACGATCCCGCCAAAGTTCGCGCACTCATGGGAGTAGATCCAATCCGCATCATTGACCTCAAAGCTCTAGAAGGTGACAAGTCCGACAACATCCCGGGAGTGCCAGGAATAGGCCATAAGACCGCCGTTACCCTGCTTTCTCGGTTTGATAATATTGAAGATTTATATGATAATCTTGATCAAATTGAAGGCAAGGCTCTGAAAAACAAACTTTTGGAAAACAAGAACCTCGCGGAGATAAGCAAGCGCCTTGCAACCATCAAAACCGACCTGTCTATCGAGTTGGATTTGGCTAATTTTGCATTCGATCCGCAGAATCAGTCCGCCACGCTTGCCGATGTGTTTTCCCGCTATCAATTTAAGTCTCTTATCGGCGAACTCGATCTTTCGCGCACTGCCCAACCTGTGAACAATGAGAAATTTTCAGAGATAACTGCTCCATTTCGTACAATTACAGATATTGATGAGCTTTCTTCATTCCTTAATTCCGCAAAAGACGCTGGAAAGCTGTGCATTGATCTTGAAACAACCGGACTAGACACCATCGAGGACAGGATTGTCGGCTTCTCTCTTGCCACAGATATCGGGAATGCCGTCTATGTTCCTATCCGGCATGTGAAGCCGAACAATTCCAATTATACAGGCGATATTTTCGATCAGCCCGACGATTTGCCGCGGGTTGGCAACGCTGATTGCGATTCCTTGCTGAACAAGCAGATCGAACCACAAAAGGCCCTTGATGTACTGCGACCGTTTCTCGAAGACCCAGGCATCAAGAAACTCGGGCATAACCTCAAATTCGATATCGTCATGCTCATGTCCGCAGGAATCAATATGAATGGCGTGTCCTTTGATTCCATGATCGCGTCTTACCTACTTAATCCTTCCAGCCGTAGGCATTCTCTGAAAACAATCGCCTCTGACTATATGTCCATCCACTTCAATACCTACGAAGATATTGTGGGTAAAGGAAAGGACCAAATCTGTTTTTCCGAAGTGGACATACAAACCGCCACGCAATATGCCTGTCTGGATGTGGACCTGGTTCTGCGCCTCGAGCAGCATCTTCGCACACAGCTTATTGAGAACGACCTCATGACGGTTCTGGAAACAATCGAAATCCCGCTTATACCCGTTCTGGCTGCCATGGAGTTCCATGGGGTGGCCCTGGACGAGAATCTTCTCAAGCAGATCTCTCAAAAATTATCAGACAATGAAAAGGACATCGTAGCGCAAATACGCAATCTAATTGGCAAGGATATCAACCTAAACTCACCAAAACAGATTGCGGAGTTGCTTTTTGATGACCTCGGCTTGCCGCCCGTCCGGAAGCGCTCCACGGATGTCAATGTCCTTGAGGAATTGCAATTCGCACACGATGTCATCCCTTTGATTATGGAATACAGGCAGACCTCAAAACTCCGAAGCACCTATGTTGATGTGCTTCCTACCCTGATTAAAAAATCCACAAAACGGGTCCATACCTCCTTCAACCAGCACATCACTGCGACAGGCCGTTTGAGCAGCAGCGATCCCAACCTTCAGAATGTGCCCATACGCACCGAGGCCGGTAGGGACATTCGAAAGGCCTTTGTCGCTGGCGCTCGTGACCATGTCCTTATCGCGGCCGACTATTCACAGGTGGAAATCAGGCTTCTTGCAGATATGTCAAAAGACCCTGCACTGGTCAATGCGTTCATACTTGGAGAAGATGTTCACGCAAGAACCGCAGCAGCGGTTTTCGGCGTGGACATTTCTGATGTTTCCAAAGATCAGCGCCGATACGCAAAGACAATCAACTTCGGCTTGATCTACGGAATGCGCGAGTTCAATCTCGCCCGAACCCTGGGCATCTCCAGGCAGGAAGCCGCCGCATTCATTGACAATTATTTCAATCAATACCCATCTGTCCGCGATTTCATTGACCGCACCTTGGAACAGGCGCGCCAAAATGGGTTTGTATCAACCCTTTTTGGCCGCAAGAGATATGTTCCCGAGGTAAATTCGAAAAACAAGAATGAACAGCAGGCCGGATTTCGGGCGGCTTTCAACACCATAATCCAGGGAACCGCGGCGGATATCATCAAGATCGCCATGATTAGCATTCACAATCACATTGTATCCGGACAGATCAAAGCGAAGATGATTCTCCAGGTTCATGACGAGCTGGTTTTCGAGGCGCCTTCCGCCGACGCGCCCAAAGCCGCGCAAAAAATCAAGCAATTAATGGAGAATTGCGTGGACCCCTTCCACTCCATGACCGTTCCCCTGATTGCGGATGTCAGCATCGGCCCAAATTGGGTGGATACCACGCCGATTTGACCGCTCACGCAATCTGTTTCCTCGATGTTGAAGCCACGCTGCTTTTCAGCCCAAGACCCGTACCTGCACAAAGAGCCGAATACTTCGGTAACCAGATCGTGTTCCAAAGAAAAATGCAACCTGTTAAAAAGGGTTTTTCGCCACCCGCAATTTTCTATGGCCCCAGATGCCGCGGATCGAGCCGTAAACACTGTTGCGCCACTCGTTCAAGCCTCAGCTCTTTCCTGATTTCGCTCCCTCCACAATTCTCCGAGAGCAATTATTGGCTTTGCTCCTTTTTCCACTCCTTGACATATCTCAAATATGCTCGAATTGCGGCAGATACAGGAGATAATATCTAAATATAGGTGCATATAATTTAGACTCATACAATTTAATTAAACAGTATGAAAGATTGCGCTTTTGCGTAAATCAATATTTTAGAGAAGTTTGTCTATTGACTTATCCCACGATCTTCACAGATGAAATGCTCTTGTCCAATTCTTTATTCTGTGAATTTGATTTTTTAGCGCAATAAACAGCCGAACTGCTTTTTCTGGCTATCCAAGGCATTCAGCTCAACATTATAGTTGCGGAAAAAGGGTTTTATTGAGATTATATGCAGACTCATGGAAAATACGGCCCCACCATTTTCAATTCACGAAGCATACCCGTTTATCTTGGAAACTCCTTTTGCATGCACGCGTGATAATTTGAAATTACTCCAATTTTACCCTATAAATTATTGTCCGCACGCTCACAAAGCAGTTTTCTTGAAAATACCATGAAATTTCCTGACATATCTTGTCTATCCATGCAATCTGAATGTGTTTTGTGTAAAATCTATTAATCGCGGCACACGCTGACAGCATATAAAGCACAAATCTTCAAGATAGTCCGAATCGCTCCCTTGTTAACGCCCAATTTTCAGATATGTTTGATAAATCAATGTTGTTGCTGTTCAAAAATATCAGAGGCAATAATTGCATTCATAAGCCACAAATAACGCAACTGGACACAGGAATCACTATTTATCTAGCGCAATTATTTCATTTTATAAACACAAGCGCCTATAGTTTGATAATGCATCATTCACTTTTGTAGTCTGTATATTTCCATCACAATAAGGGCGTATTGCTTGAAATTACCGTTGAGCCACATCTGGAAACATGATTTTTCTAATATGCTGAAATATTGGTGCGCTCTAAAATCGCTTCTCGCGCGTTTTTCGCAGACATTTGACCCCAGCTATTCCCATAAAATGCTCTTCCGGTATGCAAAGCACCAGAGGCCGTATCTCCAGCGTTGGCGAAGCCCTCGATTTTCAGGGATGTTCTGGATTACTTCACAGATACACCAGCATGGTTGTCTGTTTCACGTGAAAACATTTTTGTGCCATTTTTTGTATTTACCAAATATCATGAATTTCTGGATTCATGTAACACCAATTGTCTTATTCGTATCACGATTATCGCAATTTAATGCAAATCATCGTTATTTGCGGCTGTGTCCGGACAGATTTTGACGATATTTATTCGCTATGAATATTCTCATTCAAAAAATGTCTGATATTCACAACATTCTCAAGACGCTTCGGCACACCCGACACATTCAGCTTCATCGCTTCCCGGTCAGGGGCTTGATCCTTTGTCCCCCTCCAGGAATAATACGCAGAAAATCGCGTCTTGAGCTTCTCATGATGCTCCAGGGTTCCCCGGAAAAGCTGATAATGAAGATGCGGAAACATGGATATTCCTGTGTTGCCGCAAAGCCCGACAGGCTGTCCACGCTGTACATTCTCCCCAACCGAGACCAGGACAGAATCTTTCATCAAATGGTACAAAAGGCTTATTTCACCGTTCTGATGGTCAATATAGACATGGTTCCCCACGCGGGGTGGATTGGGCATATAGGGCTGGTGATCTTCAAGGTCGGCGCGAACCTGCACCACAATCCCTGGCGCTGGCGCAAGAACCGGTTGCCCCCAGCAATAATGGGTCTCGTTCAGATTGGCGTCTCCCTGTGCCTGATATCCGTCGCGATTTATAACAAAGTCCCATGCATATTCGCCTTTTTCACCTTTAATATGTGACACCAGACCCTGATTCCCTTGTACTACATGCCAGATTCCACCTACTGGCAATGAGAGAATTGTTCGTTGCCCGTAAGCTTGCGGATCTTCGGCCACTGGCACTCCAGGCGCGCAAACAATGCGGGACCGTACGGATGTTGCGAGAATTACCCTGTAGTCGTCTTTCTCTGCCCAATCAATAAGCATGTCCATATCTGTCCCGGCACATTCCTCGAGCCAACTGTCTATATGCTCAATGGCCGTGGCCTTTTCAATTTCACCATATGGGCTTTCGTTAAGCAGTGTGATGAATATCTCCCGTACCCGTCCGGAGCCGTTCGTTAAAGATCCCTGGCTCTGGTTCCATCCATTATCCGTGGATGCTGCAAATGACCTCGCGGCCATTATGACAACAATGAACAGCAAATATCTCATGCCAACTCTTCTTGCCATATCACCCCTCCTACATCTTGACATATTATCTGCTTTTCAACTAATCTGCTCGCGGCTTCCTGTTGATGCAAGCGATACACTATCTGCCTTGTCATTCTCTGATTGCTGATACCATCTTTTGCTCTGTCTTTCCGCAATGATAGTACAGCTCAAATTACAATTTGGCCTTATATGCTTCCTGTGCTTTTTGTATTTGCTTCAGTGTCCCTTGCGTAATCTATTCTCTATTCGCCTTGTTGTGCATCTATTTGCTCTTATGCGCTGTTTTTTGCTTGTTTATGCATTTTTAGTTTAGCTGTTTCTATTATTCGCGTCTATCTTTTTTTGTTCACGGCATGCTCTCATTCTGTATCTGTCCTTCCGCGATCATTTATGATAATAGCACATCCTCAATGATTCCGATATCTGTGCAATTAAACTATTTATTGATTGTAATCTTCGATTTACTTTCTTATTCATATTATTTCACTTGTTATCAATGTCGAGTAATGTTTTTATATTTTATAGACTTTTTTGAACGCGATTTGTATTTCTGCTATAAATAATTGCAATGGCCGTGATTTCTTCTGTTATTATTCGATAGTGTGCCACTGTTCCATCAATTGGGCAAATATCTCTGAATGCAACAGAGCTGTCTTGGACTTTGCGATGGGATCGTTTGTGCCCATCTTATTAGACATTTGAAATAATGATTAGACATCAAATATATCTCATTATCATTGCAATTTTGATAGAATCGAATTTACTGCACGGCAACTAAATTGGACATACTTTCGGAGTCGTCTGATACAATGTCATTCGATGATGGTAAGTGGATTCTCCTGAATGTTTGACGGCTGCGGTTTTGCAGCCGAAGTTGCAGGCTGTTTGATAATCGGCTTTATAGAAGGGTTTTTTGTGTCTTGGCTCTTCGCGGCCATCTTGTGTGCGCTCTGTGCGTTGATCTTTGCGGGTTTTGCCGAGGCAGGCGATGGTAAGGATGTTGTCTTTGTCTGGCCGCCAGATGAGCTTTTCGACGCAGTTTCAACTGGTATTGTCTTTGGTTTGGATGCATTTTCGGACGATGTCGTTTTGATTGCATTCCCGGCATCTACTGATTTTTCTGTTGAAAGATCCCTTTGTGCCTGCACATTTAATGCCGGGACAGAAGTGTCCATAACTGGGTTTTCTTGACTTTCCGCCTCTTTTTCAGATGGCGACAGGTCGCCATGCTTCCCATCTTTCACTGTAGTATTTTGACCTGGCACCTGTCTAACTTTGTCTATGTGTCCGGAGGCGCCTTTCCGAACCTGGGCGCTTGTTTCCTTTGGTGCTTGAATCTGTTCAGAAGCTATGATGCCATACCCGGATTTGGAAAAATGCCGCCATGCACCCAACGCCGAAAGCGTCAAGAAAACCCCCAATATCAATGCAATGGCAGGCGCAATGTAGACTGCGATTCCGGCTCTCCTTGCGCTTTTCTCATTATTCCCCTGTGGCGTATAGTTTTCGTTGCATTTATCTGCCGTATCTTGTTGTACTTTCTCGGGGAAGGCAGCGTGTATTTTTTTCTCTGTCACATGAAACGGCACGCCGTCCCGGTCAATCTCTGAAACGATTGCGCCATCGTCAAGCACGCCACGAAGCGCCTCGGTGGGTGAAAGCACGCGGTATAGCGTCCCTTCACGGTTCATTTCGAGTTTTCCTTCATCATTAAGCAGTTTTATAATATGCCTTTTATCGATAAGACCCTGAATTCCTGTGATAACAGCATTTTTCGAGCGAAGACTGGTTGTCTCCTGCAAGGCCGCATAGCTGATTCTGCAAAAGTTGCGTCCGTTTTCATAGCTCAAACGAAGCATTCGATTATAAATTACCTCTTCAAAAGGCTTCTGAAGCACGGAAATCTGCACCCTATCCTGTTCGGGTATAGATATTGGGGCATCAAATTTACAGCAAGCAACTGTTTCACGCCAACTCATAATGGTTCCGATCCGGGTCTTTTATTCGAGCCTTTCCGTGATCATATCAAGCCATTTGTGTTTGGAACGCAGTCATGTTTCATATTCTTTATTATATCACTGTTCCCATGTCCCTGGATATGGATTTCAACAGATATTTCGCTGGAAAGATATTTGTCTCAAATGACCACACTGGACATAACCAGGTGCTATCCGGACAGTTTCTGTTTGAGTTGATAATTCAGGTTTTTCTTTGATATCCAGGCTCCTTTCATTCCTTAAACATGCGGGCAATTCCGTGATAAGAGCTTTGATGTGATCCTACATTGGGTGCTTGATTATAGTCGTTCAGCATATTCAATGAGGTTCTGTCTATGTGCGTGAAATGATCTTCAAATATGCATCATCCAATCCTTATATCAGGCGATAAACCTGATAATTTCAGTGTCAATAAATGCGCCTTTAGGAACAAAGGCCTCAAAACAGATTGGAATAAATATCAATTTTTGTATAAAAACGACCTGTCGCTTAAAAAATCGCCTATTCCTTGTGTCAAAAATAATGATGCCGCTGCTTTTTCGGTTTTCTAAAATTGGACAAAGCGTGATTGTATGCGACAGAAATAATGGTTGAATTTAAGTTGTGAAAGCATCTCATTTTATTTTCCGATTGATTCAATGCAATTTGTTCATTTTTATTCCAGAATTTGACTCATTGGAAAATGATGTTTTTATCGATCGCTATTTATCACATTTATTCATTTTTACCCTATTGTAAGGACGAAGAAATCAGGCAAATGATTTTCCAGCGTGGGCATCAAACTCTCTTTTCGACATCATATGAATGTATTTGTATAATTCTTTATAATAAAGCCATGATCACTATATATTCCCTTAATTAAAGGTTAAATAAGTTCATAAAGCATGTTGCACATGAAATTTAATCGCTACAACGCCTTGTTATATCAACATAGATTGGGTCAGGACGCAACCACTTATATGACAATATTCACAATTGTGCAACAATATCCGGATTGATAATTAAAATATGAACTAATTTCAATTCCCGAGCAATGGAATCGCCTCAATTGCGAGTCACATTCTTATTTCAAATATGATTAATGAGAAGTAAAAGGTATCAAAACAAAGCAATCCATTTCTTAATAACATAATACAAAGCAGTGAATATTTTGTAACCATATATTGCATTGCACAATAGCTAAGAAATACGCCTTCAAGACACTAATGACATGAAATAGAGCTTTTAACAGTCGAATTAAGCACAATAGGTCATAATTGAGAATAGATTGTGTGAGAAGGGCTTAACTGACAATTCGAATCGGTCAGAAATTCGGTATCATTACTGTATTGATTGCGTGGATTCGAGAAATCGGGGCTGGAAAACGAGCGTAAGAGGTTTATGGCTGGTTACAGATTCACTGGGACAGAGAATTTTCAGAAGAGCCGCAAATACAGCCAATACTAAACGAGAAGGCCCGTAATAGCAACACAGCAGCCCAATTGCGATTGACAAATTCATCAGCTATCATTAATTTATTGATTTTCTACTTTCAATCACACGCTGACAACTTAAGTGAATTCGCTTTTCATAAGGATGCCTGGAAATCTGGGGCAAGGCCACACGAACCAGGCGGCCTCATGGCTCCACTTGAGTCTTGTGGGTACGACATTATATGCATACCCGGATTCATTTTCGATTCTGCAAATATTTATCAATTGAGGTGGACAGACTGTGATTCACAGATTGCGGGTTTTCCATAAAAATAACCGCGGCAGAAATTCAGTTCAAACATAAAATGGCTTCAATGAACATTTTTTTCAGAATTTCCCATCATGTATGACACACTCTCCACAGCGTGTTACTCGCACCATGATACATTTGTGTGAGTGCGGCATGCAACACGCACATCTGCTAAACATTATCATTTTATCAGATGAGAAATTATTTGAATGGCTCTATGGCCGTGATTCGGCAATTCGTGTTCAGTTAAAAATATGAAAGCACCCGGAGGCTAATAACTCACACAAGGCATAAATATAACCCCTTAATACTTATCAGCACACATATGCGCCTGTTGTTAGCATTGCTTGCTTACATGCGGATGAATGCGCACACATGCTCACATTGTTATTTATGATGATTGAGCATTTTGCGGCACTTTGGTCATTTTATTTATCAAAAGAATTATTTTCATGGATTGTAGAAAATGATTGAATATATCGAGGCCCTGAACGCCCTGGAAAGGCCGCGAAACGCAAGAGACGGCAACAGCATCGCCAGGGACCTTGATAATGCGTTATACGCGATTTACAGCCGTGGATTCAGTCATTGAAATGTGTGACTTTCGGGTTGCGTTTGCAGATGAAATATCTCGATATCTCGACACTGAAACAACCCATGGATGTGAAAACCCGAGGAATCAGCATCATGAAGGCTCTCCATTCATGGGATTCCGGATTACATGAGCGATTAAACGCAGTTCGGATATAATAAATAACATTGTAAAAGAAGCGTATTATTGTTCACATCACAAATA
>Ga0101944_10003924_pt1 | contig 19550 bp, 17 predicted proteins | sample DewCreD2012metaG_FD_75245 | JGI IMG/M metagenome (GOLD analysis project Ga0101944, IMG submission 75245) | Hot spring sediment bacterial and archeal communities from British Columbia, Canada, to study Microbial Dark Matter (Phase II) - Dewar... ... | reverse complement strand
AAAAGTGACTATCAGAAAATCTTATGGTTTTAAAAGCTTCAGATGCATAGAAATTGCGCTTTATCATGTGCTTGGCAAATTGCCGGAACCAAAACTAACCCACAGATTCTATTGACGAATCATTTTTTTCAGGACTTTCCCTAAAAATTCTCTTGAGAAATCCGACAAACGGCATAGCAGCACGAACACGGAAGGAAGAAGTGGCACTATGCGCTCTATAAATGTGCAGCAAAAACCTTTTTGGCGCAACTCCCGATAGTTTTCCTTTCCGTCTTGACACGATTTCTGCCCCCATATATCTTAGCTTTAGGGTATCGCCGTAATGTTCAGAAGATATAACCGACACCACCCGCACTACCAACTCGGCATGGCAACTAATAACAAAATTCAAAATCCTCATAGTCTAAGCACACGCGATGAAACGGTGACCTTTGGTTTTCAGAAAGTGCCCACACGAGAAAAGGCGAAGCTGGTACAGAGACATTTTAATTCCATAGCGCGCAAATATGACTTCATGAATACCCTGCTAAGCTTTGGTCTCCATTACCGTTGGAAATGGATTGCGGTGAACATGCTGGGTTTAAAACAAGGATGCCGGGTAATTGACGTGTGCGGCGGAACCGCTGACCTTGCCATTCTTGCCGCACGTTATGTTGGGCCTGAAGGCCACGTTATCGTGTATGATTTTAATAGGGCAATGATGCTGGCGGGAAAAAGCAAAGTGCGCAAGGCGCTGCTCGATGGAAGGATTAGTTATGTTCAGGGCGATGCGGAACAGATTGCCTTCCCGAATCAGTACTTTGATGCAGCCATGGTGGGATTTGGCATCAGAAACCTGGCGCACATGGAAAAGGGCTTGGCCGAGATGTATCGGGTTTTAAAGCCGGGTGGAACTGCAATGTGCTTGGAATTTTCCCGGCCCACAAATCCTGTATTCCGCTTTCTGTATGATGCATATTCATTTTACGTCATGCCCTTCATGGGCAGGTTGCTTACCGGTTCTCCCACTGCCTATACCTACCTTCCCGAATCAATTCGCCTGTTTCCGCTGCCGGATGAGTTGAGCGAAATGCTTTTGCACATAGGCTTTTCACCGGTTTCCTATCATAGGCTTACCAATGGCATTGCCGTGGTGCATCTTGGAATAAAGTAATCGTTTTAAGGTCTCGTTTTAGTTCGCGCGACGGCACATTGCGTCGCATTCATGGCGAAAGGGAAGAGTTTATTTGTTTGGAAAACCTGCCTTCTTTGCCGCTGCTTCTGCCTCCTCCATCTTATCCAGTATTCCCATTAGTTTTGCAAACACATCCGGGCGCTCTTCCTGTATTGTAGGAAACAGCTCGCCATAGGTTTGACCGATTGTCCCAATAAGCTTATAGAAGTCCATAGTGGCAATGCGCGGTTCTTTAACCAGACTCACCAAGTAATCAAGGTCATCTGCATCAAGAAAGTCCTGAATTTCTATGGGTTTAAAATCCATCTCGCCATACGGTTCATAAAAGTATTTTTGCCACCAGTCTAAATAGCTTGAAATGCCGTCTCTATTACACTTGCCATCAAGCAGTGCCAGCGTTACCGCATTGGCTGCCTTCCAGCCGCAGACAATGGCAATGGCGTTACTCACTTCCATGAGCCAGGCAGCATCGCTGATAATCAGGACATTATCTTTAAACGGTTCCTTCATCGGTGCGTGCATATTTACCACACAGCAGCCGGTGCCGGTCTTTTTTGCGCCTTTAAACCAAGACGAATAGACTTTATCGGTATAAACAAATTTCTCCAGTTTGGCATTAAGATCATCTGAAGGCCGATGGGTGGTAACACCTACATGATAGTGCCCTTGATGAAGACCGCTGCTTACAAAAAAGCTTCCATCCATGGTGAACACAAAGCCAATCCCCTCGATTTCCGGGATATCAATACCTTCTATGTACCAAAGCATCTCATTGTGGGTAGCAAAGAATTTTCGCTCCTTATTCATCCCGAGTATCCGGCTGATGCGCGAGTTCACGCCGTCGGCCGCAATGACAAAGGGCGCTTGAAACTGCTCGTCACCGCCCGTTACCGTGACCAGGTCGCCATTTTTCTGAATGCCAGTAACATTGGTATTGGGGAAAATATCAACGCCATTTTGTTCGGCGTCGCTGAGCAGCCCCTTCAGGATAAGCTCTTTATCAAGCGTTACGCCAACCCGCCGTTTGTCAGGATTCTGTTTCTGAAACACGCGGTCGCCAAAGGTGAACTTCTTTCCGCCGGGAGAATAGATGGCAAAGCCATAAACATTTCGGTGCGGCCCGTCATAAGAAATGGAAAAGCCGCTCACTGGAAAACAGATTTTTTTTAATTGAGGGTTATAAATGGTCGTCTGGCTGAAGGTATATTCATTCATCGGCGAGAGCACGCCGCCGTCAACACGCCGGATTTTAGTAATATCTGTTTTTCTATCCAGGAGTGCTGTTTTGAGACCATTTTCACCGGCAAACTTTGCGGCACTCAGTCCTGCAGGGCCTCCCCCAACAATTACCAGATCATACTTTTTTGCCATTGCGTCCTCCTTTTTAAAAATGCTATCAGCGATCAGGTAAGTCCTTTTAAACTGATCAGGGCTTTGCGGTCGTTGGTTTTAATCCCGAAACCGTCTTTACTTTATAAAACTCAAAAAATGCCAGGAACGCCATAACCAGATAAGCCATGGTTTTGGGAATCATGAGCATGCCGATTTGGGGCACCTGCTGCTGGAAAAATATCACCGGTGCATAGCAGGCAAACGAAACCAGAATCATCCGCCCGATCCAAATGAACGTGCGATCGTTTGCGGCAGAAGCATCACGCAGTATGAGATACGCAAGACCCACTTGAATAAGCATGAGCGGCAGATTGCGATACAGTGACCAGGGCTGGACAGCCTGCAGACTCTGCCAACCATTGTCCGGGTGCGTCATAATAATTAGCCGTATGATAGCAAGTATGAATAAAAAATAACCAAGCGCTCCGTATGGTTTATTATACCGCTCACGCCACGCCATAATCAGCAAGGCATAAAATATCGTAAAGGTGATTGCTGTTGATAATGAGCCCAAGGGCGCAAGCAACACCTGCTTTCCCAAAATAGTAACCGGCACATCAAGGCCCCCCATGGCAAAAGAGACGACCCTAAATCCCACATGACCGATATCGCCAAATCCTAAAAATGCAAATGCCCACATGATCCGATCCGCAGTCCGCAGATCGCGTGGGGCAACAAACACCCGGTGCCGCCACATGGTAATGACCAGCCACCATATCACCGCCAAATAAGCAATATTAAATACTGTTTCAGTCAAAATCCGCGTTGTTTCTGACATTAGTAATTCTCCCTTGCTAATTGTTAGCTCTCATCGATAGCGCAGATAGTTAGCACACTAATATTTACAAAAATTACATTATAAAATCAATAGAAGTTTAGCGGACGAATTAAAATTGTAACGGTCCTTGAGGGCATATGACCCCGGCGCTGCGCTTCGGGGTTGTTCAATGAACGAAACGCGTTGCGTAAACGCTCAAGAGAAACGATTGCTTCAGGCAACGTTGTCGCCTTCGCAATGACCGCGTAAGAACGTCGCTGCGCGGGACGCGCAGTCTCAGCTTACAGTGCTCATAAAAGAAAGAAGTTTCTTAGGAGATGCGGCAGCAATGCGGCAATCTCAACTGCCAAAAAGAAAGCATACATAACGAGTTAATCTGCTATAGTGGACAAGACAGATTCTTGAGTATTTTTAATACAGGATAGTGCTGGAAAACAGAGTATAGGCCGGATCAAAAAGCAAGGAGATCGCAGACAGATAGCAAAGTTTCACGCAGATAACGTGCGGTTCACAGTAAAGCCTGCGGCTCTACGTGCTGTTACCGTTGAGCACCAGGTGCAATGTCGCCCCCATATCAGCGATTCGGTAAGGCTTTGTGATGACTGCGCTGAAGCCGTATGCTTTAAAATTTGACATTATCGGACCGGTTGCATAGCCGCTCGAAACAATAACTTTTGCTTTAGGATCAACGGCGAGCAGCTTTTTTACCGCCTCCTCCCCGCCCATACCACCGGGGATCGTTAAATCCATGATAACGGCAGCATACGCCTGCCCGGTCTCTTTGGCTTTACAATATAATTCAAGCGCTTCCGCGCCATCGCAGGCAAGATGTGTCTCATAGCCCAGACTATTCAAAATGTCGTGTGCCACCGTGCGAATGATTTCTTCGTCATCCATAACCAGAATTTTCCCCTTTCCGGTGGGGATAGTTTCTGGGACCGGATCTGTGCTTTTAAGCTTTTTTGCTGATGCGGGCAGATAAAAGGTGAACGTTGATCCCCTGCTGGGAGTTGATTCGACCGTAATATACCCGCCATGATTGTTAATAATGGAATAGGCGGTGGCAAGACCAAGACCGCTGCCTTTTTGTTTGGTGGTAAAAAACGGGTCAAATATTTTAGCCACATATTCTTTTGGTATACCAACCCCTTCATCCGCAATAGAGATAGCTATATACTTTCCTTGCGGCAGTGGCACGGCTTTTTTAGCGTCAATATATACATTTTCAGCCCGCAGCCTTAAAATCCCTCCCTGCGGCATTGATTGATCGGCGTTAATAATGAGGTTATGAATAACTTGGCTTATCTGGCCTTCATCAATATCTACTGCCCACAAATCATCCGCAATGTTCATTTCGCTGCGCACATTAGAACCGCGCAACGCAAACCCTGCCGTCTCCCTGATCAGATCTGCAACGGCAACAGTTTTTTTGATCGGTGCACCCCCTTTGGCAAAGGTGAGAAGCTGCTGAGTCAGATCCCGTGCCCGTTCGCACGCTTTTTCCGCATCGGTTAAACGTTTGAAAGTTTTCTCATCGGCGTGTGAAGGCATTTTTGCCAGCGATACGTTGCCCAGAATAGCAGTCAGAATGTTGTTAAAATCATGGGCGATTCCGCCAGCAAGAATGCCCAGAGATTCAAGTTTTTCCACCTTCTGCAGCTCTTTTTCCATGAGCTTTTGATTGGTAATATCCCGGCCAATACTGCCAATCAGAAACCCGGTATCCGTCTGGATAATAAAAATCAGCACCTGCATGAGACGCCGGGTGCCATCCGGGCGTAGTAATTCTTTTTCAGACGAGGTATTTAATACGGGGGATTTTCCTGTGTGTAAAATGCTTCTAATAAGTGATGCAAGCTGTTCCCGGTAGGCTGGCGTTTGGTCTTCTGGATTTGCCATCTCATATTGAACATCCCATAACGGCCTGCCTAAGGTGTGCTCTTTTTGCCGGCCGGTTATCAGCTCCATGCCGCGATTCCATTCAATGATAGTTCCCTGTTCATCAGTCAGCACAATTCCATCAGGCATGTGTTCCATAATGCTACGCAGTTTCTGTTCGCTCGCGCGTAGCGATTCATCAGCCTTTTTGTGTGCGGTAATATCGCGAGCATATTCAATAATTCCCACAAAATCGCCAGTGGACACGTCTCGTAACGGGAAGCTGAATAAATCAAGCCAGCCACTGTTTACACCGTCCGCCCCCATAAGAGGTACCACCGCATGTCCCGGGTTACCGGTGGCAAGCGTATGGCACGCAGGGCAGTTTATGCAGGGTTCAGGTCTGCCATGAAATACTTCATAACATTTCCTGCCAACCAGCGGTATTGCGTGGGAATACCATAGTTTCATAACCGGGTTTACCATGAGAACATTCATATCCCGATCCAAAATACTTATACCATCCTGAATGCTGGACAAGATATTGCTTAAAAAACGCGTGCTTTCTCTCAGTTCATGTTCTGCACGGTTCCGCTCAGTTACGTCTCTTGATACAAACAGCAGCTCGTCCTGCACCAAATTCACGGTGCTTTCAAGATAATGCCAATTTCCTGATTTATCACGGGCGCGAAACTGAACGGTCTCTGAAATTTCCAGCTCTTTTCCGGTTAACAATCCTTTAGCTTTCTGGTTTATATACGTAATGAGCAAAGGAAGCAGTTTCTTTTTGTCATCGGGATGAATTAAATCAAGGCTCGGTTTGCCAATGAGGTCTTCAGGGTCATACCCCATAGCTCGCTTATGCGACGGGCTAATGTAGGTATAGACCGGATTTACCGCAAAAGTGGTGATGGCAATCAGGTCGCTGGTGTGTTCAGTTATTAAACGATATTTTTCTTCGTGATGCAGTGTTTTTCCTTCCATATGAGAATTCTTTCTTTTAATCTATGGTTTGATGAATTTTATTCAACAACACAAATTGCATCTGTTTTACGATGTTTTTTCCCATTTAACTATCGGAAGTTTTGCAAAATACTTCATGGATTAAATCTATTGCACAACTTCTCAATGAGGAGTACAAAATTTATAGAAAACCGAGCTGGCACCTATCAGCACAGGTTAATCAAACACCGTAATAACATTTTGGGAGGAGGTACGTGATGGGAAAAGTGATCGTTCCCCAGGCAAACCAGCGAGAACGGGCGGCATTTGAAAAGGTTAATATAAAGCTGATTGAATCAATAGCCGAGGAGGACTTTCTCAAAATAATTATTGATTTTTTGGATCAGCACAACGTCTTATTTCTTGCCACCTGCAAGAATAATGAACCGCGTTGCACTCCGCTGGAATATTTTAACCACGGGCTAACGGTGTATATATTTTCTGAAGGCGGCGGCAAAATTGCTAATCTGAAGGCAAATCCAAAGGCTGCATATGGCATAGCTGATCCCTATCACCCGGATCAGGATTTTTTTGGCGCTACCGGACTGCAGGTATGGGGAACGGCGGCTGTTTTTAAAAAAAGCGATAACCCGGAAAAGTTTAATGAAATCCGCAGGTATGCCCGTTATATGGAGGCATTAAAAAGACAGGGATTGGGAGAGGCAGCCAATACGGTTAACTTTAACGTCATTACCATCGAACCGGAAAAAATTCGCTATCTCAACTACCGACAAGGCTTCAGAAACGTGATCTGGAAAAAATGAGGCATAGCATACCGGAAGGAGATCAAAGACATTTTTTCTTCTTGTCCAGATAATCCATGAGCACGCATTGGCCCAGATCATGGGGACTCAGGTGAAAAACGCGCGCGCATCCCTGCCTTGCCAGTTCGTCAACAAACCAAAGATTACTCTTTTCCTGCGACAGCAAAAAAACACTGAGCGCAATGTTCTGATGCGACAGGTTTTTAACTGCCCTGAGGGTGCGTTGTAGCGTTTTGGGATGCGGCGGGAATTGAAAAAAGACGGCACCGCGTTCACGATGTGCGGTCGGCTCCCCATCCGTTATTAAAAAGATCTGCCGCCGGTATCCCCGGTGCAGCTGCAGCGTCTTCCGCGCACTATCAATCGCCAGTTCCATGTTGGTATAAGGATTCATTTCATCCCAGTGCAGAAACGGCAACTCCGCGATGCGGACTTTTTTTGTCTGCATGGCAAAACACATTACCGCGATACGGTCCTGTGGATAACGCAGGCGGATAAACTCATGCAGCGCCAGGGCAACTTTTTTTGCTGCGATATAGCGATTTTCAAACTGCATGGACTTACTCATATCTATCAGCAATACTGTCCCAGAGCGGGACAGGGGCTCCCGGTCAACTATGGTAAAATCCTCAGTCTTCAGTCGCACCGGTACCTGAACGCCCGCCCGTTTCACTGCGTTAAGGACAGAGCTGCTTAAATCAAGGTGCAGCGGGTCGCCAAATCGGTAGGGACGCGTTTCAAAAGATACCGGCGGTTCACTGCGGTATGAGGCGTGGTGACGGCGTGAAAGCGTATCGCTGGTGCGCGGTTTAAAAATTTCCAGCACTATGTGCCGGGCGATCTTTTGCAGACCGTGCGGCGTCAAGCCGAGACCAGAAGGGCCATGCCGTGCATAGCCTTCGCGCACCATTTGTGCACCGAGATTTTTTATGGCACGCCAGTTTCTGAGCTGATCCTCTCCCAGAAGTTCTTCCAGCAGACTCTCGTCTATGCTTTCCAGATTGAATCCCCAGTAAACCCGGCGCAGCGCCCGTTCCAGTTCTTCAGCCTTGCGCGCATAATCTGTATTGAGAAAGGTCTCTCGTAGCGAAAGGAAGTGGTCTTCGTTTTTATCGCGCATAACGCGGGCACGCGCCCTGAGCGATGCTCTATTCATAGGTTGTTCTGATGACGGCGGAGCATCTATCATCGGCAGATAAGGGGAATTATCATCTAATGCTTCAATTCCCAGCGCGGCTCGGTTACGGCGTATTGTTTCAAGTGTGTTACCGCGAACCGCCAGCCATTCGCGCAGCTTTTTAATCTCGGCCAACAGGTCGCTTATGCCGACCAGTAAACTTTCTCCCAGTTGGTTTTTATAGCCTTCGCGCTGCAGCGCTTCAATCGCCTCCCATAATGACTGGGTGCGCAGAATGGTATCAGCAAGCGCCTCTACCGGAAGCACCGAACCAGGAGCATCTGCGGTCGGTGTTCCGCGAAGGGGACGATAGGTAATTACTTTCATGCCGTTTTGCGGTAATAAATAGCGTCGTCACGGAGGTCTTTTTTTATTCGTCCCACAAGAGATAGTCCTTCAAGAATAAATTCTGACCCCGCGGCTACGAGTTCCGGGGAACGTTCTGGAACGAGAGTATCCAGGTGCTGAAGCAGCGACGGATAGCGCTGCGCTTGGCACAGATAGGCAGTCGCCGGTTTCATTTCAGAGGTTTCCCAGCCGTCGCCGGCGGCAAATTCTTTTAGAAATTCGGCAAACGATTCCCGGGCGAAACGTTGGCGAAAGATTTTTATAATTGCATCTTTCAGTAGAGCTGCTATTTTCTCCTCTTCAACCTCATCCTCCAGGAACTCCCACTCAATTTTGCCTTTCATTGATGAACACAGGTGAACGAGATCCGTCATCCGCGGCACCACGCAGGTTTCTTTGAGCCTGATGGCGCGGCGCAGGGCATTGCTGAGGAGATTTTCCATGTTGTGAATCGTCATGCGCACACTGATGCCCGAACGCTGGTTGATCTCTTGCTTCCGGCGCGCCGCATGGGAAAGCTCGGCAATAATTTCTTCCATGAAGAGCGGAAGCTGCAGCGAGAAACCGTCAGCGGTAAACGGCTGCCGTTCCTGCCGCACGATGGCGATCTCTTCTTCTATCGTGCGGGGGTAGTGGGTCCGAATCTGAGCGCCAAACCGATCCTTCAACGGCGTGATGATTCTTCCTCTGCTGGTGTAATCTTCAGGGTTTGCCGTGGCGAGGATCACGATATCAAGCGGCAGCGAAATTTTGTATCCCCGAATCTGTACATCCTGCTCTTCCAGCAGATTAAAGAGTCCTACTTGGATTTTTTCGTGCAGGTCAGGGAGCTCGTTGATGGACAGGATACCACGATTGGCGCGCGGAATAAGTCCATAGTGAATGGCGAGCTCGTCAGACAAATAGCGGCCTTCTGCTATTTTTACCGGGTCAATGTCTCCTATTAGATCGGCAATGCTCACATCTGGCGTTGCCAGCTTTTCAGCATAGCGCACACTGCGATGAATCCATGTTATTGCGGTGTTCTCCCCCTGCTCGCGCAACACATTCTGGCACTGCCGGCAGACCGGATCAAAAGGGTTATCATTAATTTCGCAGCCCGCAATAATGGGGAGGTATTCATCAAGCAAGTCAACGAACTTTCTCATAATTCTGGTCTTTGCTTGGCCGCGCTCGCCCAGAAAAATGATATTATGTCCGGAGAGAATCGCATTTTCAATTTCCGGGATGACGCTGTCGTCATATCCGATAATACCCGGGAACAGCGTCTCGGATTTTTTCATCTTTTCAATGAGGTTGCGGCGTAGCTCATCCTTTACCGATACCGCACGGTATCCGGAGGCGCGTAGCTCAGCAATGGTTTCTGGCTTATGCATAGGGGCGTATGAATCCTCTGCGGCTCCCGTTCATTCGGGAGGATTTTCATGATGGTTCATTATATGCCATTCTCTATCACTATAATAACGGACAAAGCGATTACAGAACGTTTCTAAAATGAACAGACTTGTTTCTCCAGTAGGGTGAATCAAGCCGGTCAATGGTTACGCCTTTTCGCGTTGAGCTGTGGATAAACTCTTCATGATTAATCATTATGCCAACATGAAATATTTTTTTCGCTTTGAAAAAGACCAGGTCGCCGGGCCGCACATCGGACGGGGAAACTTTTCGTCCATACCGGTTGAGCAAATTGGTTGACGGCGCAAGGATGATATTTGATTTCTTATATACATAATAGACAAAACCGCTGCAGTCAAACCCGTCAGGCGCCGTGCCATTTTTTTTATAGGCAGTGCCTTGCAAGCTGAGGGCTGTTTTTATAACTTCATCACGAATGTCTGGCACCGGGGGGACGCCGCGCACGGCGGCACAGCCGGTAATAACACATAATATGGCAAAACCCACAATAAGATATCTAATATGTTGCCAAATCATCCTCTTGCCCGGTTGTTTCACAAAAAAGTATGTTCTTTTGAAAAAATAATGTAAAATAAACTCAATACAGAGTAAATGGAAAAATGAATACGCCTCCGATTCTTAATAACCCATCATGACCAGAGAAGATATTATCCAAACGCTCAGAGAAGACCTCAAAGTGAAAAAAGACGGCGTCGCGCTTAAAGTGGAGCCGCACCCGCCGTCCCATATACCGCCTTATGCAGGACAGGCATTGCCGGGGATGTGCACAGTTGTGGGAGAGATACTAAAAAAGGCATTAGTGTGCTACGTGACAAAAGAAAATCTGGGATGTTTTGAAGCCCTCGTCTCCACGGGAACCTGTGAAAATCTGCAACGGGAGGAATACCTTAACTTTATGATAGAGCAGAATGCTCTGTATCCCATGCATAAAGACGCGGCAACGGTGGTGAGCTATTATGACCAGGTTGATGATTTTTTTAAGCATCCGCTGGTTGCGGGGAGCGGCTTAGCAGTTGGGCCCTTGTCGAAGTTGGATGACCCCGACCTTATACTGCTGTTCCTTACACCCCACCAGGCAGATATTTTGACCCGGTGCTTTGCATTCCTCGGCGATTTTACCTGCGGTTTCGGTGGACTTGGGGGCTGCATTTTTAATCTGCGCTATGCCTTTGTCACGGGAGCGCCCTGCTTCTCCACCAGCGATACCGCATGGCGCGTATTTGCCGGCCTTGATGAAAACGAGCTTACCTATACCCTTCCCTATGCAAAACTTCAGCAGATAGCGGCACATATTAAGCCGACAGCGGAATATGTGAACAGCTTTAAAGATATGATATCTTTCTAAACAACAGTGATTAGGAATTTTCTTGCCAATTGGTGCGGGAGGCTTTAATAAATCACCGAATAAAAAAACAGGAAGGCAATGCATTCATAGCGCCGCCTTCCTGTTTTTCGTTTTCTATTATTTAGGGAGAACGTTTTCTCATATTGATATTATTCCAGATGCAGAGAATCAAGGTCAGCCCAGAGGTGGTAGGATCCATTTGGCAAAAGTATCATTCCGCTGATGGCCTGCGGAGTCTGTTTTTCCTCGTCCATTGCAACAAGGTTGTTTTCGAGCGACCCTAAAAAGACCGCATATTGAAAGACGGTGAAAAAATATGAAACACGTTGTAATGTTAGATCAATTTCAGCCACGATACTGCCATCAGCCGGATTAACAATGGTTTCGCGGATGGTCTTATCAAAAGGCGTGGCGGTACCCTCCCACTGGCCAGAAAAAAGTTCCCCTAAATCTACTCCCACTGCATAGCGCATGTGTAATTTTGACAGCAACAATGAAACGTCAATGTCATGCTGCTCGGGATCAATAAATTGGCGGTTTTTAAAATTTGCATATATGCCAAAAGACCCAAAAGGGATGGCAAGGGGCACCTCAATAGCTCCTTCTGGGAAAAAACGACTGGATATTTTTGCCCGGATTTCTATTTTATGTTCTTCGGGAACCATATTGGTTATCATAGCTTCCAAGCGAATAAGTTGTTTAACAGCAAAAATTTCTTTTAACGGATCACCGGGAACCAGAACAAGTGCGCGGCTACCGCCCGGAAGACCCATATCATAGTGCACCGATATCCCTTCTTGATCGGCCTGCATTTCGATGTTTAGCGCAGCACGCGCAGGAGTTCCTGCTAAAAGAGCAACAAACAGAACAACAAAATTGAAGTACAATATTTTTTTTAATTCTTTCATTTGCTATTCCTCCGTTTTCATCCGACCCAGTTTTTCTTTTACTGCTAAATAATGCACAAAAATGAAAGCAGATTGTGTGCCAATAAAATAATACAAAAGCTTCCAATAAAATTCTAACGATGATATGGCTTGCTATATTTAAAAGGGAAAAGTCGCGGCAGAAAATGGCGGAAAAAGAGGATATGTTTTTTACTTACTAACCGTCTACTTTTTTATAGTCCGAGTATACAACGGGTAAACTGCAGGTATCGGTGTTAAGTGCAAAATAATACCCAGCGCCTTCGCCAGTCACTTAATACGAAGATTTACTTTACTGATAAACCCCTTAAAGGATCCCATGCCACCCCCCTCGCTTACTTGGCGTAGGATACCGTGGGGATTGGTAATCAAAATCCCGGAAAGGAGCGTAATGCCAAACGGCTTAAAAATTTCAGGGGCAAACGGGGTGGTTGCTCCGACCAGTGCTATATCGCAGCAATTTTTGCATGCCTCCAAAAGCCGATACAGGGTGTTGTTAATGAGGGTTGTGGCCGTAATAATAGCAATGCTGCATGTTGGTAGAAGCTCATAGGCGGTTTCTTCCGCATAGATCTCAGGTAGCTCTTTTCTGCCCTTTTCAAAGATTAGCACATCTTTCACCAGTTTTTTAAGCGGTGAGACAAGAGGGGCAAATAAGCCGACCATCCCGACCCGATCGTGCGTTTGGAGATTAAGCACCTCAAGAATATCTCCCGCAATAAGAGCTTCATGCGGTTTATTAATGACTGCGTTGGCTGCTGCTATTCCCACCGCCCGCTCCAGGACATTGGGAGACGAGAGATACACAAACGTTTCAAAAGCTGACTTTCCTGAGATGGGGCGCACGCCCTGAAACACATCGCAACCATGAGGAACAGACTCTTTAAAGGTATAAGCAACACCTGCGGAGCCGTCATCAAGCAACGCTGCGGTATAACACAGACCGATGCGGACATCAGCGACAACCCTGTTTCCCGCTCGCTGCCGGGCATATTCTGCAAGATGCTGGAGAAACATCAATATCACCGTTCCTAAAATATGCACGTCCAATTACGCGCAGGCTATTACCATCTCGTTGATTATTCTTGACAACTTTTTTTATTATGCACTAAATAAAGCCTGAAGTCAAAAAACCCTTTCTTTCAGGAGACGAGCACCATGAGCATTTTTAAAAAGAATGCGGAAACAGAGCGGCTTGATCAATACCCAACCGTGGAGTCCATTTCCCGCCATACGGTCATAGGTAACGGCACTATGATTGAAGGGGTTATTTCTTCCAAGGAAAACGTTAGTATTGAAGGGGTATTCAAAGGAAAGATTTTAAGCGAGGGATGTGTTATCATTGGCGAGACCGGAAAAGTTGAGGCTGATATCAAAGCAGATACTGTTTTCATGAGTGGCGAGGTGCACGGCAACATTGTAGCAAAAACAAAACTTGAAATTACTTCTCACGGGAAGCTTCGGGGCAATATTAAAACCCGCAGCCTGATAATTGCCGAGGGTGTGCTTTTTGAGGGCAATTGCCAGATGGTATGGGATGAGCGCGAAGCGCAAGATAATGCAACTGACGTAGACCGGCCACTCGCTAATAAATGATGCAACAGGGATAGACAGCAGTGGATTGTAAAAAACCCGGCAAAGAAAATACCGAAAAAATTCTGCAGCGTGCGAAAGAAGAAGCGCTGCAAAGAGGCATCAGATTTATTCTTGTTGCATCAACCGGCGGAGAAACCGGCGTGCTGGCAGCACGGATGTTTCATCGCACCGGGGTTCGGGTCGTTGTCATTACCCACAACACCGGTTTTAAAGAGCCGGGAGTGCAGGAATTTAATCAGACAGCACGGGAAGAAATTGAACGGCTTGGAGGCACTGTCTATACGGGAACGCATGTGCTGCGGGGCATCGGGGCAGCTTTTCGCGATCGCTACAAATTTTCTCATGAGCAGGTTGTGGCAGATACTCTGCGCATGTTTGGCCATGGCATTAAAGTGTGCGTTGAGATGGCAGCCATGGCTTCAGATGCAGGGTTAATTCCTCCTGAAGATATTATTGCAATAGCCGGCACACAAAAAGGCGCCGATACCGCGGCAATTATTAAGGCGGATTCATCAAACCGGTTTTTCGATATGAAGGTGCGGAAAATTTTAGCCAAGCCATTTGAGTTTTAGTTCCGCGCAATTTCCACAATGAGACTTTTCCCTCCTTAGCGTATTTCAGTAAATCGTCGGTTCCCTCATAATAGAGAGCTACGGGGCGTTCTTTGGCAAATTATGCACCGCGGCATCAACCTTGAGCGTTCCCATGCTTTTACCTTCGCCGATATAAACAGTGCGATGCGGAAAGGGGATTTCAATGCCGGCGGCGTCAAATGCTTTTTTGACTCTTCGCCGGTACTCGCGCGCAATTTCCCACTGCTTAAGCGGAATGGTTTTGAAAAATAATCGTATATTTACTGAGGATTCGCCAAATGAATCAACCCCCAGAACGGTCATGGGCTCCAGAATCACATTTGCATATTCTGGTGCAGCGCACAGTTCCTCACCGACCTTTTTTAACACCTCGATTACCTGGTCAATATCCTCCTTGTAAGCCACGCCTATCTCCACCAGAGCTCGCGACCAGTCTTTAGTAAAGTTGGTCGCCACCTCTATCAATCCATTGGGTATAATGTGCACGCGCCCCTCAATATCCCTCAGCCGCGTTGTCCGCAGATTGACCGATTCAACCAGCCCCCCCATGCCGGCTATATTTACTACATCGCCCACCCGTATCTGGTCTTCCAAAAGCAGAAAAAAACCATTAATGACATCCTTGACCAGGCTCTGCGCACCAAAGCCAATCGCTATGCTGGCAATGCCCACTCCTGCGAGAAGCGGACCAATGGCAATCCCCAATTCGCTTAAAATCATAATGCCCGCGATCACATAAATCGAGATAATTAATGTTGTATGCAGGATGCCACCCAGCGTTTTGGCCCTTTTTTCAACCTCAGACGGAACAGCCCCTTTTTGTTCAAAATGCTTTTCAAATCTATTGATTGCCGCATCTAAAACTTTTTTTACAATCCAGGCACTGACTACGATGAGCACAATAGACAGGCCGCTGCTCAACCCCCACTTTTTTAGCGTTTCAAGATAAGCCGTCATAATCATCCTCCTTTAAATATTAAAGGCAGTATTAATAATTAGCCTCAGATAAAAGAGAAAAAACAGATTATCTCAAAATGCACCAGAAATTCTGTTTCTCCCTCTGCGTCTGCTTCATTATCTTTTAGGTTGGTCTTTGATAACATTTATCTGTTCTTTGCCGCTTTGCCCAGATAGCAGTTCGGTGCGGGCGAAGGGGATAAGAATGAGGTGGTTCAGGTTGTCCAGCAGCGACCAGAAGTTTTTACCGTCCACCCGGTCGGTATACACGGAAACCCTGCGGACTGCAGTGCAGCAAAATCCCGATAGACAGTGCGAGGGTTGCACTCACGCTGGTCGCGACGGGCCATGTTTCCCCCTATAAAATAAAAGTCAATAGTCGTCAGCCATAAACCTTCAGCGCCCGATGAAGATTAAAAAAGCGAAAAAAATATAACAAAAGCACAGGTTTCATGACAATAGAATTCTTGCTGACTAAAAGGCAAAAAAAAACAGAAAAGGTCTTTTTTTACAATGAACGGGTTTGATAAACTGAGCTGTTATAAAAAGAGGTCATAAAAAATTTAAAGAGGGACACATTATTTTGAACAACACCTGCAAAAACAACGGTGCCATGGGGTTCAACACAGTACCATGCAAAGGCTCTCTGTTCACCAAGTATTGAAATGGTTACCATGAAAACCTCACATGCGATTCTGTTTAAGAATGCCAGGTTTCTTATAATAACGACGCTGGATTATTCAGGGAAAATTGTGGCGTAATGGCCGTATAATCTATTCTTGACACTGTTTATTAATATACTATAAACTTTTATTTAAAAAGATGCGATATTATTCAACATAGTGCTGCCTCCATTTCTGTCCAAAATACGGCATTAACATTTTGTTTTTACATAATTTCTAAAAAACGCGATTGCTTCGTCATCCCGCGTCCCGCAGCGCGGGACGTGGCGATCTCGTATTTTGGACAACGTTGTATTGCCTTAAAAGTTTAACTTTGCCAAGGATAATAATGCAGCCCGAAAAAAGACTCCATTCAGTGTCGGCAGAGGCTCCGGAAAGACAACCAAGAATTCTGGTGGTAGATGATGAGGAAAGTGCTCGTCACACTCTTACTGAGCTTCTTGAAATCAAGAGCTTTTGCCCTACCGCAACCGACAGCGCGGAAAGTGCCTTGAAATTACTTGAAAACGTCACGTTTGATCTTGTGCTCTCAGATTTGCTCATGCCCAGAATGGACGGTATTGCTCTTACCAAGGCGATAAAAGAGATGGGGCTGGATGTGCCGGTGGTTGTTATGACCGGTTATGCAAGCATTGAATCGGCGGTTGAATCCATGAAGGCTGGCGCATCTGATTTTATAACCAAACCGTTTAATATTGATCAGATTACCATAGTCATTAACCGCACGCTGGAAAATAAGAAGCTGCAGCAGCTTGCGCAGGAGCGAGAATATTTTGAGCACCTTTCCAATACTGACGGGCTCACAGAACTGTATAACCATCGCTATTTTCACAATATCCTGCACATTGAAATTGAGCGCGAACGGCGCTATAAGCGGCCGCTTTCGCTGATGATGATTGACATTGATGATTTTAAATCATACAACGATACTCACGGCCATCTGGTGGGAGATCTGGTGCTACAGCAGATCGGGTCCCTGATAAAGAAATCAACGCGCGGGTGCGACTATGTCGCGCGGTATGGCGGAGAGGAGTTCGCCGTTATCTTGCCTGAAACATCAAAGCAGGAAGCGATGATCGTGGCTGAGCGCATTCGCACTTCTATCGCGGAGTATCCGTTTACCACCACCACCGGCACGAGCTTGGGAAAAGTTACCGTAACCATCGGTCTTTCCTCTTTTCCCGACGATGCGCAGGATAGAATGGGGCTGATTGATAAGGCTGACCAGAATTTGTATCAGGGAAAGGCTGCGGGCAAAAACTGTGTCTGGATAGCGTGAGGCACCGCGCTCACCGCCCCGTGATATATTTCGCCGCAATAGGCATGCGTCTGCCGATGCCAAACGCTTTATTTGTTATTTTGATGCCCGGAGGTGCCTGCCGCCGTTTATATTCATTGCGGTCAATAGCGCGAAGCACCCACCGGACGGTCTCTGGCTCAAAATTCCTCGCAATAATTTCCTGCTCAGAGCAGCGCTCATTCAGATATAAATTTATGATCTGATCAAGAATTTCATACGGGGGCAGCGTATCCTGATCGCACTGATTCGGCCGCAACTCTGCCGATGGCGGCTTATCAATAATCTGTTGCGGAATAATCTCTTCATCGCGGTTGATAAAGCGCGCCAGTTCATAAACCAAGGTTTTAGGAAGATCGGAAATAACACTCAATCCGCCGCTCATATCGCCATACAGGGTGCAATACCCCACCGCGATTTCGCTTTTGTTGCCGGTAGAAAGCAATAGATACCCAAACTTATTGGAAAGCGCCATCAGGATGGTACCGCGAATCCGCGCCTGGATATTCTCTTCCGTCTCATCAGGTTCTTTGCCGGCAAAATGCTCCTGTAATGAGTCCAGGTAAGCATTATAGATAGATGCAATTGGTATTATCGTGAAGCTAATGCCCAGACGATTGGCAAGTGCTCGCGAGTCTTCCACGCTGCCCCGTGATGAATACATGGACGGCATGGTAACGCCCAGAACATTTTCCCGTCCAATGGCTGCCACAGCAAGGCAACAGGTAACGGCGGAATCAATGCCGCCTGATAAACCGAGCACGGCTTTTGAAAAACCGCATTTCCTCAAATAATCCCGTATCCCCAAAACCAGGCCCTTATAGACCGTCTGGATGACCGGCTCGGGTTCATAGCGGAAAGCAGGCGCCTGTTGCTTTGTGTCAATAGGGGCGATTTGTTCAGCAAACGAGGGTAGTATCGCAATCATGTTGCCCTGGGGGTCAATGGCCATGCTTCTCCCGTCAAAGATGAGCTCATCATTGCCGCCTACAAGATTGACAAATATAAAGGGCAGTTGGTGTTTGAGCGCATGATTCTTAATCAGGCGGTATCTGAGCTGTTCTTTTTCCACATAAAAGGGCGATGCCGAGATGTTGATAAACAGAGTTGCGCCTTTCTGTGCCAGCATCTCAAGAGGATCGCAGGCATACCGGCGCGGCGGGTGAATTTCCGGAACATTCCAGGCATCTTCACATATTGAAATTCCCAGAACCTCATCTTTAAACGGAAACACCAGAACTTTTTCGCCGGGATCAAAATAGCGCGTTTCATAAAAGACGTCATAGGTGGGTAGCAGCAGTTTGTGCTGGCTGAACACGTGCTGACCGCCGGACATAAGCACGGCGCTGTTGTAAAGCCCGCGACCGGTTTTTTTCCCGGTTGGCATGACGGTCCCACAGAGAATGCCCGTGTGTGGATAGCGAGCGGACAGGACACGAAGTTGCTCAATGCCGGACTGCAGTCGTTCGATAAAAGCCGGCTGCTCCAGAAGGTCGGTGGGGGGATACCCGGTTAAAAAAAGTTCCGGCAGGATCAGCAAATCGGCTTGAGTGCCGGCGACGGATGACAGCGCGTTTTCAATCGCAGCCAGATTCCCCTCTATGTCACCGATGGTTGAATTGAGCTGGGCGAGAAGAATTTTCATGGTGCTCTACAATGTTACTTTATGAGTTCGCAATAAATGGTCAGCCCCGTGCGTTATATTACAATAACGCGATATTTTGTCCAGCCATTAATATCATGAGACCCAAAATAGCCAGCGCTACCCCTTCGGTATATACGTGGTTTCGGCTCATATACCCGCAACGACGAGTTCCTTTCTCAGCGATAGCGCAAAGGTCATTGCAAAAAACGGCCGCGACGTTGCAAGCTTAGCGTTAAAAGACAAGCATAATAACCGGCCGTTTTGCTATGTTGGAAAAACTGCATTAATATAAAAGTTCGAGCTGCCGTACCGTTTGTGAAATTTCTCAAGAGACTTTTTTGGGGAAACTTGTGGTGACCGGTTTCATGCCGCGCACGCCCCGCTTTGTAAGCGGGGTCAAGAGGCATGTATCGGAAAAGGATAATTAAGCTCCGGGAAGCCCCGTTTTGTAGGCGGACAGCTTCACTCTATCTTGATTTACTGGTTGAGGTGTGGTACATATCATTTTTTTTGATAGCAGCGCACTTCGTTACCGTTAATTTTTTGCAATAGGAGCCAGAAATGAAAAAAATTGATGTT
>Ga0101944_10003923_pt1 | contig 19550 bp, 21 predicted proteins | sample DewCreD2012metaG_FD_75245 | JGI IMG/M metagenome (GOLD analysis project Ga0101944, IMG submission 75245) | Hot spring sediment bacterial and archeal communities from British Columbia, Canada, to study Microbial Dark Matter (Phase II) - Dewar... ... | reverse complement strand
TCTAAACATACAGTTATAAATAGGCAAACCCCCTCTCATCTAGAGGGGGTTTTTTATTTTTCAATTTTTATAGAAAAGATTTAATCCAGGGAAAGTAATATCTTCGGTCCTTCTCTTAGCCGATAATAATGTCATTCAATGCCCGTTTCGGCACATGATGCGTGCCGATGTTATCCCTCCAGTAGCGCGTGCTGCCATCTACTCCAACTGTTTCAATTACCACTTTTTCTTTCGGTTTGCCCAGAGCCAGAACGAGCAATATTTCATAACTCTCCGGAATATTCAGGGCTTTGCGTAACTCGTCTTTTTTAACAGCACCGATAATGCAGCCACCCAACCCTTTTTCAGTGGCTCCTAGCAGGATACTTTGAGCAGCAATGCCATGGTCAATTCCCAATGGATGACTTATCTTTGTATCATGCAAAATGATGATATAGGCAGAAGGTCTCTCACCCTCTGCCGGTCCTCCCCACCCTTCCAGCAATCTGGCCCAGGCAAGGTTCGGGAAGATCAGGGTATTTTTCTGAGGATCGCATGAAAGAATATACTTCAGTGGCTGCTGGTTTCCGGCCGAAGCAGATAATCTAGCCAGATCAACCAGCTCCCGTAAAGTCTCCATATTAATTTGATAATCCTGGTAAAAACGCCGGTAACTCCGGTTCTTCAGAATCAGGTCCTTCAACATTTTTACGCTCCCATACTCATTATTCTCGCTCCAGATCTCTGGAATATAGACTCTATCATATCAATCTATGGAAACACCGCAGGAGCCAGCAAACCGGTGGTTTCCGGCAAACCGAGCAGGATATTCATATTCTGCACACCCTGTCCGGCCGCTCCCTTGCCCAGGTTATCAATACAGGAAATAACGATCAGTCGCCCTGTACGCTGGTCAACTGTTGGGTAAATGTGGCAGAAATTGCTCCCCAGCGTATGCTTTGTATGCGGTGGTGCATCCACTACTTTGACAAAAGGTTCACTGCGGTAATACTCCAGATAAATTTCTCGTACACCTTTTTGCAGGTCTTTGCCAGGCACCTTCTCTGGAACCAGTGGAGCATAACATGCACTCAGCATTCCGCGGGTCATGGGAATCAGGTGAGGAATAAAAGTTACCTTCGGCACTTCTTTACCGAAAGCCGCCCCTATTTCCTGTACCATCTCTGGCAGATGACGGTGACCATCCAGAGAGTAAGCAGTTACATCCTCGTTCACCTCAGAAAATAAACTGCCCAGTTTCAGAGTTCTGCCAGCTCCGGAAACACCCGATTTGCTATCAATGATTATCTCAGGCAGGATGATACCTGCCCGGGCAGCCGGATAAAGTGCCAGTATGGCCGAGGTGGGATAGCAACCAGGATTAGCCACCAGACGGGCGCCAGCTATCTCAGCACGATGCAGTTCGGGTATGCCATAAACTGCCTGAGACAATAGTTGAGGAGCCAGATGAGTAAACCCGTACCAGCGTTGATATTCATTCGCTTCTTTTAGTCGAAAATCGGCGCTCATATCAATCACCTTCACACCACAATCCAGAAGTGGAATGATTTCTCTTGCGCTCTCTTCATGAGGCATCGCTGAAAAGGCAATTTCCACATCACCCAATTTACTTTCAATGGTCAGATTTATGCTCGATAAATGCGGGAATACATGGGAAAGCCTTTGCCCGGCGGCGCTTCTGCCAGTAACAGAAACAAGCTCAATTTCAGGATGCTGGCATAACAAACGGGCTAACTCGACTCCCACATAGCCTGTTACATTGATAATACCAACTCTGGTTTTGCTCATATCATCTGTCTCCACAGTTAGATTAAGTTATACTTATTTTAGCACAATACCTCAGATCTATTCATACATCTTAGTCTCCTGGGTTATTGACTAAATGATATTCCCGTTGTATGATATGCTTTGTATATTTGATATTTTTTGTATTTTGTGAAGGAGGGAGAAGAGAACAATGTCACCTGAAGGTAAAAAATTCTATGGTTCGGTGACTGTTAGCGAACGGGGGCAGATTGTTATTCCAGCAGAAGCACGTCAGGATTTTGATATTAAACCCGGTGATAAACTGCTGGTTTTTGGTGACCTGGAGAGGGGATTGGGACTGGCAACCATAGATATCATGCGAAAGACCATGCAGGGTACTCTTGAGCTTTTCCGGGAAATCGGTTTAAAAACGGAGGAAAACCAGGCGGATGATTAGTCATTACGGTGATTGAAGGTAAAAAAGCAGTTATCAAAAGCAGGTGGGTTAGATGAATCCGGTAATAGAGATTGAAAATGTTAAAAAGATACTGGGGAAAAGGGAGGTTTTAAAGGGAATCAGTTTCAAAATTAATAAAGGAGACATCTTCGGATATCTGGGTCCCAACGGAGCCGGTAAAACTACCACTATCAGAATCATTTTAGGGCTGCTGACAGCCGATTCCGGCAGGGTTAGCGTCCTGGATCAGGATATTAATTCCAGAGAAGCCCGCCGTAGAATAGGCTTTGCCCTTTCTCCGGATGGTCTCTATGATAACATGACAGGCGAGGAAAACCTGATGTTTTTTGCTCGAATTTACCGTGTACCCGAACCGGATAAGCGAATAGCCGAATCCCTTCAGGCTGTTGGACTAAAAAATAGAGCCGCTGACAGGGCAGGCACATATTCAAGAGGAATGAGACAGAGGCTGGCTCTGGCCAGAGCACTGGTACATCAACCAGAAGTCCTGGTTCTGGATGAACCGACTGCAGGGGTTGATCCCTCCGGACAAATTGAAATCAGGCAGATCCTCCTCGATATCGCCAGCAAGGAGAAAAAGACCATCCTTCTGAGCTCGCATAACCTGGATGAGGTACAGCGTATCTGCAATCGCATTGGCCTGATAGATAGAGGTGAAATCAAACTGTATGGCGATCTGGAAGAACTGCGGCACAAAATGGGCGGAGGCAGGATCCTGATTAAAACTGGCGGTACTCTGCCAGTTTCTCTGCTCGAAGAGTTGAAGGTGGTTCAGATGTTCGGTTTTGAAGAAGTTGCGGAAGACCGGTTGATTTTTTCGCCCCAACCGGGAATCGAGGTTTCAGACCTCATCAGCTTCCTTACCGCCAGAGGTATCCGAATTGAAGGAGCTACCAGGCAGGAAGCCTCTCTGGAAGAAATTTACTCAACAATTCTGAAGGAAGCCGAATCGAAATGAAAGATACTGCGCTTGTTTTGAAAACAGGGCTGCACCAACTTTTACGCATGAGGCTCACTTTGAGCATTCTGATTACGGTTTCTTTAATGTGTGTCGCAGGATTAACAGTGGCAATCGTTTTCCTGCAAATCTCTCCACTGGTAAGAACAGGCACACCCGACCGGCAGGCTCTCGAGTTGTATCTGAGCCTGATTGTTTTTACTTCCTGCCTTATTGGCTCTGGAGTAAATTTAAATGCATTTGCCTTTCAAAACCTGACTCGAGAGAAATCACGTGGCAATATCGAAGCCCTTCTGGCGACACCTTTGACAATCAGGACAATCTGGACTGGCAAAAGCCTGGCGATTTTTATTCCCGGATTGTTCCTGGGAGAGATCTTCGCCATAATTACACTGCTTGTACTCAATTTCATCTACTTCACGCCCAAAATTGGCTTTCTGATCAATCCCTGGATAATTCTCAACGGATTTGTAGCAGTACCATTTATTTATCTGTGTTTAAGTCTGCTTGTGTATCTGATAGGATTAACCGGTAATCCAGCAACTGGTAATATCATCGCACAAATCTTTCTGCCTTTTTACGCCAGCCTGATGATCAATCTGGCAGCACACAACATTCTGGATGCTGGTTCCTGGCCTTTTACTCTGGCAAACTTTGGTACCGCAGCAGTAATTGCTCTTTGTATATTTTACTCCAACCTGGATTGAAGAAGGAAAAGATAATTCTCTCATGCTAGGAGTCTGTGTTTGAAAGAAATCTTAATCATTTTCCAGAGGGATTTCAGAGAAATAAGGCAGAGCAACGCATTCCGCATAATTTGCGGTTTGTCTCTTCTTCTGTTGCTGGGTATTTCCCTCGGAGCAAGCATCGCTCTAAACCGGCAATCCTGGCTCGGAGAACCCGCTGCCAGACCCTTTCTGATCATGATTACTGGTATAATTGCCTATTTCGTGCCATTGTTTATCATGATGGCATTTATCTGGGCGTTTGCCAGTCTGCCGGTCACCAGAGAGAAAGCCAACGGAAACATCGAATGTCTGATCGCCACTCCGATAAGTCCACGCACACTCTGGTTGGGAAAAAGTCTTGCGATCTTCCTTCCCGGCTTCCTCATATCCTGCATTGTTACGTGCATAATTATCCTGATAATCAACTTAAGCACTCTGATGCCAGCTACAGGCGTTTTCATTTTGCCGTTGCCAGGATTGCTGACAGGTTTTTTTATCAACCCGCTCCTTCTCTTCGGTACACTATCACTGATAATACTGCTTTCGTTGATCAGCAACCCGGATGTCGCGGTCGCTCCCTCTTTTCTGGTGGGATTCGGGTTGATGATCGGAATGATGCTGGGATTAGCCCTGGGTGTTATCAGTTTTAATTCATGGATTTTTCTGGGAGGGTATCTTGGCGGAACATTTGCTTTCTGGATGGTAGTCCTCCATTTTTCACGATATCTTGTAACGGAAAGGATTGTGCTCTCAAGTAAAGGCGATTAAAAATTACCGCCGTTTTACTGGACTTATTGGTGAGTAAAAGATTATAATTAAAGTACAATGTTCTGAGGAGCTGATACCGCCATGCGAATACTGGTTCCCGGAATTGAAAATGCCTTTTAAGCACTGTGCTGTCCCGGCCAGTGCTTTATAATTTTTATCGAGGAGGTAAGCCATGCAATCCAGCCTGATCGGGAAGATCGAAAAAGCCAAGCGTTATGCCCAGGAAACTGACCGAATTACCTTCTCCGAATTTGTGGTTAAGTTCCGTGGTGAACATGATACATACACTACAAGTTTGAAAGATGGCAGGTGGAACTGCACCTGTGATTTCTTTTCAAAATGGAAAATCTGCAGCCACACTATGGCAATGGAAAAGGTGCTGGGTAATATGCTACCTGCAGATGTTATCTCCCAGCAGATGACTTCATTAACATAGACCGTCAATCAAGTATTTGAGGATATGCCGTGATGCCTCAATCGGCACCGGCATATCCTTTGATTTGTGCCAGAGCTTCCCCAACAACATACAACGAGCCTGTTACACAGATCAATTCGTCACCGGTTACCCTCTTTTTAGCCTCCTCAAGTGCTTCAGCCACATTGTTAGTTGTATCTGCCTGAATCCCGTATGTCTGAAATTCCTTTTTGAGAAAATCCGGACTCGCTGCCCTGGGGCTATTCGATCTCGTCGTAATCACCTTTTTAAAAACCGGCGCCAGTTCCCGGATGATACCCGGGATATCTTTATCACTGGCAATTCCAATTACCAGGATTGCCTCGTCAGTCCTGAAATACTGCTGAATACTTTCCCGCAGATTACGAGCCGCTCCTGGATTGTGCCCACCATCCAGCAATATTAAAGGTTTCTTACTGGCAATTTGCAGACGCCCCGGGAAGGATACCTTTGCCAGACCCTGCAGGATATTTACATTTGAAATCTGGTATCCCTTCTCAATCAGAACTTCCAGCCCGGCGACCGCGGCGGCTGCGTTATCCAGTTGATAATGTCCCAGTAATGGAATGGACACTCGATAACTCCCCAATCTGCCTCTGATCTGGATTTCCTGATGATCATGATTGAATGTAAGGCTTTCTCGTGTTACATCTTTGCCAATGCGGATCAGCGGGACTCCCTTTTCCAGACATGTTCTCTCGATAACTCTGGAGGCTTCCTCCAATTGGGGATGCGAGACAACCACGCAACCAGGCTTGATAATCCCGCACTTTTCTGTTGCTATCTGAGTCAGAGTGTTTCCCAGGATCGCCGTATGATCAAAGCTGATCGAAGTTAGAAGGCAGACTTCAGGTTGAATCACATTTGTAGCATCATACCTGCCCCCCATTCCGACTTCCATGACCTGGAAATCACAGCCCTGCTCAGCAAAGTACATGAAGCACAATACTGTCAGTATTTCAAATACAGTTAGTTTGCCATAGGTGGCTTTCTGATTGGTCAACTCGACTTCCGGCTGAAGACGCGTCATCAGATCTGCCAATTCCGCCTCTGAAATCATCCGCCCGTTGATTGTGAAACGCTCTCGAGTGGTAATCAGATGTGGGGAAGTGTACAATCCTGTCCGGAAGCCAGCTTCAGTCAGGACCGAAGCCAGCATTGCGGATGTACTGCCTTTACCATTTGTGCCGGTAATATGCAGGGAACGAGCCTTTAAATGAGGATTACCGAGCCTGCCCAGAATTTCAAATAGCCTCCGCAGGTCGTAGTTGCTTTCAGCATGGGGTTTGGGTACGGCTTCATAATTAGTATGGCCATAAATATAATCCAGTGCTTCCCTGTAATTCATATTTCTCCTGCATTCTGCAACTTTTACTGTACGTGAAATCCTGTACCTTATCAATTGTAACACTTGACGGCTGATTATAACCACTGTATTATCACCTTGAAGTGACGCTCCGCCGGAGGAATCAATGCAGTTTTTCGAAAAATTAGCCAGTATTTCACGGAAGAATCAAAGTTTACTCTGTGTGGGATTGGATCCCGACCCCGACCTGATGCCCCAGGGACTTTCTGTAGTTGAGTTTAACCGTGCAATCATTGAAGCCACTGTGGATCTGGTTTGCGCTTATAAACCCAATATCGCCTTCTACGAAGCACTGGGAGAAAAAGGGCTGGAAACGCTACTGCGTACTAGAAATTTTATTCCAACCGATATACCGGTGATTATTGACGCCAAGAGGGGAGACATTGGCAATACCGCTCGTGCTTATGCTAAAACCTTATTCGATATTTATGGCTTTGACGCCGCTACGGTAAATCCCTACCTGGGTTTTGATTCTATCGAGCCTTTTTTGAAATATGCAAACAAAGGCATCTTTATCCTCTGCCGCACCTCGAACACAGGAGCCGGAGATTTTCAATCTTTACGTTGTGAAACCCCAAGAGGCTTTCGTTTCCTGTACGAAATAGTTGCTGATAAAGCCCAGGAATGGAATGTCCTGAGGAATATCGGATTGGTGGTAGGCGCTACATACCCTGAAGAGTTGAAAAATATCCGGGAGCAGCATCCGCAAATTCCTCTTCTGATACCGGGGATAGGAGCTCAGGGTGGAGATCTCTACCTGACGGTTAAGCATGCCCTGGATCCAGACGGAGACAGCTTTATTATTAATTCTTCGCGCCAGATTCTATATGCTTCCAGAGACAGAGATTTCAGCGAAGCCGCTCGAAAGGCAGCGCTTCGCTTGCGCGATGAGATCAACCAGTACAGGACGGAGCTGAAATCCAGTACAAACCTCAGAATAAACGATGGTGCTTGAACTGAGATTAGGAGATATAGTCAGATTGAAAAAAGCCCATCCCTGTGGCTCATTCGAATGGGTGATTGTTCGGCTGGGCGCAGATATCGGTCTGCGTTGCCTTCAATGTAACCACCAGATATTGATCGCAAGGTCAACGCTGGAACGACGGATCAAGGGATTTGTAGCCAGAGGAAGCCCCTGATCAAAAAGCCAGAGACGATAATCTAAGACTCTGCACAAATTTGATTTCGCTTTCAAGGCAAGGTTGAGATTTCCTTGGCAATTTTTTCTATGTCTTCAGTCGGTGGTGACCCGGCTGCCAGCAATGTCCGGCAGATTCCAGTCAAAGCCTCAATCCTGATGTGAGGCTCACGGATAAGACTGGTAATTTGTAATGCCGGGAAAAACTCACCGTTTTCTGCCAGATCCAGGGCAATTTCTCCGAGTCCAGTGGTTCCCGTGCTTCTCTGCTCGATTAATTTTTCGATCAATCCTATAATTTTACTGCCCTTCTCCCGCTGTCCTGCCTTGAAATAAAAGACCGCCAAACTGGCAAGCAGATACGTTTTTCCCCGGTTATCTTTAATCTCTTCGCATACCTCTAATACCCTTTCAGCCAATCTGGTAGCCTCAGGTAATCGGTTTAAGAACTGATAAAGTTCGGCAACACGAAGTTGCAAAAGTGCCCTGTCTTTCAGGTTTTCTACCTGATAGATCTCCTGCAGAATCAGTTCCAACAATTTCACTGATTCCTGCTCCTCACCCAAATCAAGATATTCTTCAGCTGCACTGAGCAGGCTTTCAACCCTTACGCTAGCTTCATCCTCCCTGATCTTATCAGGTAAAGAAACCAGTATCTCCCGGGCTTTCTGAATCTCTCCTCCCCTGCGGTACACCGCAGCCATCCTGAAAAGGAAATAAGGACGGCTGACCTCTGCCAGTGAGGGTAACTCAGCTTCTATTTGTCCTAAAATCTGATTTCCTGTTACTGTTTCGCCAGCCTCAGCCAGATTTTCTGCTACATCCAGCATTCGCTCAATCCTGAACCAAGTATCCTGAATCTTTGAAGCCTCTATCTGAGCCTTTTTCAGCAACCCCAGAGCTTTTTCCCTGCTCTTAATCTCCAGGTAGATCTCAGACAGACTGAGTAGCAGAAATGCTCTGTCTCCGCAATTCTCCGGCAATATATCCTCCAGTTCATTGAGAATCCTTTCCGCTGCCTGTTGCCAGCCTGCTTCTTTATATTCAAGTGCAATATCAAGCAATGCATCACGTGCAGCCGGAATTTCTGCTGCACGAGCCAATAATGTAGCCCGTTCAAATTCCTTCCTGGCTATTCCCTTCTCCCCGATTTCAGCAAATGCCCGGGCTATCCAGCTAAGCTGACCAGCTTTTTCAAACGGCATTTTGATTACCTCAATCATTTTCAGAGCCTGAGCAAGAGTTTGCAGGCTTTTTTCCTTTTCCTGATTAGCCCAAAAGGCTCTCGCGATCTGTATCAGAGCCGTAGTTCTGGCAGAAGGCCGGGGAATCTGCTCCGACCATTTCAGGGCAGCGGTAAGTAATTCATTGATCAATGTATTCAAAACCAGCCTGCTACTCCTGATTCCAGCGGGGTTTGCGGGGACGGCGAAGAGTATTTTTCAGCGCAGCGGGATTGGCAGACTTATCTCCGCGATAGTCTGGTGCAGTAATATTGATTACCATGCTAATGCGGGGGTCAACCAGACGGGAACTGATGCGGGGTTCCAGTTCATCCAGAGAATTGCTGGTGGTAATAACTGTCGCCAGCCGGGCATTATAACGGTAGTTGATTACCTGATAAAGTTTTTCCTGCGCCCACGGAGTGCTGGATTGTTCACCAAAGTCATCCAGCACCAGCAGAGGAGTATTTTTTACCGTTTCAAACAGGCTATCGTAGGAGACCTTACTATCCGGACTGAAGGTCTGGCGTAAATGATCCAGAAAGTCCGGAACTACCACGAATAAAGCCGGTTTACGGGCTTCATAACGATAATTGACTATCGCTGCAGCCAGATGGGTTTTGCCACAGCCGTTTACCCCGATGAAAACCAGCCAGCCATCTGGTGATTCGGCATACTGTAGGGCAATCTGGTAGGCATGCTCGAGATTCTGACGCTGCTCAAGGGGTAAATTCAGACGTTTGGAATCAAAATTCCTGAAAGTCATTTCTTTCTGCAGTTCAAATCCTTTACCCCAGCTATATTCCTGCAAAGCAGAACTCTTTTCTTCAATCACATAAATTTGGCTCAACCGTGGACTAATCAACCTGGTGCGGATTCTCTCGTCCAGTTCGTCCACAGAAACCGCGGTGGTAATCACCGTGGGCAATTCATGGATAAAGCGGTGATTTAAAAGCTGGTCAAGTTTTTCTTTTGCCCAAGGAGTACTGGCCTGAACACCCAGGTCATCCAGGATCAGAAGCGGGGCATTGCAGACTTTTTCAAAAAGTTCATCATAAGGTAATTCACTTCCAGGAGCAAAAGCCGAGCGCAAATGGTCAAGCAAATCGGGTACGGTCTGGAAAAAAGCGGGGTATCCCTGCCGGATCCGTTCGTTGGCAATCGCAGCCGCCAGATAGGTTTTGCCACTGCCGCTTGGCCCTACCAGTACAAACCAGCCTTTCGGATCTCTGGCGAAGACCCGGGCGGCTTCGTAGGCTCTCTTAAAAAGCTCCTGTCGGCAGGTATCTCCGCTTAAACCGGTTTGGGATAAACTATCAAAATTACACCTGGTTAAAGCTCCCAGATTACTGTATTTTTGCAGCCGATCTTCCTGTAGCCTTGCTGCAGCGGCCCTGACGCAGCGACAGGGAATTACCCTGCTGAAATCAGGTTTTCCATCTGGCAGGCGCGGATGCAAAAAACCCGAACCCCTGCAGATAGTACAATTCTTATCTGCCAGAGTTTCTGGATATTTTTCATCGCTGTACCATGTGTCCATATTTTCCGCGGATGTACTTGTCCGGGTCTGTATCCTTTTTAAGATTTCCCCGATATGTTCCATTCCCCTTACCTTCTGAAGACCATGTTTCCAGTATCCGGGCAATATAGCGCCAGCTACGCCGGTTCAGGGATACCGCTTCTTTAATCGCATCCCTGATCCAGTCTTCAGGATAATGCTTCCGGGCTTCTTTTAACTCCTCGGCGATTAAAGGAGTAATTATACCGATATTTTGCTCATAAAGTGTGAAAATATCATCCTGCGTGATCTGACTCAACGGAGGACTGCTGATAATTTGCAAACCGGGTAATGCAATTTCTCCGGATTTGATTTTGATAATCGCAGCCCGATTTGCTTCGCTGTTCAGAAAATAAACTTTCTCCTCACCATCCTTTATAATCACCAGCAGTTCGAGCAAAACCTGCTTCTCAACCAGTGATTGCAGTATCTTATCCAGTCCCTCCAGAAGGTTTTCCGGCGGTAGCTGCAGGCTACCAACTATTCCCGCATGTCTGAGCAACTCCCCCCGGGACACATATTTAAGCGAACCCTTTTTGGGATAAATCAATTCGAAAACATGCAAAAGTACTTTCAGTTCACGGATATCTTCAACTTCCGGCAATATGGTACTGAAGACCACATTCGGAATCGGCGTAAACCGCATTCTCGCTGGAAAACCACTAAATTGCTTCATAGCATGCTCTGTTCCGGACTAACTGGTGAGGTATCTGTAGCGATATTCTCGAATTTAGCCAGGGTATGTTCAAACCGAAGTTTTATTTCTCCCGTCGGACCGTTGCGGTGCTTGGCGATGATGATATCAGCCAGTCCGGCTGGATATTCTTCGTTGGGGTGCTCTTTTGCCCACTCCTCCTCAGTGCGATAGTAATATTCATCCCGGTACACAAACAGTACCACATCAGCATCCTGCTCGATACTACCACTATCCCTGAGATCTGATAACTGCGGCTTATGTGAAGCCCTCCACTCTGAAGCACGGCTCAATTGTGAAACTACGATCACCGGGATATTCATCTCGCGGGCGAGCACCTTAAGGGAGCGCGTGATATAGCTGATTTCCTGAACACGGTTTTCAATCCTGGTATCACTCTGTATCAATCCAAGGTGATCAATGATGATCATATTTATTGGACGCTCAAAGCTCAATCGTTTAGCTTTACTTCGCATCTCGATCACCCTCATCTGTGGTGAATCATCAATATAAATCGGAGCTTCTGACAGGATGCCGATGGCATCGAGAATTCTTTTTTCTTCCTCAGGAGTCTCGTTATTCAGACGGATTTTACGAGTATTTACCATGGCTTCACTGGCTACCAGCCTTTCTACCAGCGATTCTTTTGACATCTCCAGACTGAACATCGCCACGCAGGCATTGTGCTCAACTGACGCATTCCGGGCAATATTCAAAGCCAGGCTGGTTTTCCCCATACTGGGTCTTCCGGCGATAATGATCAGATCGGAACGCTGAAATCCCCCCAGAAAATCATCCAATCCGGTAAATCCGGAAGGAACATAAGGCATCTCGGAGGGTTTCAGATCCCCTTCCTCCTCCTGTGTCTGTTCGGCTTCAAAATATTTATCCAGAATTTCGCGGATATGGACGAAGTCACGCTGACTCCTGCCATGGCGCAGGTTGTAAAGAATATCTTCTGCCCTATCCAGGCTGGCATCCACATCCGGATCAGCCTGATATCCGATGCCGGCGATCTGCTCTCCAGCCATAATCAACTTGCGCATCATTGAAAGGCGGTAAATGATGCGCGCATAATTCTCGACTTCCAGCGAGGTAGGACAAACTGATATCAGGTGACTCAGGAAGGCAGCTCCACCACAACCTTCCAGCTTATCCCTGCGCGCCAGCTCTTGCGCTACAGTAATTTGATTGATGGCTTCATTGCGCTGATAAAGCCCCAGACAGGCTTCATAAACCCAGCGATTCCTTTCGCTGTAAAAATCCTGAGGCTGAATCAGGTAATCTATTTTGTTAATCGCAGTGCCATCAATCAGTAAAGAACCCAGCGTGGCTTCTTCTGCATCGATATCGTGAGGTGGTAATCTATCCACCATGAAAGCTTACCCCGCTTTAGTTTCGGATTCTTTGGCCGGTTCTTTCTCTTTTTCTACTACATTGACCTTGATTTTCGGCTCAATACCCTTTGCCAGCTTGACTGCTATTTCATAAGACCCCAGTTGTTTAATCGGCTCGGGAAGATCAATTTTCCTCTTATCCACCGGCTGTCCCACCAGACGTTCGAGTTCACTGGCAATATTGGCGGAGGTAATCGAACCATGCATGCGCTCTTTGGCACCCATCTTAACCGCCAGTGTGATTTCCTTCCCTTCGATTTCCGCAGCAAGCTTTTTCATTTTCTCGGTCTCTGCTCTGGCTTCTAATCTGGCTTTAACCTGAGCTTCAACGCCCGGGCGACTGATTACCGCCAGTTTTTTAGGGATAAGGTAATTTCTGCCGTATCCATCCGAGACTTCCTTAACATCACCAGCTTTAGCAACATTCGGTACATCTTCCAGAAAAACGACTTTCATCAGTTACCCCCATTCTGATAGGATGTATGGTTAACTTAATTTTTGACTCATTCATTATGCCTGAAAAACTGCAGGTTTTCAATCATCCTGAAGTGTAATTCTATTTACCGTAAATAAGAAATCAGATCGGTTGCTCATGAGGAAAACTTATACCAGCATTTTCCAAATTAATTATACCACCATCAACACAACCTTTGGTGATGTTTTCCTGCAAATTAAAACCTTTCAGCAAGTACCTTTGCTGTTTCAGATAATCCTGGATTATACTAAGGCTTATCAACCTGACTTTCAGGAAAACATTTGCAGGAGGTTCGGATGAGTGATAGACCTGTCATCAATATTGTGGCTACAAGATGCCAGCCAGCCGATGTAGAGAAGTTTAATAGATGGTATAACGAAGTCCATATTCCCATGTTGCTAAAATTCAAAAAACTCCAGGGTGCAGCAAGATATCAGGTTATCGGAAGCGCTCCCAGAGCGCCGGAATATATTGCTATCTACCGGTTCGCCAGTTTGAAAGATTTCGAGGAATTTGGCTCCAGCCCTGAACTGGCTGAAGCTATTAAAGAGATGCAGGAAACCTGGGGACAGAAAATCGAGCTTACTTCGCGGGTACAGTACGAATTGATCAGGGAGTGGAACCAATAACTTGAGTGACGGGATTACCGTCACTCAAGTTCCCAGTTTATCCAAGAAGATACCGTTCAGCATAAACCGCCGCTGTTGCTCCATCACCAGCGGCAGAGATAGTCTGACGAATGGAGTTCGCACGTATATCACCAGCCGCCAGAATCCCTGGTACAGAGGTTTCCATTTTCTCATTAGTTATGACATATCCATTCGCATCCAGATCCACCACACCCCTGAGAAAAGCGGTATTGGGTCTCTGCCCGATTGAAATGAATACCCCTTTCACAGGGAAATCTGTTTTCAAACCGGTTATCACGTTGTTTAAGCGCAATCTCTCAACCGTCTCCGTACCTTCGATAGCCTCAACAATAGTATTCCAGATAAAATCAATTTTAGGCTCGGAGCGAGCTTTTTCTTCTACGATACGAGATGCCCTTAATTGATCACGTCTGTGAATCACAGTCACACGGGAAGAGAATTTTGCCAGATGCAGTGCTTCGGAAATTGCTGAGTTGCCACCACCCACCACAGCAACCGGTCGGTCTTTGAAGAAAGCCGCATCGCAGGTCGCACAGTAAGAGACTCCCCTGCCGGTGAATTCTTTTTCCCCGGGTACATTTAAATTGATTCTTTCTGAACCGCAGGCAATAATCACCGCCCGAGCTAAGAAATCACCTTCTGTAGTCTTGACTATCTTCTGTTTTCCCAGGACTTCCAGACCGGTTACTTCGGCATAAAGAGTAACGATGCCAAACTTCTCAGCCTGTTTCTGCATTAGCCCGGCAAGTTCCAGTCCGCTGATGCCATCCGGAAATCCGGGGAAATTTTCTACCCATTCGGCATTGGCAATCAGACCACCCAGCATACTCTTTTCAATCAACAAAGTTTTCAATCTACTGCGGGCAGCATAAATACCGGCAGTCAGGGCTGCCGGTCCTCCTCCCAGTATGATCAGTTGATACTCTTTATCCATCTTGCCACCTTACCCTGTGAGGATGTCTGTATTTACAGACATCCTCAAACTGATTCTCAATCCGATGAAACGAAAAATCTCCAGCCTATTTTTAAGCTGAAGCCAGTGCAGCATCCAGTTCCTGCTTTAATTTATCCTTGGGTTTAAATCCCACAATATTTGCTACTGGTTTTCCCTGTTTGAAAATAATCATCGTCGGGATAGACATAACCCGGTATTTGGCTGCTGTTTGCTGATTCTGGTCAACGTCCAGCTTGGCAATAGTCAATTTGCCAGCATACTCCTGGGTCAATTCCTCCAGAATCGGGGCAACCATCTGGCAGGGTCGGCACCAGGTTGCCCAAAAATCCACCAGAACAGGGTTGGTTGATTTTAATACTACTTCTTCAAATGTGCTATCGGTCACTGTGACTGTCTTCGCCATTGATTTTCTCCTTCCTGATCATCTCTATTATATTATTTTCAACTACCTGTTTAGCCAGTACAATAGCGCTCTTTATTGCCCTCGCGTGACTTCTCCCGTGTGCTTTGATGATATTGCCGTTCACACCGAGAAGGCAGGCACCTCCATATTCGCGAAAATCCAGCTTCTTTGCCCAGACATCCAATCCCACACTGCCTGCCAGCGGGCTGCCATGAACATGGGCAGCCTTGTAAATGCTTTTCCAGAGCTGTTTAAAATTCTGCACGGCTTCTCCCATGCCCTCCAGGGTTTTCAAAACGATATTACCCGTAAATCCATCAGTTACCACTACATCCGCTTTCCCCTTAGGAATATCATTAGCTTCGATATTACCAATGAAATTAACCGGCGCCTGTTTGAGGAGCGCATAACTTTCAACTGCCAGCCGGTTACCTTTATTCTCTTCAGTGCCGTTGTTGAGCAGCCCTACCCGGGGCGATTCAATGCCCATGATAAGCTTAACGAACAATGAGCCCATTTCAGCAAACTGCACCAGATAATGAGGCTTGCAATCAGCATTAGCTCCGGCATCAATCAAAGCAACTGGTGTATTCTCAGTAATATCCAATATAGCACAGATAGCCGGTCGTTCAATTCCTTCCATGATACCCAGTTTCAGGAAAGCCGCTCCAAAAACAGCACCGGTATTACCAGCCGATACAAAAGCCTGAGCTTTACCTTCCTTTACCAGATTAATGCCTACCACAATCGAGGAATCCGGTTTGCTCAGCACAGCCTTCATCGGGCTTTCATCTGATTCGATAACCTGGCTGGCATCCACTATGGAAAGCCTGGCTCTTTTCATATACCGGGCAGCACTGACGTGAATCAGTGACTTTCTGCCGACCAGGGCTATCTCGATATCATTTTCTTCGGCAGCCATTACGGCGCCTTTGATAATTTCACCCGGGGCATAATCCCCCCCTGCAGCATCAACGGCAATGACTAATGGTTTATCCATTTGTTTCCTCTGCAGGAGATTTTCACCCCTGATATTATTATAGCCACTCCAACCTCCTTGTTAAGCTGTTCAAGCTAAGATTTTGCACGGGCAAATTCTGCCTTAACCCGCTTCATCAATTCAGGATCGGCGAGCAGATCAGCCGCCACCATCGCGAGTCCTTTCGCCGCATCAAGCATTGCTGAAAGACCCGAATCTGATATCGCTGCCTGTACAAATTGCGATGAATGCACAGGAGCGTATGAGTGTCCGACCGATACCGAAGCATGCATACCCGGTACAAGCTGACTGACATTCCCGAAGTCAGTACTGCCAAAACTCTGCCTGGGATCCCTCAATTTCGCCTTCCTCCCCAGGCGGTGCATGTTTTTCACCCAGAGCCTGCAAATGCTCAGGTTGTTAAGAACGGGTGCGTAATATGAATCTTCCCATTTATATTCAAGCCTGGCACCGGTGGCCACTGCGGCTCCTTCAAAGCAGTTAATTACCTTTTCTTTTAATTCTGCCAGATACTTTTCATCCGCAGCTCTAACCAGAAACTTACCGGCACTATGAGCGGGTATCACATTGGGGGCTTCACCCCCATCTGTTATAATCCCGTGGATACGTGCAGATGACCTGATATGCTGTCGCAGTGAGTTGATAGCATTAAAGGATTGAATCATCGCCTCCAGCGCATTGATGCCGAGTTCCGGTCTGCCCGCAGCGTGAGATGCTCTGCCAAAAAACTCTATATCCAATCCCTGGCAGGCCAGTGCTTCTGTTACAGCCGCATCATGATTGCCCGGGTGCACCATCATAACAGCATCCAGGTCTTCAAATGCGCCCTTTTCAGCCATGACCATTTTGCAACTAAAAAGCTCTTCTGCAGGAGTGCCAATTACCGCGATTCTGCCGCCGAACTGATCAACTGCCAATCTGGCAGCCATCCCTGCTCCAGCCGAAGCAGCGGCGATTAAATTATGCCCGCAGGCATGCCCCAGTTCGGGCAAAGCGTCGTATTCTGCTAAAAAACCGATGCAGGGATGTCCTTTTCCGTAAATCGCTCTAAAGGCAGTGGGAAAGCCACAAATACCCTTCTCAATCACAAACCCACTGGTCTCCAGGAAATCAGTGAGCCATCCGGCTGCCCTGTATTCCTGTAAGCCCACCTCAGGGTTATCATGTATTTTACGGCTTAACTCGCATAGAGCGACACTGCTCTTTTCAATCTCTGAGATAATCCGGGACTTTAAGGGCTCGATTTCCAAATTATACCTCGGGAATCCTGACTGACAGGGCTATTATAAACCATTACTTGAAGCAATTTCCAGACAATTGGCGCAGACTTAAGCATTGCGAGGGATTGAAATGAGCCAGGCGAAAAAGCTCTGACAATACACCAGATTAAACGCCTGCCCGGCTGATTTCCGGTAGAATTCTGCCCAATCGCTCGGCAATCTTGTTGCAGAGCTTGAGATAACTCTCATCCAGATCCTTACTACGATGACCTACATCCATAGACAACCAGACCAGAGTATTGGCTAAATGTATATCAGTGTACGCCTCAATCAATTCGTCTTTTAATTCAGGATCCAGAGATTCAATCTTTGCGCGGTTACTGTCCATAGCCCTGGTCTGAAAGGCTATCAGTTTGCCTTCCCATGGAGTTGTAGCAATGGATAGATTGGTCTCCAGCTCGACCAGTAAATCCGATTTCTGAGGTTCTACGCTTATTTCATGTTGAACCTGATTAACCTGGCGTTTTTTAACATATTCTTCCAGAGCTTCCTGCATTTCAGAAGTAGTTTTAACCTTCTTGTCGACCAGTGAGATTTCGGGCTCCGGAGTGGGTATTGTGATTTGTTCTGCTGAGGAATCATGATGATTCGGAGAAAGCCTCCATGAAAACGGCCAGGGTCGCCTCTGGACACGCAGTATAAGATAACCTGCCAACAATCCGATTAAAACTGCCAGAAGACAAAGCCCCAGAATAAAAAGGGCGATCTGCCAGCCGCTCATTGTTTTATCCCGCTCACTGTAAAATCACATTCGCCTTTATTATAATCCATCTGCGGATGGCAATCACAAACCCAGTTTGACTATCGAACGCCTTAGAGCTTCAGCCTTTTCCCAGATAGCTTTCTTTTCTTCCTCAACTACCTGTCGTATGGCGGCTTTGTGCTCGTCCAGTATCTGCCTTATAGCTTTACGTTGTTCCTCGATTAACTCTCTTGCAGCCTTCTGGACTTCTTCCTCCAGTGCCTTTCTGACTTCGGCATCAATAACTCTTCTGACCGCTTCCCTGTATTCTCCGATGTCATCCGCCTGGGTTTCTTCTCGCGAGCTGACCTGATTTTCGATCCTGACCTCCATATGCTTCCCTCCAGATTCTTTCCAGCCGAATCCCGATGTAAACCTGCCAGCAGAGAACTGCCGCAGGAGAATTTAATACTGTGCCGATTAGTACTTTAATACTATTCGAAAATAATCTTAATTATCTAATCGATTAACGTCAACAGGTTAAGCCCGCAAATACCAGAACCAGGAATCTGATTTTACCCGAGCTTAAGCCCGGGCACCGCATCCAGATCAAGCCCGTCCCGTCTGCCAGTCATCAGGTGAAAATAACCACAGGAAGCAATCATCGCGGCATTATCCGTACACAAAGACGGGGGAGGAATCAATACCGGAATAGGAGAGCGCTCACAAAGGCTCTGTCGCAGTAACTTATTGGCAGCCACTCCACCGGAAACCAGAATCTGGTTCACTCCCTTGGCTTTTGCCAGTGTAACGGTTTTCTCCACCAGTACATCTACCACCGCTTTCTGAAAACTGGCGGCAGCATCGTAACGATTGGGTAGTTCACTGTTACCATCTGAGCCATTGAGGCTGATTTTACCGCCTTCAACCATGCGCAATAAAGCAGTTTTGATTCCACTGAAGCTGAAATCGCTGGTGCCTTCCAGCCAGGCACGGGGAAGAGGAATTCTGGCAATCCCGTTTTCTGCCGCCTTCTGGATTACCGGACCACCGGGATAACCCAGACCCAGAATGCGAGCGACTTTGTCAAAAGCTTCACCGGCGGCATCATCACGGGTTCTCCCCAGCAACTCATATTGACCATGTTCCCTCATCAGAACGAGGTCACTGTGTCCTCCAGAGACGATCAGGCAAATTACCGGAAAGCAGATCTCATTGCCGGTCAGCCAGTTGGCATAAATATGACCTTCGAGATGATTAACCCCGACCAGAGGCAATTTTTTAGCCAGGGCAATCGCTTTAGCCACGTTCACACCCACAATCAGCGAACCTGCCAGCCCTGGGCCCATGGTTACGGCTATTCCGCCCAGTTCTTCCCATACTGTACCACTTTCAGCTATTGCCTGCTGGATGATGGGAATAATGGCAAGTATATGCTGGCGTGAAGCGACTTCAGGGACCACGCCGCCATAACGGGCGTGGATTTCAACCTGAGAAGCTACCTTATTGGAAAGAATTTTTACTCCATCCTCAACAACACTTGCGGCAGTCTCATCACATGATGATTCAATTCCCAGTATTTTCATACCCGCATTAT
>Ga0101944_10003922_pt1 | contig 19552 bp, 17 predicted proteins | sample DewCreD2012metaG_FD_75245 | JGI IMG/M metagenome (GOLD analysis project Ga0101944, IMG submission 75245) | Hot spring sediment bacterial and archeal communities from British Columbia, Canada, to study Microbial Dark Matter (Phase II) - Dewar... ... | reverse complement strand
ATAAGCTATGACCGGTGAAACCTGCAAAGCGCCCACATTGCCAAATTTACGGGCAATCATCAACTGGTAAAAATAGGAAAAACGGTGCTTGTAAGAATAGGTGGTGTAGATGTCGTACACCATTTTATCCCTTGCGTCTACAGCCATGTTGGCAAAAAAACTAACCGACACCGGGATGCGGCCCGACCGCGTTTGCCGAAGCAAAGCCACCTTTCCGTGGAGGTCCCACACATTGGGCATGGTGCTTCCTATGCCGGCCATCAGGTAATCGGTAATCCCATACGACAGCGACATCCGGATGTTGACCCCCCCGTATAAACCAAACAAATCATTAAAGCCATTGGATATTGACCCGAAACGGTGGGAAAAGAAAAGTTCCATCCCTCCTTTCACGGGAGAAGACACCGTTTGCTGATAAGCAAGGGTATTCACATAAAAAGTATTTCGCACCGGTTTATCCGTAACAGTTGTATTTACGGTATCCTGTGCCCGCAGAAAAAACGAGGCAAAAAGAATCATCCCTGTTACCAAAAGATTACGCATATATATGATTTTTAATACTCCTCCTCAATTATTGGCACCACCCTCAATGATCCAGCCGTACAAGGTATCTTTCTGAGCCGAGGTAAAACCTACCCTATCGCGATGCGATGAATTGAGCAATTGATAAAATGCGCTCTGCCTGAGCAAACTGTCCGCTTCCTTCCAGTAGGCAGCAGAATCGGTTTCAATAGAAACAGCAGGTTGCGAAACCAGCTTGTTCAGCCCTTGGGACTGTAACCAGAGATAAACGGAGGAAGAACTTGTGAAATTATCTGAATGACATGAATAACATCCTTTATCACTACCAAGAAGAGGATACACCCACGTGGCATAACTTACCCCCCGTGGATATGTTTTCAATGGACCTTTTTGCGGTTCTTCTTTCACCTTCTCACAGGAAAACAAAACAAGGCATGCCGTCATTAAAAGATGCCCAACTTTTCTCATCAGGATTTTCCTCCGTTTTTAATTTTAACCCAAATTTAAATAAAATTTCTCTCAAAAAAAGAAGCACTGCGTTCTTTTTTATTTATTGATTGATTGTCAGTTACCGATTAATTTGAAATGTTCTGCACAGAGATTGATTTCTGTTCCGGACAGAAATCAGATACATGCCTTCAGGCAGATTATTCACAGGAATTGTTGTGCTAAATGAATTGCTTTCCATCGACATCACTTTAATGCCGGCAAGTGTGTATACATCAATAAAAGATGTTGAACCAAGAGGATAAATCCTTATTGTCAGAACCGAAGAGGCAGGATTTGGATAAATATCAAAAAAATCACTGTTTAAATTTCCCCTGGACGATGAAACGCCGTTAACAATTACAAAACAAGTATCACTTACACTCCCATCGGCAGAAGTTGCTACAATTTTTGTGGTACCACCTCCAATACCTTTTACTATTCCTGTAGCACTTACAACTGCCACTGAAGTATTTAAGGAGAACCAATTGATGGTTTTATCGGTGGCATTGGAAGGTAATACCGTTGCAACAAGAGTTACACTGTCATTGCGATCAAGTACTATTGTATCTTTGTCTAAAGTAACGGAAGTAACGGGAACGGCCGATGGGGTCCACACCAAATCCATCAAAGTGAAATATGGTTGATTGCCCGGAGTCAAATGAACAGTTGTTGAACCTTTCGAAAAAGAGATGCTATATACAGGTCCATCCTGGACTGTTCCAGAAGCTGAATTTGCACTGGTCTGTTCAATCCATAGTTTATAAGTTCCATCAGGCACGAGAACCTTGCTGGTATTTTTACCATCCCATGTGATATGATGACTACGTGTCCATGTTGAAGGGGATCCCACTGAATCGTATGTGGCTCCCGTAACAGCATCAACTACATTACCCCCTGAGGCCGCATTCCATGCAACCAAATGTTGTTTCCGAACATTGGCTTTTACATAAAGCGATCGTACAAAGTTGTTGTTATTATCAGTTATCCATGCCGCAATAATGTATTTTGGGGTAAAAGTCCATATAGACTGCGGCAAAAGTTTTTCACTCCGCACATCAAAAGTTAATAATCCTGATGTTTGTGAATACAAAGGAAGGGTAAAGAACAACCCCGTCAGAATAAAGTTAAAAATCTTATGTCTCATATTACGACTTTTTAAAAATTAATATTGCAATTTAATCCTAAATAATTGAATAACAAATTATCACGATTATGATATTTATCATGTTTTTTCATTATCCATTCCAAAAAAATTACGCATATAATTGTCTTCTAATATTTTCCCATCAGTTATTGGCACTACCTATCCTATCGCGATGCGATGAATTGAGCAATTGATAAAATGCACTCTGCCTGAGCAAGCTGTCCGCTTCCTTCCAGTAGGCGGAAGAACCGGTTTCAATAGAAGCAGCAGGTTGCGAAATCAACCTGTTCAGCCCTTGGAACTGTAACCAGAGATAAGCGGAAGAAGATCTTGTGAATTTATCTGAATGACATGAATAACATCCTTTATCACTTACGAAGAAGAGTATACACCCACGTGGCATAACTTACCCCCCGTGGATATGTTTTCAATGGACCTTTTTGCGGTTCTTCTTTCATCTTCTCACAGGAAAACAAAACAAGGCATGCCGTCATTAAAAGATACCCAACTTTTCTCATCAGGATTCTCCTCCGTTTTGAATATCTAACCCCAAACTTAAATAAAATTTTTGTCAAAAAAAGAAAGAGGTCTTGCCTGCGCTTCTTGTTCTATTTCCCCTTGGGCCGAATGTCACGTCAGAGAAAAAAACACTCTCTATCCCACAAAACGCAGCAAAGAATATTTTCAGCCATGTAGAATGACAACCGGGATAAATTAAATCGCTGGAAGTATTTTTTTTGAAAAACATCATATCAGGTCCCGTAATAAAAAATGTTGTTTAATCTCGTTCTTTTACATACCTTTACCGGAGACCGCTAAAATTTTATACAATATTTTATTGCACCAGTGCCTTCAATTGTGTAAATAAGGTCGGTAAACTGGCCCGGTGTTCATTGAAAAAATAACTTTAAAATAAAAAAATGAAAAAGAGAATTATCTATTCAGCAACAGCCTTATGTTTAATTATTCTTTCACCGGGCTGTAGTAAAGATAATACCAGTAATGGAAAACAATGGCACGATTTAGGTTCAAGTGATGTTGGTAATTCCATTGTAACGCTTTGCTCTGATCCGGCCGGAAATATTTATGCGGCCAGTTTTATAGATGAAAATGGCCAATATTTCGTGGCAAAATGGAATGGAACAACATGGGGTAAAGTTGGCAACTTAACCTCAAAGTATTGCATTTATCATCTTTGTTCCGACTTAAGTGGAAATATTTATGCGTCAGGTATAGTGGATAATACAGAGACTTATAATTACGTGGCAAAATGGGATGGAACTAGCTGGACTGATCTGGGGCTGCATAGCTCTTTTACCTGGGACATTAAGTCTGTAACCGATAAAAACGGGAATTTATTTGGTACTTCTTTCAACGGGCGCGGAGAAGATGTTTTCGCTTATGCAGGTGGAAATTCCTGGAGTAATTTAGGTTCTATAGATCCTAATAAATCAATCAACAGCATCTGTTCAGATGGAAATGGGAAAGTGTATGAAATGTTATATGGCGGTACTCTTTATGCACCGGTTATAGCGGTTCATCAAAATGATGTCTGGGAAGAATTGCCCTCTCTTACCACAAATACCGATAATGATATAAGTGCCTCCTGTACAGATGCCAGCGGTAACCTGTATGTAGCAGGGCATTTATATGATAACACCACAAAAAAATTTTATGCCGGGAAATGGGATGGAAACAACTGGACTAAATTGCCTGGTTTAAGTGGCACAGTACAATGTATGTGTGTTGACCCTCAAGGAAACTTATATGTGGCAGGGAGCATTAGTTTCGGTACAGGTTTTGATGTGGCTAAATGGGATGGAAGTAAATGGGTAGGATTAGGTTTGGGATCAAACTTACATAAAAACATTTGATTATACACAGACACATAAAAATCAAAGGCCGCTGCTTTATATTTGTATCACGAGCTCGAAGCTCAATTAATTTATTATTAACTATTAAAACATATTACATATGAAAGTCAGCGGCCTTGATGTTCACAAAGATAGCATATTTTGTGCTATTTATGATGGCAAGAAGATGGGAAAAGTAAAAGAATACCCAACATTTACTCATTCAATCAGGGAGATGGGAGAGCATCTACGAAAAGAGGGTGTTCAAAAGATAGCGATGGAAAGCACCGGTATTTATTGGATACCGGTATGGAACATTCTGGAGAACATGGGATTTATTCTTACCCTTGTCAACCCTTATATTATAAAGCAGATGCCTGGGCGAAAGAGTGATGTAAAGGATGCTCAATGGATAGCCACGCTTTTGCATAAAGGTTTACTGAGGGGAAGCCTGATCCCGAATAAAAGGATACGAGAATTACGCAGTTACAGCAGAAAGTACGTCCGTTTACAAAGTCAGATTAACCGGGTCCTTCAAGAGATGGAACGGATACTGGAAATGAGTAACATTCGTATTACATCGCTGGTAAGCAACAATAACAGCGTAAGCGTTAAGAATATTATTGAACAGATTATTCAAGGCAATTCCTTGCCGGAAGAACTTGCCCGTTATGTACATGGACGGATAGTAAAGGCAAAAGGCAAGCTGGTTCAGTTGTCCTTGGATGGTTTTATCCAGGAACATCATCGATTTCTTTTAGAACTTACCTATCAGCAATACCAGCTGTATCAAAAGCAGCTATTATTGGTTGAATCAAAAATGGAAGAGATATGCAATACGTATTACCAAAAAGAAATGGAGTTATTGGAAAGTATCCCGGGGATAAAGAAACAGGCAGCCATGCAGATTATTGCCGAAACAGGTGCAGACATGACAGCCTTTGAGAACAGTGGTAAACTAACCGGTTGGGCAGGATTAAGACCCAAAAATGATGAAAGTGCCGGTAAAATGAAAAGTACTTCTGTAACCAAAGGAAATAAATATTTGCGCAGAATAATGGTGCAGTGCGCATGGGCTGCGAGCAGAACAAAAGGTTCGTTTTATAAATCAAAGTTTGAACAACTGTGCATTAGGAAATCCAGGAAAAAGGCGTTAATTGCCATTGCTCGCAAACTATTAACAGTCATCTGGCATGTATTGTCCGAAAAAAAAGGTTATAATGAAAACTTCCTTCCGGCTTACAATCCAGAAAAAATTAAACATAAGATATTCTACCACCAAAGAGAACTGCATAAACTTCAAGCTTTAGGCTTCTCTTTGTAAAAGGTCGGTTATTTTTGTGGTGGCAATTCCTTCATCGGAAACCCCGTCTTCAAACAGACCCAGTTTATTATTTTAAGCACACAGACATAAGATAAGTTCTCCATCGAACTGAATCTTGCAGAGGAAATTAGCTTACAAAAAGCATTGTTGGGTACTGTTGGGATTTATAGAGGAAAAATAAGTAATCCTGCCATATGTTCCGATCCGACGGGGGCAATATATGTAAAAGGTACTTTTAACACCAATTATATTGATCTGATAAGGGTTTATAAATAAAATATCCCCCCAGCTTTCTTCCTCCGGCATGATGAGTAAAAAATCTTTAACACAGAGTAAAAACCCTCTGCATAAAAAATGTAATACTTTTCCCGAAGGTCTGCTATTATTCCGGCGTATGCTGCGATTTCAGGCAGCGGAGCATTGCGGCTAAAGCCGACTTTCCTACTTCTCTTTACTTCACAGCGTTTGGAAATGAGAATAAATGAGATGCCGGAACAATCTCAGAACGGCGTTCCTGCCCGGCTGTTTTACTTTGCCTTGATGAGGTAGTAATTCTTTTTTCCCTTCTGAACAACCAGATAACGTTCATTAATGAGCCTGTCCGAGGTAATGACCTGCTCCAGGGCGGTCACCTTTTCCTTGTTGATGCTCAATCCCCCGCTCTCCACCATTCGCCGCAATTCGCCTTTCGAGCTGAAAACAGGAGTCAGAGAAACCAGTAAATCGGGCAAGGATACCCCCCTGTCAAACAACGGTTTGTCCACCTCGTGCATGGGCACCCCTTCAAAAATTTCCAGAAAGTCTTTTTCGCTCAGACTACGAAGGGCTTCTCCTGTACCTTTTCCAAACAAGATCTGAGAAGCTTCCACAGCCGACTGGTAATCACTTTCAGAATGAACCATGATGGTTACTTCTCTGGCAAGAGTTTTTTGCAAAATGCGCTCATGAGGCATTTTCCTGTGCTCTTCAATCAGGATTTTGATTTCTTCCACCGGCAACATAGTAAATATTTTGATGTATCGTTCGGCTTCCTCGTCGGAGACATTCAGCCAGAACTGATAAAACTGATAAGGTGAAGTATAACTGGCCGATAACCACACATTGCCTTTTTCAGTTTTTCCGAATTTTCCCCCGTCGGCTTTGGTAATCAAAGGACAGGTAAGAGCATAGGCTTCGCCTCCCTCGATGCGGCGAATGAGCTCAGTGCCTGTGGTAATATTTCCCCATTGATCGGAACCTCCCATCTGCAGCTTACAATGCATGGTACGGTACAGATGAAGAAAATCATATCCCTGCACCAGCTGGTAAGAAAATTCGGTAAACGACATTCCTTCGCGACCTTCGCCCGACAGGCGTTTTTTCACCGAATCCTTCGACATCATGTAATTCACCGTAATGTGCTTGCCTACATCGCGGATAAAGTCGAGAAAAGAAAAATTTTTCATCCAGTCGTAATTGTCTACCATCTCGGCTCTGTTGGGCTTGTCTTCCGAAAAATCAAGAAAACGCCGCAGCTGTTCCTTGATGCAGGCTTTGTTGTGATTCAACACTTCTTCCGTAAGCAGGTTACGTTCTTCCGATTTCCCTGAAGGATCGCCAATCATCCCCGTGGCTCCTCCCACCAGAACCACCGGCTTGTGACCCGCCCGCTGGAGATGTTTCAGCAACATGATGGATACCAGATGTCCTATGTGCAGCGAATCGGCAGTAGGGTCAATGCCCACATAGGCCGTTGTCATTTCTTTATTCAGTTGTTCGGCCGTACCGGGCATGATGTCGTGAATCATGCCCCGCCATTGAAGTTCTTCTATGATCGTCATTGAGCTATTGTGTTTTCTCCGGATTGTTTATATTCAATTTTCAGGGCAGGAAAAAGGGTAGCCGTAAGTTTAATTACAGGAGTGTACAAAAGTGACTTCTGTGTTTGCTCCTGGCTTACCATCACTATTTTCCTGTTTACCATGTCGAAAAAAATAAGGACGACACCTACAATGATTAATGTCTTTGCCATGGCAAACAACACGCCCAGTATCCTGTCCACCGGTCCTATCCCGCCTGCTTTAAGAGCCTTCTGAATCATTTTCCCAAGGACATGGACAAGGATCAGAACGCCAATAAAAATCACCACAAACGACACCACCTGCGAAAGCCGCTGGGCTACATCAAAACGCTGGTGGAAATATTCCCCCAGCCAGGAAGAAAACTTCACGGCCCCGTAAACGCCGAGGATCAGGGCTCCGAGGGTAGCCAGCTGCCGTACAAATCCCCTTTTCAACCCTATATACAAAGCCCATACAAAAGGAAGGGCGATGACAACATCCAGAAATCCCATGTGCACAAGTAATTACCTGAAGACTCTGCTTAACAGCAGCGAAGATACAACGAAATTTTTTGCCCGGCAATAAGCCTCTTGTCTGTTGCCGTCAGGGAAAAGACTTTCGTTTTTTATTTTAATTTTCAATACCTTTGCCGGCGTAAAATTTTCCGGCTGCAGATTGGCCGAAAGTGTTTTCATCAGCAGGTCCTATAGTTCAATGGATAGAACGGAAGTTTCCTAAACTTTAAATCCAGGTTCGATTCCTGGTAGGACCACCTGTCAGACCCCTATTTTCAATGTCCTTTACAAAATCTTTCTGCCCCCTTAAAAAATTTCTTTTCCATTTTAAAGAAAAATATCCTTATTTTGTAATTTACAGAATTTTACAAAGCTAAGTTTAAATGAAAAATTTTCCCTTTTTTCAGGAAAAAAATACAAAAACCTTTCTTTTTTAATTTTCCTGCGTAAAAAAGAAAAAAGGCGAATGAAAACATTTCTGCAGTATATTTTCCTTTTAGTTTTTTTCCTGACCCTGGCGGAGAAAGAATCTCGTGTGTACGGTCAGCCTGCTTCCGTGCCCGATTCCACCATCCTGTACCTGTATTCACTGGTAAAAAACGATTCCACTCCCATGGAAAGGTATGTTTACAAATACAATGCGGCAGGGAAAGTCATTGAATCGGTGCAGTCCGACTGGCAAAAGCAGGAACGGCGGTGGAAACTGAATGAAAAAAAGGAATTTGAATACGACAACGCCGGCCGGCCGACAGGTGCCGTGAAGTATTACCGGGACGACAGCCTGAACGCATGGATTCCCAACGGAGAAAGACAAAAAATCACTTACAACAAAGAAGGGAAAGAAATTGTCCGCGAATCACAGACATTTTTCCCTGATAAAAAAGCATGGATAAACTCCACCCGGAAAGAAACCACCTACGATGCAAAAGGAAACGTGGTCCTGGAAATGTATTACCTGTGGAACCCTGCAAACAAAAAATGGGAAAACAACGCCAAAAAAGAAATTCAGTATACTGCATCCGGCCAGCGCGAACTGGTAAGAAATTATTCCTGGTTGCAGGGACAATGGATTCTTACCGCCCAGAACGGCATCCGTTATGACAACCAGGGCAGAAAAAAGAAAATGACCGATATCTTTTGGGATTCAAAAAACGGATGCTGGAAATATTATCAGGATTCGGCCACGGCATGGGACAGCAAAGGAAATATTATCGAATCCATCAATGCTGAATACAACGAAAAAACAAACCGGTGGGAACCCAGGCAGAAAAATATTTTTCAATACGACGACAAAGGAAATATTGTTACGCATGTGATTGCCGTGCTCGACTCTGCCTCGGGCAAATGGATCGAAGGCCGAAAAACGGAATATGCCTACGATGACAAGTCAAGGGTAATTTCCCATGCGGTATATCAAAAAACCTATACTTCCAATGAATGGATCCCTTCCACAAAAGAGGAATACAGCTACCTGAATGATTCAAAAAGACAAATTGCCCTGTACGAAAAACATCCCGCTGAAAACCGTTTCATGAAAAAAACCTATAGCGAAATCACCACAGACACTCAGGGAAGAGTTATTCTGATAAAAACGTATTCGGATTTTAAGCCTTCGGCCAACCAGTATGCCCTGTTATCGGAAGAAAAAACCGTGTACGACCAGAAAGGAAGAATATGGCGCATTACCTACATTGAGCGCGACAATCTTTCGCCCGACAAAAAAATCCTTGACGTAAAAAGGCTGTATTATTATTATGCTCAATAAAAAAGGCTGTTGCTGCCGCCGTTTTCCTTTATTTTTTCTTCAATCCATTTCCGGGCATTGACAAAAGCTTCTACCCAGGGGGTGATTTCGTCGTTTTTCCTGCCGGCAGGATAATGTGCCCAGTTCCATGGATACATGGCACGTTCAAGGTGAGGCATCATGGCAAGATGACGTCCGTCGGCCGAACACACTGCAGCTGCATTGTACATCGAACCATTGGGATTCCCGGGATATCCTTCAAAGGAATATTTCATGGGAATTTCATAACGGCTTTCCTCATAAGGAAAATAAAATTTTCCCTCGCCGTGAGCCACCCAGATCCCCAGTCGTGAACCTGATAAAGAACTAAGCATCACCGATTTGTTAGGCATTATATCAACCATCACAAACGCTGATTCAAATTTATGGGAATCGTTATGCTGCATGGCAGGTTTTTCACGGTGCTGTGGATAAATGAGACCCAGTTCCATCACCAGCTGACAGCCATTACAAACGCCAAGACTGAGTGTATCGTTTCTTGAATAAAATTTCTCAAGCGACTTTCTGGCTTTTTCGTTGTAAAGAAAAGCACCGGCCCATCCCTTGGCCGACCCCAGTACATCTGAATTGGAAAAGCCCCCCACAAAAACCAGCAGGTTCACCTCTTCGAGAGTTTCCCGTCCGCTGATCAAATCGGTCATGTGGACATCCTTTACATCAAATCCTGCCATGTACATGCTCCAGGCCATTTCGCGATCGCCGTTCACTCCTTTTTCCCTCACAATTGCCGCCCTGATTCCGGAAGGATTCCTGCGGTTAATATTCACTCCATACTGACTTGCTTTGCCGGTAAAATGAACAGGAAAAACAAAATCAAGTTTCTGTTTGCTGTAGTTCCGGTACCTTTCTTCGGCTTTCTCAGGTCCGCTTTGTTTTTTATCCAGAAGATAAGAGGTTTTATACCATGTGTTACGCAGGACATCAATGTCAAATGAATAAATTTTATCTCTGTATTTTATTTTCAGTTCTCTTTCTTCGCAGGGCTGTCCCAGACTCACGGCATGAATACCCTGCTGCCGGAGAAAGGCAAGCACTTCGTTGTTTTTGATTTGAATAACTACTCCCGGATTTTCACTGAAAAGAAGATGGATGATATCCTTTCCCCGCATTTCATCGAGACTTATCTCAAGTCCCATGCGACTGTTGGGAAAATTCATCTCCAGCAAAGTGGTGATGAGTCCCCCTGCCGAGATGTCATGGCCGGCAAGGACATCTCCCTTTTCAATGAGCTGTTGCAATGCCGTAAAAGCACGGCCAAAGGATGATGCACTGGCTACGGCAGGAGCTTCCCGGCCAAGTTTGTTCACCACCTGGGCAAAGGCACTTCCTCCCAGCACCGGTGCGGTACCTGAAAAATCAATATACACAAGGAGAGTATCTTTGTCCTGTTGCAGCACAGGCGACACGGCTTTGCGGATGTCGGTTACTTCAGCACACGCACTGATGATTACCGTCCCGGGAGCATATACAATGGTGCCGTCGGGGTATTTTTGTGTCATCGACAGGGAATCTTTTCCCGTGGGAATATTAATTCCCAGTTCAAGAGCAAAGCGGGAAGCAGCCTCCACCGCCCGGTACAGGCGTGCATCCTCGCCCGGATTTTTGCAGGGCCACATCCAGTTGGCACTGAGCGAAACTCCTTTCAGGTGGTTTTTCAGCGGGGCCCACACAATATTGGTCAAGGCTTCGGCAATGGCAAGCACAGATCCTTTCTCAGGGTCGATAAGGCCGGCTGCCGGTGCATGACCAAGGGCAACGGCAATGCCATGCTTTCCGTGGTAATCGAGGGCCGTGATCCCGAGGTTATTCACCGGCAGTTGAATCTCGCCCGCACATTGCTGCATGGCAATGCGCCCCGTCACCGAACGATCTACCTTGTTGGTAAGCCAATCCTTACAGGCCACCGACTCAAGCTGCAGTACCTGTTCGAGATAGTAATGCAATTTATTCACATCATAGGTGACGGGATCGAAGGTTTCCTGCCGGGTTTTGTCATCAATCACCGTGCGGGGAGGATTGCCAAACATGTCTTCCAGCAAAAGGTCGATGGGTTTGATGTTTTTTTCCTTGTCTTCAAACACAAGACGGTGATCGCCTGTGGTTTCTCCTATCACATACAGGGGAGCCCTTTCGCGTTCAGCGATGCGGGTTAACCATTCAATATCCTTTTCGTGCATGATCAACCCCATACGTTCCTGCGATTCGTTCCCGATAATTTCTTTGGCCGAAAGGGTGGGATCGCCCACCGGCAGCCGGCTCATGTCAATTTTCCCTCCCGTGGCCTCCACCAGTTCCGACAGACAGTTAAGATGTCCTCCTGCCCCGTGGTCGTGGATGGAAACAACCGGATTATGATCCGCTTCGGCAAGGGCACGAATGGCGTTGTAGACCCGTTTTTGCATTTCGGGATTCGACCGCTGAACGGCATTGAGTTCAATCATGTTGTCATATTCCCCGGTAGCCACCGATGACACGGCTCCTCCTCCCATGCCAATGCGGTAATTGTCTCCTCCCAGCAACACTACTTTATCTCCTTTGACCGGTATTTCTTTCAGGCTGTCTTTTTTATTTGCATAGCCCACTCCTCCGGCAAGCATGACCACCTTGTCGTAAGCAAATTTTTTCTGTTTTTCAAAATGTTCAAAAGTGAGCACACTGCCACAGATAAGCGGCTGACCGAATTTATTTCCAAAATCGCTTGCCCCGTTGGAGGCTTTAATTAAAATGTCGTCGGGCGGGTGGTACAGCCAGCGGCGTGCAGGGAAAACCTTTTCCCAGTCGCGCTGTCCTTCAAGGCGGGGATAAGAAGTCATGTACACTGCCGTACCCGCCAGTGGAAAGGCTCCTTTTCCGCCCGCCATCCGGTCGCGTATTTCTCCCCCCGACCCTGTGGCCGCTCCGTTGAAAGGTTCAACGGTAGTGGGAAAATTATGGGTTTCGGCTTTCAGCGAAATGACCGCCTCCCTGTCTTTGAGTTCAAAAAAATCAGGTTTGTCCTGGGTGCGGGGAGCAAACTGCACCACCCGCGGCCCTTCAAGAAAAGCACAATTGTCTTTGTAGGCCGACACCACCCGGTTGGGATTCTCTTCGGTGGTTTTCTTTATCAATTGAAAAAGCGACAAAGGCTTTTCTTTCCCGTCAATGATAAATTTTCCGTTAAAAATTTTATGCCGGCAATGTTCTGAATTAACCTGGGAAAAACCAAACACTTCGCTGTCGGTAAGTTTACGGCCTATTTTGATTGAAAGCCGTTCAAGGTATTGCACCTCTTCTTCACTCAAAGCAAGCCCCTCTTCACGGTTATAGGCTGCAATGTCTTCGATGTATTTCACCGGTTCGGGGGTACGGTGAATGGTAAAGATATCCTGGGTAAGATTTTCGTACAACTGCTGAAGCATGGGGTCGAAAGGCACATGGAGAGAAGGCACCCTGGTAAATTCTTCCATCCGCTCCACCCCTTCAATTCCCATGTTGCGGGTGATCTCCACGGCATTGGTGCTCCACGGAGTAATCATTTCCCTGCGTGGCCCAAGAAAAAAACCATCAAGGCGGTCAGAAGGAACATAACGGGCTTTCCCGAACAACCAGAGAAACTTATCCATTTCCTCCTTGTCCGGTTTGTGAGAAATGCCCACGGCAATAAAGATCTCGCCACGTTCAAAAAAAAGTATCATTTTCCGGCGTCAGATTAAAACGATGTAAAGGTAGGACATTGCCCGGAGTATCACAAAAGCAGTAGCCCTGAAAATCTTCCGCACAGATAAAAGCAAAGGGCTGACTTTAAATGATTAACAACGAAACGGGAAGGAAATATGCTCGTATTGAAAAAGGTAGTATCCCTGAAAATGTGTAAATTGATTTGTGTCTAATTTCAAAGGTTGTCCTTAAAGGTCTGTCATTATAATACTCCCCAAAATTAAGACCACTGGTTAAGTGTAAATTTAATAACTTTAAGCCAGTGTATTATGAAAGCAAAGAGACAAAAACATTCAGGAGCTTTTAAGGCCAAAGTGGCCATTGAAGCAATTCAGGAAAGAGAGAGCCTTGCGGAACTTTCTCAAAAGTATGGTATCCATCCGAACCAGATAACCCGGTGGAAGAAAGAATTTCTTGAAAGGGCACCACAGGTTTTTGAGAAGCCTTATCCGGCGGAGGAAGAGAAGGATTTGGAAAAACTCTATGCCAAGATAGGGCAGCTAGAGATGGAGAGGGAGTTTTTAAAAAAAAACTTAAAGAAGCTGGGTCTGTGAATGACCGACTTCAAATGGTTAATCGTAAAGAGGCTTTGAGTATCCGTTGTCAGTGCAGGCTTGTAGGGGTAAACCGTGGCATCTTTTATTATAAGTCTGTTGGGGAAACGAAAGAGAATCTGAAGCTTATGCGGCTGATGGATGAACATTATTTGAAGCATCCTACGGAAGGAGTTATTCGAATGAGAGACTTCCTTCTGACTCATGGTATTGTTGCTAATCATAAACGGATTCGCAGGTTACTGAGGTTAATGGGTTTAATGGCTATTTATCCCAAGAAGCAGCTGAGCAAACCTGGGCAGGCAAAATACATCAGACCATACCTGCTGAAAGGGCTCACGATTGATCATGCTAATCAGGTATGGGCTATTGATATCACATACATTCCGATGCCAAAGGGTTTTCTTTATCTAACGGCCATCATAGACGTTTACAGTCGTTATGTTGTCGGCTGGGGCATATCCAACACTCTTGATGCAGCATGTAGCCTGAACGTCACTAAAGAGGCTATAGAGAAATACGGGAAGCCTGAGATGATAAACTCAGATCAAGGTAGTCAGTTTACCTGTCAAGAATGGATTGAGTATCTGGAGAGTGAACAGATCAAAATCAGCATGGATGGTAAGGGTCGAGCTATCGATAACATTTTCATTGAAAGATTGTGGCGATCGGTTAAGTATGATTATATTTATATCAAAGGGCCTTCTGACGGTCTGGAGCTATACCATGGACTTAGCGAATACTTTGATTATTACAACAATCGGCTTTGTCACCAGGGAATTGGTCGTCAGATCCCTGCAAGGCTGTATAAGTTTGCGGGATGATATTAACAGAAATTGAAAATGTTGACAAAAGAAAAAGTAAGCCAAAAAGAAAATGTGTTAATAACCAGAATAACTCTGCGAGTTATTTCCGGTTATGTAACACTTAAATTACATTATCATAAAAAGAAAACTTATTTTTGTTAACCTGTGGTCTAAAAGAAGGGAGTAGCTAACTATTGTCTTTTTTTCTGAACACCAGGAAAGTCGAAGAAACAACCCAATCCCTGTGAACTGTTTCTTTGCTTGAATTATCAGCAATCTGTTTTAACCAGACATCATAATCTAACTTTTCTACAAGAGCTCCACCATGAATTTCATGTTCATTATTAGCATAATGTTCTCTTATGAAATCAAGAATAATCTCTTTATGCTTTTTCTCTGGTTTTACTAGTTTTATATAATCCATAAGTTTCTACCTTATAATATTATTAATAGCTTGCGACTAACGGTCGACAGTTGCCGAAGTTGTCGGCTTTTATATAACAATCTATTATAATATCAAAAATCTATGATAAATATCAACAAATATTTATTAACTCAAAAAACCGCCGACAATTTGGACGCAGCGAGTACTCGAGTGAAGTCGGCAACTGTCTGTTAGGTTCGGTGCTGCCAAAACTATATTAATTTATCACCTAAAATTATTTTTGGCATTTTCGTTAAACATCTTGTAAATCTTTTATAATATTTTTCTAAACCAGATTGTGTAGCTTTTCCATGAACAATTTCATTTTCTAATTCCCAATACAAAACATAAGTTATTGTTCGTGGTTTTTTAGTTAATCGTATTGCTGGTTTTCCTTCTTTTACTGAATTAAAATCACCTTGCCTGTATGTTCTTTTTATATATTTTGCATCTATAACACCTTTAATTTTTTTATGGTGTTCGGCTACCTCTTTTATTAATGTTTCAAACTCATCTGCTTTTTCTGGTTTAACCTCATAAATACAAATTTCAATAAATGAATTATTCATTTTTTATTTCCAAGTTTATCAATTGTAAAACCTAAAAGACTCCCTAAAATTAAAGTCATTATTGATATAGGAACCAAACTGATAGGTTGCTTCCAACCAATTATAATAGCACATGGGATTAAAAGTAGAAATGAAATTAAAATTCCTCTTATTATACTATTAATTTTTAATTCATTTGTTGAAATAATAAAACCTGCAATAACCCACATTGAAAAAGCAGATAAATTTGCATCCCAAGTAAGTTTTTGTAAAATCATTGGAATAACATCTATTATTCCTGCAATAATTCCAAGGATTATACCCAAAATAATTTTTCTCATAATCACTCCTAATTTTCTTATTTTGGCGGCATTGCACCTAACGGCTTCGGAATTGGTGCAGCTGAGCCCGATGGTTTGCGAAGCAAAACATTTGAGGGCGAAGCTGCATCCTAATCGGGCTCTGTTGCACTAATTCTCGTGATAGAGGCTGTACGCTTCACGTGCGAGTAGGCATCGAACAAAGAACGTCATCCAGAGCCCGATTATTTCCGAAGCCGATAGAGAGCAATAGGTTTTGAGAATTTAGAAATTTCTCACACATCTCTTACTCATGCTCAAAAAGGTTAGAACCTGAAATCCGCTTTAAAGCCTCTCCAAATCTCAGAAATTTTAAATGGAAAAACCGTAAAGCGAAGCGTATTGCTCTCTATCGTTCCCGGGCTTGGCGAAGGTGGCGATTTACACCACAAATGTTGATGCGGAGAACCAAACTTTGATTAACCACAAATGTGTCTGCGGAGCACTGAACCGCCACTTTTGCCAAACCCGTGTTAGCGGTAGTTATTTGCTCCTCTTGTCCTTTTTCCATTGCCAATAAATATAAGGATAAACTGGAATTGGAAATGTCTGTTTGGCATCAATGTCATTGAAGAATCCGTTAATTGCGACAAACTCAATTCGTAGGTTTCTTAATATTCCAAATTTGTTCTTATAAAAAGGTGCGATTCTAAATCCATATGTTACTTGAATTTTTCTTGGCACATTTTCTAAAAAGCTAAGTGTCGAACCGTAATTATATGCTAAATGATAGCTAATCCATTTTGAAGGTCGGTAATCAATTCCAATAGCGTAATTCGGATTCCAGCTTTTTGTAAAGGTCTTTGATTGAAAATTATTAGTGTTGTTATTTTGCAAAATAAGTTCATTCATGTAATCAATGCCCAAAGAAATATTGATAAATAATTTGTCTTTTACTTTATAGCCAATGGTTGGTTTAAAATGAAAATAGGAACCATTTTCCCATACAGTCATTGTTGGAGTCTTAAATCGTTGCAATGTATCCCAAAAATGCACAAACATTGCTTCTACTCCTATGGTTGGTATAATTCCGCTTTGTTCATTAAATTTGTACCTTAAATTTAAACTTGGAATTGTTTTTTTCAATTCGGTAAATGCCCCATAAAGCCAGGGTAAAAGGTCAATTTGCGTAGTAAGTTTGTCGGTGATTCCATAAAATGCCCAACTTGGAAATGGCAGCGTCTGTATAGATTGAGCATAAATCCACTCTCCTTTCTTAAGTGTGTACGGTGTTACACAATCAACAGGGTGTAGGTATGCATCATCGTTCAACGGATTTTGCTTTTTTAGAGTGTCTGCTGTCTGTCCGTATGTTTTTACAGAAACTATAATTGATAGTATGAATATTATTTTTGTCGTCATAATTACCGCTAACGTCTGCGGCTATGCGCCGTTTTAATGGCGTATAGCCGCTGTTAGGCGACGTGTTTTTATCCTTATCATTTTTGATCACTATATTTCCACCAGCCTATTGTCAAAATATATCCACCTAAAGAAGTAACAACAAGACAAAGATAGCTTAAAATATTCAATCCTCTTTTAAGTTCTTCTCCTGCCATTCCAGAGTAAATTGCCGGAATAGACCATGGGAAATAATACGCAAACCCAAGATAAGGCATAAAATTGGCTAACATTAATACCACTATTAAAAAACCAAGTGGTGCTAAATAACCTCGCGCCCATAGTGCAAAAAAAGAAATTAAAGTCCCAAGACTTATTACTAATCCAATCGTCGTAAAATACTTACCTATTATTGACAATATTGTAATATAATCCCAACCTGTTAATTTTAAAATTAACCCAACAATAAAACTTAAAATCAAGTCAAAAATAGCTAATATTATAGACCATAAAAGATAAACAATATATTTGGCGTTTAATATAGCAGACCTGGAAATGGGCAGTGATAGCAAATCCCTATATGTATTATCTGAGTATTCTCTACCAAAAATAAAACTTGCAACAAAGCCAAAAGCGATTATCCCAACTAACCCAGCTCCCTGAGTAAGATATGTGCTAAGATACGAAACCCAATCCACTGGGGTGGTCAGCATTGAAGCTTTTATCTTTAAAATACTTGAATCCGGAATTAAATTTGGATTTTTTATTAAATACATCATAATACCACCCATTACAGGGATTAAAGCATAACCAATAAAAACTATCCACACGATTATTGATCGCTTAAGCTTTTTCAATTCCACAACAGTTGCAATTAAAATATCTGTCATCTGTCAATCCTCCTCATTTCTTATGGTTCTAACAAAGAAAGATTCTAAATCCTCTTCAAAAGGATATAGCAAATGCGGCGTTAAACCGTTATTTGTTAAAATCTCACATATTTCAGATGATCTACTTAATGCTCTCTCGTTTAAAATTTCGATCTCATTTTTGTTATTTAAAATTGGTAGCCATCCTTTTTGCTTCAGAAGTTCTATAGCTTTAGAATTACCGCAAGTTGAAATTATCAATTTTTTCATAATCTGTTTTTCTAATTGCTCAGATGTTAATTCCTTTACAAGTTTACCTCTATGAATTATTCCGATTTTTGTTGCCATTTTTGCAAGTTCAGCAAGTATATGACTTGAAATAAAAATTGAAGTTCCATTTTGAGAAATTTCCTTGAGCATTTCCCTTATTTCGATTATCCCAATTGGGTCTAATCCATTTAATGGTTCGTCCAGAATCAGTAATTTAGGACTATGGATTAATGCCTTTGCAAGTCCTAATCTTTGTAAGTTTCCAAATGACAAATTTTTTGCAAGAACATTCTGATACTCTCCAAGCTTGAATTTTTCTATCACATTATCTATGGATTTCTTTTATTTAATTTTTCTTAATTTTAAAAACAATTCGAGATTTTCTCTTACAGTAAGATTAGGATAAGCACACGGAGATTCAACTAAATATCCGATCTCGTTCCAATGTTTGAAACGCCTTGTAATTTCCTGCCCAAATAAAAAAACTTTCCCACTAGTTGGTTTTATCATTCCAAAGAGCATTCTAATTGTCGTAGTCTTTCCAGCTCCATTCAAACCCACAAACCCATAAATTTCTCCAGTTTCTACCTCAATATTAATATTATTAACAGCAGTAAAATCTTTAAATTTTTTACTTAAATCTTGTGTTACTATTACTTTCATTTTCATTCCCTCATAAAAACATGTCGCCTAACGGTTTCGGTGTATGCGAAGTGCGAGGCGAAGCCGAGCATTTGCGTGAGGGCGTTAGCCCGAACCGCATACACCGTGTTATGTGCCGTTTGCTCGATCATGTAATCTCAATTCAACGACAAAGCTCACCGCCTGCCTTATTCAGAAGATCGTTTATGTCCTTGAACCATTGGAGCAGATCTCCATCTGGATCGATCTCATGTAGTAATGTGCTATTCATATATCTTGGAGCGCGTGAACACAGTACACGCTTTGCTTTCGATTCTTTTTCCTCCTTTTCTTTATCAGTAAGTTCGTTCCATGCCTTTGGGCTATCGGACGCTTCGTGTACTATTTGTGCAACTTTTTGAGGAACATTATCGAAGGAGTCAAAATTTGCCGTTATTGTAAGATTGATGCCGAGTTCTTTATATGCAGCAATGATGGCATCTTTGTGTAGATAGTTTTCGATCTCCTTCTTCAACGTGCTACGCGCTCTGCAATTTTCCCGGGCATTTACCTCATCCACGTGCTTTTGATAC
>Ga0101944_10003921_pt1 | contig 19557 bp, 14 predicted proteins | sample DewCreD2012metaG_FD_75245 | JGI IMG/M metagenome (GOLD analysis project Ga0101944, IMG submission 75245) | Hot spring sediment bacterial and archeal communities from British Columbia, Canada, to study Microbial Dark Matter (Phase II) - Dewar... ... | reverse complement strand
GGGCGCCGCTTTTGCCTGATTCGGCCCACTGCGCGGGAAAATTCGCCAGGTCGTCTTCGTGCCGCAGGTCACGAATGGTCATCGCCTGCAATTCTTCCCGGGAGTAGCCGTAAGTTTCGCTGGCCCGGTCATTGGCTTCCACGATCCGCCCCTGATCGTCGAGGAGCAGTATGATGTCATTGGCTGAGCGGCGCAAAAGATCGAATCGCTCCTGTAAGATCCGCTGCTTCACTTCCGCCTGGTAAAGCTCGGCAAGATGCTTGAGTTGCTGCCGCCGCCGGAGAAACAAAAAACCGGCCGCCAGCGCCAGCAGCAAGGCGCTCACCAACGCCGCCAGAAACGCCGCCTGCTTGCGGATGGGAGCGTAGATTTCCTCCTGGTCTACTTTGGCCACCATGTGCCATTCCGTTTCCGGAACCCGCCGGATGGCCGCGAGCACCGGCACGCCGCGGTAATCCACGCCCTCAACCACCCCTGTTCGCCCCAACACCGCTTGCACCGCTGGCACTGCCGTCTGCGTAAGCGGAATCCGCAACTTGAGCGCGGTGTCTTTCCGATGGCGGAGTTCGTTGAGGTAAACGAGCTCTTGACCCTCCTGCCGGACAAGCAGAGTTTCGGCGGTGCGGCTGGGCACAGGCCAACTCTGCGTCAGCGGAAACAAGTGTTCGTCCGGGTCGATAACGAACACCAGGACGGCGAATGCTTCCGACTCCGGCTCAAGCCGCAGCGGAATGCTCAAGGTCATGTGCACGGGCGCTGAGGGCGACTCGCGATGGATGTCATGAAGGCGGATCTCACCCGAGCGGGCGCCGGCCACCGCTTGCCGCCTACAGTGATCCGAGCCTCCTAACATTTCACCCGTTTCAACCACCGCGGCACTGGATGGACTAAGGAGCGCCGCTCCAGAAAAGCCCCAATTCCGGCGCAGCATTTCGATCCACTCCATAACCGCGCTGCGCTCGGCGGCGGAAGCCTGGCGCTTCACCACCCGCGCTATGGCGGGAAGCGCCAGCTTGTTGCTCTGCACCATCCGCCCTAGACGCAAGTGCTCGGCTATCCAACGGGAAATCCGCTGGATCTTCAAATCCGCGATGGATTCCAGACGCTGGCGCACTTCGGCCCGCATCGCTTCCGACTGCGCGCGATGCGAGTAAAGCGCAATGGCGGCTACTGAAAGCCCCACCGCCGCAACCACCACGGCGACGGTTCTGCCCGATCCGGCCGCCTTTTCGTTCTCAGGAGACGCAACCCGCGCCATGGACCCAGTTTATGTGCTAAGCGGCCGGCCGCGCCAATGAGCAAAAGCGGTATACTGGCGCCACAATCCGATGAACAGGACAACGATTACCCGAAGATCTCTCTCCCGGGCAGTTGCTGGAATCGGCAGCTTGCTCGCAGCCGATCACGCCCGAGGGGCCGCCAATGCGCCCATTTCTCCGAAAGAAAAGATCAAAATCACACGCTTGGAAACGTTTCTGGTGAAGCCCCGCTGGCTGTTTCTGAAAATCCACACCGACGCGGGCATCGTCGGACTGGGAGAACCTATCCTCGAAGGGCGCGCGCTCACTTGCGCCCAAGCGGTGAAAGAAATCGAGCCTTATCTGATAGGCAAAGACCCCCGCCAGGTGGTCCACCACTGGCAGGCGATTTATCGGCATGCCTTCTATCGCGGCGGACCCATCCTAACCAGCGCGCTCAGCGGCATTGATCAGGCGCTGTGGGACATCAAGGGCAAGGCGCTGGGAGTCCCCGTTTACGAGCTGCTCGGCGGACCTACGCGGACGCGGGTGCGGGTATACGCTCATGCGAGCACAGTGGAGGCGATGAAGCAGAGGCGGGCGCAAGGTTTCACAGCCTTCAAGACCGGACCGGCCAAGAAACGTCCTTCCCGTTATGTGGAGACCCCGGCCGCAGTGCAGTACGCGGCCGAGCACTTCGCCCAGTTGCGCAAAGCGATGGGCGAGGACGTGGACATCGCCGTTGACTTCCACGGCGCCATCAGCCCGGCGCTCGCCAAGGTGCTGATCAAAGCGCTCGAGCCGTATCATCCCATGTTCATCGAAGAGCCGTGCCAGGCCCAGAATCATGACGTGATGGCGGAGATCGCCCGCGGCACTCACTTGCCCATCGCCACCGGCGAGCGCGTGTTCACCAAGTGGGGCTTCCGCGAGGTGCTCGAAAAGCACGCCGCCTCCATCCTTCAGCCCGATTTGTGCCATGCCGGAGGCATCACCGAATGCCGCCTGATCGCCGGCATGGCCGAGGCATATTACGCCTCGATTGCGCCACATAACCCGCTGGGCCCGATTTCGCTCGCCGCTGGCGTGCAATTGGCGGCGTCCATCCCGAACTTCCTGTGTCAAGAGCAGGTCACCTTGGGGGAGGGTTACCTGAAAAAACCGTTCACCGTCCGCGACGGCTACCTGGACCTGCCCACGGGTCCCGGTCTTGGAATCGAGTTGGACGAGAACGCCATGGCGGACAAGATCGGGCACGATTGGCGCAACCGTGAACTCTATGACGCCGACGACGGCAGCGTCGTCGATTGGTGATGCGCTCCGGCCCCGGGCGATAATGGGGTAATGAGCGAGGAGGGAAATGAGAATCGTGCTTATCGCCGCGCATTGGGCGTGCGCCTTCCTGTTGCAGGCCGACGTGCTGATCTTGAAGGATGGCCGCAGAGTGGAGGGAACCTACCTCGGAGGAGACGCCCGGCAAATCCGGATGGCCGTCGGAGATCAGATTCAGACCTTCGATCTGACGCAAGCCGTGAGTCTCCAGTTCGGGAGCGAGCCGGCGCCGGCGCCGCCGCAGCCCGCACAACCTGCCGAAACCGCGGTTGCCGCTGCCGCTCCGGCGCCCGCTGCCGCGCCGGCGGCTGAAACCAGGAAGGAAATTCCGGCGGGATCCCAAATCACCGTCCGCATGATCGATCCGGTCGATTCCGAAACAGACAAGATCGGGCAGACCTATAGGGCGGCGGTCGACGAGCCGTTGGCAGTGGATGGTCAGGAGCTCATTCCCAAAGGCGCGGATGCGGTGGTGAAGCTGATCGACGATCAGCGCGCCGGCAAGCTCACCGGCAAGACCGAAATCCGGTTGGATTTGGTTTCGGTCACCGTGCAAGGGCGGCAGCTCGACGTCATGACGAGCGATGTCACGCAGGCGAGCGCCTCGCGCACCAAGTCGACCGCAGCCGTGGTAAGCGGCACGGCAGCCTTAGGCGCGGTCATCGGCGCGATTGCGGGCGGTGGGCGCGGCGCCGCCATCGGGGCGGTTTCCGGCGCGGGCGCCGGAACCGCGGTGCAAGTGCTCACTAAAGGTCCGAAAGTGAAGATTCCATCGGAGTCCCGGTTGAGCTTTACCCTGGAGCAAGCCATCCGGTGGTAGCCGCGTTTGGGACTCCGGAGGCGATTGCTTATCATGGAATTTCACATGCCAACCGCAATCGTCACCGGAGCCAGCCGCGGGATCGGACGCGGTATCGCCGAAGAACTGGCGAAGACCCACCAGGTCATAGCGACTTACCGAGGGAGACGCGACGCCGCCGAATCGCTGCGTGAAAAGACGGGCGCGGAAATCTTTCAATGCGATATTTCCTCCGCCCAGGACCGCGCCAGACTGATGGAGTTCGCCCGTTCCAGATTTGACCGTCTGGACCTGCTGGTGAATAACGCCGGCATAGCGCCGCGCGAGCGCCGGGACATTTTGGAAGCCTCTGAAGAGATCTTTGACGAGGTGCTCGCCACCAACCTCAAGGGTCCTTATTTCCTCACGCAACAGGCGGCGCGGTGGATGGCGGAAGCGGGCGAAGGGCGGATTGTTTTCGTGACTTCCATCTCCGCCTACACCGCTTCGGTCAACCGCGGAGAGTATTGCATCTCCAAAGCCGGGCTGAGCATGGCGGTAGCTTTATGGGCTCAGCGGCTGGCGGGCGCAGGCGTGAAGGTCTTTGAGATCCGCCCCGGCATCATCCGCACGGACATGATCGCCGCGGTGGAAAAGATGTATGAAGAGAGGATCGCCAACGGCCTGTTGCCCCAGCGCCGCATGGGTGAGGCCGGCGACGTCGCCCGCGCCGTTCGCGCCATTGCCGACGGCCTGCTGGACTACTCCACCGGACAGGTTTTGAACGTCGATGGAGGGTTCCATCTGCGCAGCCTCTGAGGTGCGCCGTGTGATATAAGGAAAGGTTCACTCGTCTTTCGCGCAGGAGTCATTTCCCATGGCCAAAAAATTCTATGGTTGGTGGATTGTAGCCGGAGCGTTTGTGACCTTCGGCCTGTCGGTGGGCATCCCCTATTACAATATCTCGTTTTTCTATGACTACTTCGCCCGCGAGTTCAATTGGAGCCGCGCGGACATCACCTTGGGTTTTCCGCTCGCCACGGTCCTCACCATCTGGGTTGGCCCGTTGATGATCCACCGCTTCAGTCCACGCAAGCTGATTCTCATCGGCACGGGCTTCACATGCACGGCGCTGGTTCTCTTCTCGGTGATGCCCGGGATGCTGTTTGTCTACTATGGCATCTGGCTCATCTATACTTCCGGCTACTTCCTTTCCGGACCGCCGCCCCATCAGATCATCGTGTCGCAGTGGTTCCGGCGCAACCGCGGCAAGGCTATGGGCGTGGTTTACGTCGGCGTGGGACTGTTGGGGTCGATCGGCTCCTTCCTCGCCAAGCCGCTGACCGAGTGGTTCGGGTACAAGACGGCGCTGATGATTCTCGGCTTGATGCTGTTCTTGGCGTGGCCGATCGTAATCTTCATTCTCAAAGACAAGCCGGCTCAGATCGGACAGAACCCGGACGGCGATCCAACTCCGCCTGCGGAAATCTCCGTGCAGTCGGTCTCTTTCAAACATCTGTTGACCAGCTACCCCTTCTGGCTGTTGCTGATAGGAAGCGCGTGTTCGATTGGATCGATTGGCGCCGTGAACTTCCACATGAAATTCGTCTTGCTTGACCACGGCTTCGAGAAGGGACCGATGGTGGACGGCGCCTGGCGGACAGCCTCAATCCTGATACTTTGGTCCAGCATTGCGGGACGCCTGGTAGTGGGATATCTGGCGGACGTCTTCCCCAAGAAGTGGGTGATGTTCGTAACCTATTTTGTCGTGGCAGCCACCATCCCCCTGCTGCTCATGGTGCACCCGGGCAGTGAGATCTTTCTTTACATCTTCGCCGTCATGTTCGGCTTCGGTATGGGCGCAGACTACATGATGATCCCATTGATGGCCGCCGAACAGTTCGGCGTGAATTCGCTCGCGCGAGCCATGGCGATCATACTTCCGTCAGACACGATTTGCCAGACCTGGTTTCCTTATTTCGTGTCCAAGCTGAGAGAGTTGTCGACCGATTACAACATGCCCTTGGGCGGCGCCGTGTTCGCAGCCGCCATGCTAGGCGCAGTGGCGATTGCACTATTACCCCGGAGAGGCAGGGTGGATGCGGCAGTTCAACTACAAGAATCTGGCGGAGCTTCAAGCAGACGCTGAGGCACGCGGAGCGGAGCATGTCCGCTTCGAGTTGGATCCGGAACGTGTAAAGGCGGTTCTGGCCCGCCCGGTGCGCGCCGGGAGTTTCACCATCGGCAACTCCATCGGCATCCATCCCATGGAGGGCTGCGACGGCGAATTGGACGGGCGCCCCGGGGAGTTGACTTGGAGGCGCTACCGCCGTTTCGCCGAGGGCGGCGCCAAGTTAATCTGGTTTGAAGCGACGGCGGTCTGCCCGGAGGGGCGCGCGAACACCCGGCAGATCATGCTGGCGCGCGAGACGCGCGATGCGTTCGCCCGCCTGCACGATGAAATGCGCCGCGTGCACCGGGAGACATGGGGACGCGACGATGATCTGCTCATCCCCGTGCAGCTCACGCATTCCGGACGCTACAGCCAGCCGCGGCGCATTATCGCGGATCATAATCCGGCCGTCGACCGGAAGACCGGCGTCCCGGCGGATTATCCCCTCATCTCGGACGACGAACTCGAGCGCCTGGAAGATGTGTATGTCGCAGCCGCCGGATTGGCGTTGGAGGCCGGCTTCGCGGCTATCGACCTCAAGGTGACGCACGGGTACTTGCTCAGTGAACTCATCGGCGCCAAGACGCGCGAGGGGCGGTATGGAGGGTCGCTTGAGAACCGCACGCGTTTTGTCAAGAACGTAATCGGTAAGATCCGGGCGGCTTACGGGAACCGTCTTCTGCTGTGCATGCGCTTAGGATGTTACGAAGGCGTGCCTTATGTCCGCGACGAGAGAACCGGACAGGGCGTCCCACTGCCCTACCCGCTCCCGTACCGGTGGGGATTTGGCGTCGATCCCAACGACCCGCTGCGCGAAGATCTCACCGAAGTGAAACAGGCCATTGCGTGGTTTCGCGAGTGGGGTATCGCACTGCTGAACGTCTCGATGGGTTCGCCTTACTTCAACCCGCACGTCGGGCGTCCGTTCGAGAAACCGGATGAGGGCAACTATGAACAGCCCGAGCATCCGTTGCTGGGCGTGGACCGTCATTTCCGCATCGCGGGCGAGCTTCAACGGACTTTCCCTGATTTGCCGATGGTCGGCACAGGATATAGCTGGCTGCAAAAATACGCCATCAACGCCGGCGCCCGGAACATCGAGGACGGCAACATTCGCATCCTGGGCATCGGGCGCGGCGCGCTGGCTTATCCTGATTTCGCCCGCGATGCGCTCGACAAAGGCGAACTGGACGAGCGGCGGGTCTGTAAGACGCTGACCTACTGCACCTTCCTGATGCGGCAGAAAAACCATCCCCTCGGGCAGTTCCCCACCGGCTGTCCGCCATTCGACAAAGAGGTCTATGGACCCATCATGAAGGAAGCCAGAGAGGCCAAGCGGCGGGCGGAGGCCGGCGAGCAACAGTAGATGCCGCAGCCTTCCGCGAAAGAAAGCCTCAGCGTCTTCTTCCCCGCTTATAACGATGCGCCATCCCTTCCGGGATTGATCGAGCGCACCTTTGAGGTTCTCGAAAACTACGGCGGCGACTACGAGGTGATCGTGATCAACGATGGAAGCCGGGACAATACGGCGGAAGTCCTCGAGCGGCTGCTTTCGAAGTATGCGCCCCGCCTGCGAGTGATCACGCATCCGCAGAATCGCGGCTACGGCGGAGCCCTCCGCAGCGGATTTGCCGCCGCCACCAAGGACCTCGTCTTTTATACCGACGGCGATGGACAGTACGACGTCCGCGAGTTGACGAAGCTTCTGTCAAAGATGGAACCGGACGTCGGCTTGGTCAACGGCTACAAGCTGGAACGCAACGATCCGTGGCACCGCGTTTGGATCGGGAAAGCGTATAATGCCTTTGCGCGGTTTATCTTCCGCGTGAGGATTCGGGATATCGACTGCGATTTCCGTTTGATTCGCCGGCCGCTATTGGAGCAGATTCATCTTGGTTCCACAAGTGGCACGATCTGCGTGGAGCTGGTCCGTAAGATCGAGTTGACCGGTTGCCGCGTGGTGGAAGTCGGCGTCCATCACTACCCGCGCGAGTACGGCAGGTCGCAGTTCTTTCGTGTGCGCTCTTTGGCCACAACCTTTGCTCAGTTGGTCCGGTTATGGATACGTCTGACATGGCGGGGATGAACCCGGAGGAGTTCCACCATATTGCGCGCGCGGAGGAGACGTTTTGGTGGCACCGCGGCATGCGGCAGATCTTGTTCGCCGTTCTGGATCCGGAGATCCGCGGCCGCCGCATCCGCAGCGTGTTGGAGGCCGGGTGTGGAACCGGCTATATGTCAAAGCTGCTCGGAGAGCGCTACGGGTGGAGCATGACGGCGCTGGACCTGGGCTGGGAGGGGCTCGAGTACGCAAAGCAATACGGCGTGCAGCGGCTGGTGCAGGGAGACGTGGCGCGGCTTCCGTTCCCCGCGGAGGCATTCGACGCCGTGGCCTCGCTTGACGTCATTGCGCACTTCCCCCGCGGGCGGGAGGACAGCGCCGCGTCCGAACTCGCGCGCGTGTTGCGCCGCGGCGGGCTCCTGATCATCCGCACCTCCGCCCTTGATGTTTTGAAAAGCCGCCACTCCGAATTCGTTTTCGAACGCCAGCGCTTTACGCGCGCGCGACTGAAAGCGCTGGCAGAACGCCACGGCTTTCGGATTTTGCGGCTCACTTACGCCAACAGTTTGCTATTGCCCGTGGCGCTCCTCAAATTCCGCGTCTGGGAACCATTGACGCGGCAAGCGCCAGCCAGCGGCGTGGATCCTGTTCCGTGGTGGCTTGACAAGACGCTGAGCGCGCCGTTGTCCTTGGAGGCGCGCCTCCTGGCGGCCGGCATCAACCTCCCGTTGGGCCAGTCGCTCCTGCTATTTGCCGAGAAAACCTGAGCGACGACACTTCTGGCCAGCAGCCCCTAGTCCCGCCTGTAGACCACTTTACCGTCGAAGACGGTCATGTCCACCGTGACTTTCTCGATGCGCTCCGGCGGGATCGCGAAGATGTCTTCGCTGAGCACCGCCAGGTCGGCTAGTTTGCCCGGTTCGATGGTTCCTTTGATGTGCTCTTCGAAGCTGGCGAAAGCCGGTCCCCACGTAAACGCGCGCACGGCTTCGGCGACTGTGATTTTTTGCTCTGGAATCCATCCCGCGGGATTCTTGCCGTCCAGCGTCCGGCGAGTGACCGCGGCATAGATCCCCATCAGTGGCTCCATCGGCGCCACATACCAATCGGAGCCGAAGGCGAGGTGAACGCCCGCATCGAGCAACGAACGGAAGGCGTAAGTGCCCCGCAGCACCTCAGAACCGACCCGCTTCCATGCCCACCGCCCGTCGTCGATGGCGTGATACGGCTGCATCGAAGCGATCACGCCGAGTGCGGCGAACTTCGGAATGTCCTGCATCCTCAAATGCTGCGCATGCTCGATGCGGAACCGGCGGTCCCGTGATCCATTCTTTTTCGCCGCCGCTTCGAACATTTCGAGGATCAGGTAGTTCGCCTTGTCCCCGATGGCGTGCACAGCCACCTGCAAGCCCGCCCGGTCTGCGCCGGCGATGTTTGCCCGCATCTTGCTCTCCGGGATCATCTCATCGGCGGGCAACCCGGCGGTCTTGGGATCGTCGCGGTACGGCTCGAAGAACAATGCGGTGGTCGAACCGAGCGAACCATCGGCGAAGCCTTTCAGCCCGCCGATTTTCAGCTTTTCGTCTCCAAAAGCCGCCCGGACCCCGATTCGCGCCAGTCGTTCCCATGAAGGCAGCGGCTGATGGGCGTACACGCGCACGGTCAGTTCGCCCCGCCGCAGGAGTTGCTGATACGACGCCAGGATTTCCGGGCTCGCGGACATGTCCTGCACGCTCGTCACGCCATTCTGCGCCGCGTAGCGCATCGCCGCTTTCAACGCATCCTCGCGCTCCACCGCGGAAGGTCCGGGCATTACCCGCCGCACGGCCCCCATTGCGGCGTCCTTGAGAACGCCCGTCGGCTCCCCGCGCTCGTCCCGGACAATCTCTCCGCCCGGCGGATCCTTCGTCTCGCGAGTGATGCCGGCCATTTTCAACGCCAGGCCGTTGGCGAGCGCCATGTGCCCGTCGAGACGGTTGACGAAGACCGGATGATCCGGCGTCAGGACGTCGATCAACTGCCGGGTGGGCAAGCGGGAGGGGGTCCAGTTTTCGTGATCCCAGTTCCCTCCCGTGATCCAGCGTCCCTTCGGCGTCTTGGCGGCAAAGCGCCCGATGCGTTCCGCGAATTCCTTCTCGCTGCGCGCATCCCGCAACTGCACGCCCGCCAATTGAGATCCGCCCGTGTGGAAATGGACATGGGCGTCGTTGAATCCCGGAACTACGCGCTTTCCTTTCAGGTCAATCACCTGCGTCCGGGCGCCCACCCAACGGAGCACCTCGCCGGACGCGCCCACCGCCACAATGCGGGAACCCAGACAGGCGACCGCCTCCCCTTCCGGCTGCTTCGAATTTCCCGTCCACACGCGTCCGTTGATCAATGCCAGGTCTGCCTGAGGCTGTGCAAAGGCGGCGCTCATCCCGATCACCCCGAACACCAAGAATTTTGCCCCGTACATAGGAATTCTCATCTTACGCCAGGCTGCTTTTCCGCGGCTGCGGGCGCCTATGGTAGATTGCTCTCGATGAAACTCTCAGCCTTGCTTGTCAGTTTTGCGGCGCCGCTCGCGGCGCAGGTGTTTACGTTCACCAAAGAGCAGATGATCCGCTACACCTCCCAGAACCCGTTTGAGCGCTTTCCCGACGGGCGCCCGAAAGCACCGGATAATCTCATCGAGAAACTGAAGGCGCTTTCCATGGAAGAGGTCTGGTCGGTCCTGCCGAGAGCGGGTTATCCCTGCCAGTATGCCGACGGTTTCCGGATCCTTCACCCAGGGAAGAAGTTGGCCGGACGGGCGGTGACGGCGCAATTCATTCCCATGCGCCCGGATGTGAATCAGGTGATTTCGGCGGACGGCAAGGCCAAGGGATTCCAAGGGGGGCAGAATCAATGGGTGATCGATCAGTTGCAGCCTGGCGACGTCCTGGTCGTGGACATGTTCGGCAAGGTGGATGGAGGGACCTTCATCGGGGACAATCTCGCCTACTACATCATGAAAAGGACCGGAACAGGGTTGGTCGTCGATGGCGGCATTCGGGACTTGGAGGGCATAGCGGACCTCGATCTTCAAATCTACTTCCGCGGCGCGCATCCGTCCGCCATCAGCAATCTGATGCTCGCAGGCTTTAACGTCCCGGTCCGCATCGGAGGAGCCACGGTCATGCCGGGAGACCTCGTGCTGGGCGACCGTGAGGGCGTCTATTTCATCCCGCCCCATCTGCTAAAAGAGGTGCTCGAGCGCGCTGAGATCAGCCGCGTCCACGACGAGTGGACCCGAAAGAAATTCGACGAAGGCAAATACAAGTCAAGCGACATTTATGGCTCGCCCCGCGACCCGGCGCTGAAAAAGGAGTATGAAGAATACCTCAAGAAGAAGACGGGGAAATGAGCGTTCCTTTGATTGAGTTCGACCGGGCGACGGTGACGCACGGCGACCGCCTGGCTTTGGACGGCATCACCCTTTCCATCGGCGTAGGCGAACATGTGGCGATACTGGGTCCCAACGGCTCAGGGAAATCGACGCTCATCAAGACCATCACCAGGGAAAAATACCCCCGTTATCGCGAAGGCTCGCCGCCCGTGAGAATTCTCGGCAGGGAGGACTGGAATATCTTCGACCTGTTGCCGCTGTTGGGCGTCGTCTCGAATGACTTTCTGAATCGCTGCCATTGGGATATCACCGGCCGGGAACTGATCCTGTCAGGATTCTTTTCGAGCGTCGGTCTGTGGCCGCACCACGTGGTCACGCCGGCGATGGAAGAAGCAGCCGCCGCCATTATGGCGCGCTTAGACATAGCCCACCTGGCCGGCCGCAGCATCCATGAAATGTCGAGCGGCGAGGCGCGGCGTTGCGTCATCGGACGGGCGCTGGTGCACAACCCCAAAGCGGTGCTGCTCGACGAGCCCTCGACCAGCCTGGACCTGGCCGCAGCCGGGGAGTTGCGTGACTCGATGCGCCGCCTCGCCCGGACGGGCACCGGCATCATCCTGGTCACCCACCACCTGCCGGATATCATCCCCGAAATCGAACGGGTGATTCTTCTTCGCCAAGGACGCCTATTCGCTGACGGCCCGAAAGAGTCTGTTCTGACTGCGGAGCGGCTTTCCGCCCTGTTCGGCGCCGCAGTGAAGGTTGAGCGTCACGATGGCTATTACCACGCCCGCCGTTTCGCAACGCAATCTCGGGATGAGTAGGAACCGGCCCAAGCTTCCGCTACCTTTGGCCGAACTTCGGGTTTGTAAGTCCGAAGGCGACATCAGCTTTCGGGCCCGGCGCGCGTGGCCACATTCCGGCCGGGCCCTTTTGGAAAGGAGTCTTATGCGCCGTAGAGAGTTCTTGAGCTTGGTAGCCGCATCCGGGCTGCGTCCACTGCCGGGCGCAGCGCCCCGCAAGCCGAACATTATCGTGATCGTGGCTGACGACCAGGGCTATGGCGAAACCAGCGCCCAAGGTTGCAAGGATATTCCCACGCCGAACATCGACTCCATCGCGCGCAATGGCGTCCGCTTCACCAACGGTTACGTCTCCTGCCCGGTGTGCAGCCCCACCCGGGCCGGCTTGATGACCGGACGCTATCAACAGCGGTTCGGGCACGAATTCAATCCCGGGCCGGCGAACGCCGCCGTCGAAGAGTTCGGATTGCCACTGACCGAAACTCCGATGCCCGCGCGCCTCAAGCCGCTCGGCTATGCCACCGGCATGGTGGGCAAGTGGCACTTGGGATACAAACCCGAGTACCATCCCAACAAACGCGGCTTCGACGAGTTCTTCGGCTTCCTCGGAGGCGCCCACTCCTATGTTGACGCCTTGCAAGATCCAGCCAATCCCATCTTGAGGGGCATGGAAAGGGTTAACGAGAAGGAATACCTGACTGATGCCTTCGCCCGCGAGGCGGTGACTTTTATCGACCGCCACAAGTCCCAGCCGTTCTTCCTCTACTTGTCGTTTAACGCCGTCCATGCGCCGTTGCAGTCCATCGAGAGGTATTTGGCACGGTTCGCAAACATCACAGACCAGCGGCGCAGAACCTTCGCCGCCATGACGGCAGCCATGGACGACGCCGTGGGGCAAGTGCTGAAGAAGCTGCGGGACTCGCGCCTTGAGGATGACACGCTCATTTTCTATGTCAGTGACAATGGCGGCCCTACTTTGAGCACCAGTTCACAAAACGGGCCGTTGCGAGGATACAAGGGTCAGGTACTGGAAGGCGGCATCCGGGTGCCGTTCTTCATGCAGTGGAAATCCCGGCTGCGGGGAGGCCAGGTTTTCAACCACCCGGTCATCGCGCTCGATATCCTTCCGACGGCGGTGGCGGCGGCGGGCGGCGCCCCGGCTGCCAATTGGGACGGCGTGGATTTAGAGCCTTATGTCACCGGCAAGAAACCGGGAGCGCCGCACGAGGCCTTGTATTGGCGGTTCGGAGAACAGTGGGCCATACGCAAGGGCGATTGGAAATTGCTGTCCATGGCCGGAGGGCAGACCGAATTGTACAACTTGGCCGCCGATATCGGCGAAAGCAAGAACGCGGCAGCCGAAAATCCGGCGAAACTCAAGGAACTGCAAGCAGCATACGACGCTTGGAACGCCCGCAACGTAGCTCCCCGCTGGGGGCGTCCCGACAGGCGGCGCGCCCGGCAACAGAAGGCCGGCAGAAAGAAACGCTAACGCCCGTGTGATAACGTTGATAGGGTTATGCCTTCTGGCTCACTGACCCGGCGGGACGTGTTCCGGTCGGCAGCCGCCGCTCCTGCCATCGCGTCCCAGCGTTCTTCCACGCCCAACATCGTCTTCCTGATCTCCGACGACCACAGTTTCCCCGACCTCGGTTGTTACGGAAACACGGCCATTCATACGCCGCATCTCGACCGGATGGCGCGGGAAGGCATGCGATTTCAGAATGCCTTCGTCGCCTCGCCGCAGTGCAGCCCCAACCGGTCGGCCATCTTCACCGGATGTTCGCCGCACACCACCGCCACTTCGCGCTTGCATACGCCCTTCCCCGAGTGGGAGCGAACATTCATCGAGGACCTGAAGGACCGTGGCTATTATGTAGGCGCCTTCCGCAAAGTGCATCAAGGCGCGGAATTTGACAAGCGTTGGAGTTGGTACGGCGGCATGGAGATTAACTTCGAGCGCTTCTTCGCGCAGGCGCCCGCCGGCAAGCCTTTTTTTCTCCATGTAGGTTTTACGGATCCCCACCGCCCCTATGAGTCAGGAGCGTTCTCGCCCCCGCACGACCCGGCCAAAGTCCGCGTGCCAGGCTTCCTGCCGGATACCAAGGAAGTGCGGCAGGACATAGCCCACTACTACGATTTCATTGCCCGGATGGACGCGAAGTGCGGCGAGCTTTTCGAGCAACTGCGGAAGCGCAAGCTGGAGGAGAACACTCTGGTCATTTTCACGGGCGACAACGGCATGCCTTTTCCCCGGGCGAAGGGCTCCTGTTATGACCCCGGCATACGAGTGCCGTTGCTAGCCTGGTGGCCCGGACGCATCGCAGCGGGCGCGGCGAGAGAAGAACTGATCTCGCACGTCGATCTGTCCGCGACGTGGCTGGAAGCAGCCGGCGCGGCGGCCCAGAGGCCCATGCAGGGACGCAGCTTTTTGAATTTGTTGCTCGGAAAGGATTATGAACCCCGCAAGGCGGTCTTCTCCGAGCGCAACTGGCACGATAACTTCGATCCCATACGCTGCGTCCGCACGGCTCGCTACAAGCTGATTTTCAACGCCCTTCCGCAGCTACCGTACCGTCCCACCCAGGACCTGGAGCGCTCTCCCACCTGGACCGCCTACCTGAACCTCGGGCAGCGGGGCAAGCTGAGTCCGGCGCACCAGCGCCTGCTGGATCCCTCGCGTCCCATGCTCGAGTTATACGATTTGCAGGCAGATCCCAACGAGTTCCGCAATCTCGCAAGCGACCCGAAGCACGCCCCGGTTCTTCAGGAACACATAACGCTATTGAGCGACTGGATGCACGAAACGCGCGACTACCTCCCGCCTGCCGTGACCCGCCCCGGCCGCCAAGCCGGCCGGGGCTGGCCGCTGTCGCTCTAACAGGAGCGGCCGGTTTAGAAATTCAGGCGCAGCGCGAGTTGAAGTTGCCGCGATGTGCCCGTCCCAATGGTCCGGTTCAGCCCGCTGCTAACCAAACCAAAACTGGCCGGCGAGGTGAACGTCGTGCCTGGATTACCCGCCTGAACCCGGTTGAACAAGTTAAACGACTCCACGCGCACCACGAGAGTCTTCCTTTCAGCCAGCCGGATGTTCTTCTTTAACGCTACGTCCACCTGCGCCAAGCCGGGACCGGTGGCGATGGAACGTCCGGCGTTGCCCCACGTGCCGCGAGCCGGAATGGCAAAGGCGGCGGGATTGAACCACTGGGCAAACGTCGGTCCGCCAGCGGGGTAAATGGAAACTCCGGGGACGATGCTCGGCCGCTGATTTGACGTATTCCCGTCAGGCACATCGGCTGAACTCCGGGAAATTCCGACGGTGAGCATGCGTCCGGTGCGGGCTGTCCAGATACCGCTCAACTCCCAGCCGCCCAGTACTTTGGATGCGGGACCCGAATTGAAATAGCGCTGCCCCTTACCCATGGGCAGTTCATACATCCAGTTGTTGGTGATGGTGTGCCGGATGTCCTGGGAGCTGTTGGCGCGGTCGCAAGCGCGGCAAGTGGCGATCTGCGGCTGGTTGCCCTCGCCCCCACCAAGGTTGCCGTCGTTGATCGAATGCGACCACATGTATTCGGTGCCCCAGGTGAGTCCCCGCGCCGCCCTGCGGTGGAGCGAGACTTGCAAAGCGTGGAAGTTGCTCTTGCCGTCCTGCCGCTTTTCGTCCATCCGGCCGAAATTGGGGAGCGGGCGCACCTTGGTCACCGGATCAATGTTGTTGATGTACTGCCGGGCGAAGAGCTTCACCCCGGAGTTGCCGATATAGCCGATTTGCGTCTGGAACTGCCCCGGCAATTGCCTCTGAATCGAAAAGCTCCACTGGGCGCTGTACAGGTCCCGGCGGTCCCGCTGCAACGAGCGCGGCGTTACGCCCTCAGACCGCGCCTGTGACAGGAACGGAGTCACCGGGTAAGACAGCGCGGGCGCTTCGCGAGCCGTCAGAGAATACCGTTCCGTCATGTTGTCCAGCGCCGTGTTCACGTCGTCGATCTGCCCGGGACCGTGATAAATGCCCGCGCCGGTCCGAATCACGGTTTTCCCGATGGCCCAGGCGATCCCAACCCGCGGGTCGAAGTTGTTGCGGTCAGGATAGTACCAAGGCGTGCCATGGGGGCAGAACCCGCGGCAGGCCCACATGTCGAAGACCCGGTAACGGTCGTTCACTTCCCGGTTGACCCCGTAGTACTCGTACCGCAACCCGAGATTGAGGGTGATCTGCGGGCGAATCTTGAAGTCATCCTGCACGTAGCCGTAGTAATAGGTCTTTCGCGTGCCCAGCACCGGCGCGCCGGCGGTGATAGAAAGCGAATCTACCTTGTTGTCCAATAGAGCCTGCCTGCTGGGGTAACTGACTGACATGGAATCCCATGCCGGATCGGCCACGTTGACGTGAGCCCGGCGAATCTCCACGCCGAATTTCAGCGTGTGCCGCCCCCGGTTGATCACCAGGTTGTCCATCACCGAATAGGAGGTCCCGTTTTCGATCAGCAAGTTATTCTGATTCAGCGCCATGAAACCCGAAACGTTGATCGTTGCAGGCACCGGCCCGTAGCTGAACCGCTTCAGGGAAGAGCGGTTGAATCCCGCTTTCCACTCGTTCACCACCGTTGGCCGGAATACTCTCTGGAATTGCATGACGTAGTTGGACGGACGGAACATGCTTTCCTGCCGGTCATTTTCAATGACCGTGCGCGGAGCTACGATCAGTCCGTCGTCCACGTTATAACGTGCGAAAAAGGTGTTTTTGTCGTTGAAACGGTGGTCGACGCGGAGAGAGGCTGCGTTCTCCGTCCAGGCTTGACTGCGAGTCTTCTCCACCCGGTCAATCTCCGCGCTGGAAGTGCTCACCGTGCCCGCGGGATACAGAGCCAGAAGCTCGCGTACCACCGGCAGGGTGGCTCGGGCACGGAAGGCGGCGCTCGGGACGTCGTTCCTGAATGTTTGCGCCACCCTTTGACGCAAGCCTTCGTAATTGCTGAAGAAGAAGGTGCGGTTCCTAAGGATCGGACCTCCGGCGTTACCGCCGAACTGGTTCAACCGGAAAGGCTGCTTCACCGTATCGAACGGGTTTCGGGCATCCATATGGTCATTGCGGAAGAATTCGAACAGGCTTCCGTGAAACTGATTGGTGCCGGAGCGCGACACCAGGTTTACCTGGCCGCCCGCCCCGTTCCCCGATTCCGCCGAATACATCGTTGAGTTGACCCGAAACTCAGCGATCGTGTCGGTGCTGATCACCAACCGAAGCGCCGCTTCCTGCCGGGGGTCTTTCACCCCTGTGGCGTCCATCCCGTCAAACGTCCAGTTGTTGTCGTCGCGCGCCCGCCCGACAAACCGGATCGTCTGCTGGCTGCCGTCACCCGTGTTGATAGCGCCGGGCGCCAGAGCCATGAGGCTCGCCCAGTGCCGCCCATTGAGCGGGATTTCACGCATGTGGCTGGACCCGATCACCGTACCGACTACAGCCGAACTGCTCTCCAGAGGCGCCAAAATGCTCTCCACAGTGACTTGCGTCTCGATGGAACTCACCTCCATCTGGATGTCGAGCACCCGGTTGTCGCCTACGCCCAGCCGCAGGTCCTTGAACACAACGGTTCGAAAACCCGTCTGAGCCGCCCGCAAGCTGTACTCTCCGATGGGCAATAACGAAAAGCTGTATTGGCCGTTTGCTCCGGTCGTTGCTTCCCGCTTTAACCCCGTTTCTTCGGAAACCAGCTCGATTTTTACGCCAGGTATCACCGCTCCGCTGCTATCGCTGACAGTGCCTCCCAGCGTAGCCCGGTCGACTTGAGCCCAGATGGCCGAGGCAGTCAACAGCAACGTGACATGTATAAGCCGCAATCCGGATTTCCTTCGTGTAACCATCGCCCACCTCGATTCAGGTTTGCTTCGCATTAGGACTGAAGCCCCCTCTCCGCTTCCCACCCGAGGACCTCTTTCCCCGCGAGATGAATAATACTACCCCGGTCTCCAAGTGAAATCAATCCCGCAATGCAAATTCTGTCCAGGGAATTGGACAATCGTGCCCGACCAGACGCGGAGCCGCGCCCGCGACGACGCCAGGCGCCCGGCGCAGTGAGCGCGAACCCGTCTCCCGCAGGGCGCTAACAGGCAGAAACGGCGAATAAAAACAACTTGACGCCAAGATGTTTTATCCGTCATCATTCGCTCAGGAGCATCTGACTATGGCATGCAAACCGAAGGCCGCCAAGGCGGCGAAGCCGAAGAAGGCGCCGGCCAAGAAGGCCGCAAAGAAGTAACTTCGCGGGTGGGAGATTCTGCCACGAATCCCAGATGCCCAGCCCTCTGGCTGGGCTTTTCCCTTTGGTGGAGGGCAACCATGAAGAGCCTGTCCTTGTTCGCCATAGCTTTTCTGGCCGCGGCGGCAGAACAGCCGCGCACTTTGCGCGTGGACTATTTCCATACCGGGAATGCCGCCGAGGAGGTATTCTCCCTCGACGAGGTCGTCCGCGAAGGTCCTTGGCCGGGGCGTATGGACCGAACCCTGGACGGCACCAATCTCGGCAAGTATTACTTCGAGGTCGTGGACCGCAAGACGAACCAGGTGCTGTATTCGCGCGGCTTCGCAAGCATTTACGGAGAATGGGAAACCACCGCCGAAGCCAAGCAGATGAGGCGGACGTTTCACGAGTCCCTACGCTTCCCGGAGCCTCCCGGTCCGGTCCAGATCAACCTTAAGAAACGCGACCGTGAGAATGCGTTCCGCGAAGTATGGACCCTCACGGTGGATCCGGCGAGCCCTTGGATTCACAACAGCCGCCCGCCCGCGCGAGCCAGGCTCTGGGCGGTGATGAAAAACGGCGAACCGCGCGACAAAGTGGACCTCCTCTTAATCGGCGACGGGTACACGGAAGCCGAAATGGCGAAGTGGCACGCCGACGCCAAGCGGTTGGCCGAAACGTTGTTTACGGTGTCCCCGTTCCGTGAGAATCGCAGCCGTTTCAACGTCTGGGCCATCGACATCCCGGCGGATGAAAGCGGAGTCTCACGTCCGTCGGACGGAGTATGGAGGCGAAGCCCGCTCGGGTGCAGCTACGACGCCTTCGGCTCAGAGCGTTACATACTGACGTACGCCAATAAGACGCTGCGCGAGGTCGCCGCCGCCTCGCCTTACGAGTTCATCGAGATCGTGGTCAACGGACGCAAGTACGGCGGGGGAGGCATTCACAATCTCTTCGCCACCGTGGTGTCGGATTCCGAATCCACTCCCTATGTCTTCGTGCATGAGTTCGGGCACCATTTCGGCGGGTTGGCGGATGAGTATTACACTTCCGACGTCGCCTATCTGAGCAGCGCCGAACGCCCCGAACCGTGGGAGCCGAATGTCACCGCCGACCCCAAAGCCGCGCTCATCACCCGGCATCCGCAGCGCGGCCGGCAAGTCGAAGTGCCGATCACTTTTCACATCACCCCCGGCGCGCCGCATCGCTTCGACGGCGTCACCGTAAAAAACACCACCCGGGAGCGCACCCGGCTGCGGGACAGCTTCGTGCCCCGGCGCTTCCGGCCCCTGCAAGGCCAACCCTACGACCCGGCGAAAATCGACGAACAATTCCGCGAACTCCTGCGCACCGGCCTTTTCACCAACCTGCGCCTCAGTCCCCTCGCCCAGCCTGACCACACCGTGCGGCTCGACTTCGAGATCGAGGAGGCCAAGGCCCGCGAAGTCGGCTTCACCCTCGGCTACGGCACTTACGATGGCTACAAAATCGGCCTGCGCCTGGCCGACAAAAATCTCCTCGGCACGGGCCGACCGCTCAGCTTCGCCGCAGACTACACC
>Ga0101944_10003920_pt1 | contig 19561 bp, 14 predicted proteins | sample DewCreD2012metaG_FD_75245 | JGI IMG/M metagenome (GOLD analysis project Ga0101944, IMG submission 75245) | Hot spring sediment bacterial and archeal communities from British Columbia, Canada, to study Microbial Dark Matter (Phase II) - Dewar... ... | reverse complement strand
CGAAGAACGTGTTCAGGGGCGGGTGGAGCGCTTCGGCCTGGCGGGAACTCTCGGTGATGACCAGCAGCGGCCGCTCGGTGAGCTGCCACAGCAGCGTCAGGTAAAGCGCCTTCGCGGTCACCGTCAGGCCGGAAAGCGACAGTGGGGCGGGGGATCCCGCCGCGCCGCCCCGCTCCGCGTTGAGACGCCGCACCAGTTCCTGAAACGCCGGCTGCCGGCCCAGGGACTGAAACAATTCGCGGATGGCGGGATGCGTCAAGGCTGCCGTTTGAGGATCTCTTCGACGATGTTGGTGGTGGAGTAGCCGGGCTCGAGCGGGAGCGCGAGCACCTTGCCGCCCGCCGCCTCCACCTCCTCGCGGCCGGCGATCCAGTGCGCCCAGTCGGCGCCTTTTACAAGGATGTCGGGAAGGATCTCGGCGATGAGTTCGCGCGGCGTATCCTCGTCGAACACCGTGACGGCGTCGACGGCCTCGAGAGCGGCGGCGAGCGCGACGCGGTCGCCTTCGGGAATCAGCGGGCGCGTGGGGCCTTTCAGGCGGCGGATGCTGGAGTCGGAATTCAGCGCCAGGATCAGCAGGTCGCCCAGCGAACGCGCGGCCTCGAGCAAGCGCACGTGGCCGGGGTGAAGCAGGTCGTAGCAGCCGTTGGTGAAGACCACGGTCTTTCCCTCGCGCTTCCACTCCGCGCGTGCGGCGGCCAGCTCCGGCCGCGTGTAGATTTTGCCCATTCGGTTCTATTGTAGCGGCGGGCCGCGGACCGGCGGAGAGGCCGGAGCGTAAGCGCCGGCGCACCCAGAGGCTTACTGCGCGGCCCACTCGCCGGGGGCGGGGAAGTTGCTCGCGGCGCTGTCCAGCACCAGGACCCAGTCGTTATCCTCGCCGCGCGAGGGAGGGACGAATTCGAGATCCCGCCCGGCCGGAAACCGCCCGATGCGCCAGGCGCCACCCTCGCGAGGATTGAACCACCAGGCGACGGCGCCGGCCGGCGGCAGCGCCTCGGCGCGCACGCGAACCGGGTTGCCCGTGGGCAAGTAAACCATGAGGTAAGCGCCCGCGGAGTCGCGCGTGGCCGCGGCCCGCTCCAGCTCGCCGCTCTTGAAGTACACCCAGCCGATCGTGTCGAGCATCGAGGCCGCGCCGGGGTTCTCCTGCACCAGGTTGTAGAGCCGGTCGGCGTACAGCCGCGCCTCCTCCACCTGGGGCTGGTCGCTCTCCACGAGCGCGTAGGCCAGGTTGTTCAGCGCAATCAGCTGGTCCGGCGCCAGTTTCAGAATCTCGCGGTACTCCACCTGCGCCGCGGCGTCGGACTTGGCCCGGCTGAGCGCCTGGGCCTTGACCAGCAGCGCATCCACGCGCTCCGCGGTCGCGCCCGGCGGCACATCGCGCAGCACGGCTTCGATCGTCGTCAGCGCCGCCTGCGGGTCAACCTCCAGCGCCTGGTAGTTCGCCAGCACGATCCGCAGGCGCAGACTGACCGGCGAATCCGCCGGCACGCTCTCCTGCGCCTGCCGCACGATCTCCTGCAACTCCGCCAGGGAGGTCGCCGACTTGATGGCGGCCATGACCTCGCCCGCGTACCGGATGTGGAACTCCGCGGCGTCCATCAGGGCCTGCCGCCGCTCGTTGCGGGCCTCGTTCGCCTCGTTGAGCCCCGCGTGCGCCCGGGCCGCCTCCAGCCGCATCCGCGGCGTCGGCCGTCCGATCGTGCGGTAGAACGCCAGCAGGTCGCGGTGTCGTTCCGCCTTCCGCAACGTCCGCAGCCGGCCGACGATGGCCTCCTCCAGCGCCGCGCGGTTCTCGGCCGCCAGACCCTGTGCCCGCTCGAAATACGTCGCCGCCTGCCGGTAGTCGCCGGCCGCGGCCTCGCGGTTGCGGGGCAGCGCCTGGTCCGCCTGAAGCTCCAGGAACGCGCCCATCTGGAGCGGCCAGATCGGCTCGCTCGGATAGCGCGCCATGTACTCGCTGATCAGGTCGCGGGCCCGGCTCGCCTGCCGCGCCCGCACCGACAGCAGACGCACCAGTCGCGACACGACCGGCTCGAGCTCGTTCATCCCGGCCTTCCGCCGCTCCAGCGAGGCCAGCAGCGCCCGCAGCTCCGTCTCGGCCTGATCGAACTGCTTCGCCCGGTCGTACGTCTCCGCCAGCAGCCGCCGCGCCCGCTCCTCCTGGCCCGGCAGCCGCGCCAGGTCGCGCGCCCGGATCAGGTCGGCGCGGGCGGCGTCGTACCGACCGCGCTGGAGATTCAACACGCCCCGGCTCAACCGCGCCAGCCAGTGATCCGGGTCCAGTTGCAGGATCGTCTCGAAATCCTCCTCGGCGGCCCGCCGCTGGCCCTTCGTCAGGTTCAGTTGGGCCCGGGCCGTCAGGATCACCGTATCCTTGTCGCCGTACCGCCGGATGTAGTCCGCGATCTCCGCCTCGGCCTGTCCGACCATCTCGCCGTGCGCGAGCAGCGCTTCGATCAGCCGCTGCCGCACCGGCCGGGCCGCCTGGTCGTCGTCGCCCACGCGGTCCAGCAGCCACCGGCACACCTCCACGACGCGGCCCGTCCACCGCTGCCGGTCGGCCGGCCGAACTTCCTGCCCGGCCCGCGCGGCCTGGCGCTGATACAGGCCGATGAAGCGGTCGCCGACCTGCACCTCCAGCGTGCGCTTGCGGGCCGCATCCAGCCCCGGCTCATTCAGCAACCGCTGGGCCGTCTGGTAGGCCGCCTCGGCGCCCTCGAGCGAGCCGGCCTGCTCCGCGAGCCAGGCCACGAGCACTTCGAGATTCACCCGCGTCTCGAGGTCGCCCCCGCCCAACGCACTCCGCAGCAGCGCCTCGCCGGCCTCACGCTGGCCGGTCGCGGCGTAGAACCCCACGGCCAGTTCCGCCAGCGGCAGCCGGCCCCCCGGCTCCGCCCCGGGCTTGGCCGCGGCCAGTGCGGCCGTGAAGAACTCCTGGGCGGCGGACTGCAACTCCTGAAGCGCGGCGGGGCTCTTCTCCCGCGCCACCGGCACCGCGAGCGCGAAGAGCCGCGCCAGCCGTTCGGTATTGTTCGTGTCTTCAGGGTTCGTCTGCCAGCGGGCGATGCGGCGCGTGACGCCGCCGAGCGGGTCGGCGTTGTCCGCTGCGTACGCCGCCGACGCGACCACGTCGGGATGGTTCGGATCGATTTTCTTGTCGGCCTCGAAACACTCGGTCCACGCGGCCGTGCTCGCGGGCGAGTTGTCGCTCCCGTACAGCCGCATGAGCAGCAGGAGAACGTCGAGGTCCCGGGGGTTGATCGTCCGGGCCTGTTCCAGCGCCTCCCGGGCCTCGCCCGGGCGCCCCGCGAGAATGTACGCCTGCCCCAGCCGGAACATCAGTTCCGACGACCGGGGCAGCCGCTCGATCGCCGTGCGGTACTCCCGGATCGCGGCCTCGGCCGCCGGCCGCGCCGCCTCCACGCCCGCCCGCCCGCCGGACGCCGTCTGCGCCCGCGCCAGAGCGATCTGGCCGCGGTACGTTGCGCCGCCGGCGTTGTCGTAGCCGGCATTGTTGTTGTACTTCTCCAGGGGCGGGATCAACCGGGCCGCCTCTTCCACCTGCCCCAGTTGCAGGCGCATGCGCATTTCCTGCTCGAGCAGGTCGAGGTCATCCGGTTGCTTCTGGCGCAGCGCGGTCAGCCGGGGCAGGGCTTCCTCGAAGCGTCCCTGCGAGGCGTAGAACGACAGCTCCTCGCGCGCGCGCCCGTCCGCGTCCGGGTTCTGGGCGATCAGCTCCAGCAGCGCCTTCTCCCGCTCGGCCTTGTCCTTGAGCGTGATGCCGATCAGCCCGCCGCGGATGAACCGATCGAGGTTCGGCCGTGGCGGATTCGCGATGAGCGGCTCCAGCGCGGCGCGCACGGCCGCCTCGTGCTGTTCGCCGGCCCCCAGTTGCAGCAGCCACTGGAGCGCTTCGCGGACGGCCGCGTCGGTCGCCGCGGCGTCGGTGACCACCGCCATGAGCTGACCGATCGCAGTCGCGGCGTCGCCGCGGGCCGCGGCTTGTTGTCCGCCGGCCAGACGCACCCGCAGCAGTGCATCTCGAGCGCGTGAACGCGGCCCGTCCCCCAGGTCCGTCCGCGCGAGCAAATCGACGAGCTGCTGCTCGGCGCGGGCGAAGTCGCCCTGGATTGCCGTGGCGCGGGCCTGTGCGATGACCGCGTCGGCGTCCTCGCCGCCGGCCACGCCGCGCAACCACTCGGCGGCCTCCGCCGGCCGTCCGAGCGTCCCCAGCACCCGGGCCCGCAGTTCCGCGTATTGCCGATTGCCGCGCCAAGCGGTGTCGTACGATTTCAGGAGATCGTTCGCCGCGGAGGCCCGATCCAGACGCAGGAAACACTCGGCCGCCGTGACCAGCAGCGGCAGTGTCGGGGGCTGGCCGACCCGACGGTATTGCTCCAGCGCGGCTTCGGCCTGCCCCAGCGCCTCGCCGAACTGACCCTGCTGGAGGTACAACCGCGCCAGCATCTCCGTCGGCGTGCTGCGGCCCACCTCCGGATCGCGCATCCAGGCGGCCGCATCGGTGAAACGCTCGCGGGCCCGTTGGTACGCGAGGATCGCGTTGGTGAGGTCGCCGCGCTCGATCGCGTACTCGCCGTTCATGACCAGCGTGTACGGACTGTCGGGCGACTTGACCTCCGCCAGTCCGCGGAAGTAGTTGGCCTTCTCGAGGAACTCAGCCGCAGCCGCGTCGCGCGCGAAGGCACGGCGCGCCTCGAGCGCGGTGCGGAAGCCGCGCAGCAGCAGACGGACGCGCTGCTCGTCGGTCAAGCGGGCCCGGAGATTGAGCTCCGGCAGGTTCGCCGTCTCGCGAGCCGCCGCCTCGAACTGCTCCAGCGCGGCCCGGAACCGGTCGAGCGAGGGCGGCGTCGCCGAGGCCTCGGTCCCGACCAGCCTCAGATTGGCCCGCAGCACGTACGCCTCGTACAGCGCGGGCTCGAGCTCGAGCGCCCGGGTCACCCACGCCTCGATCTCGGCCTGTTCCGGTTGTTGAGCGCCAGGCAGCGCGCCCGCGCCCGCGCCCGCGCGGCGCAGGTCCGCGCGGAATGCAAGGACCCGGGCCAGTGCGAAGAAGATGTCCGGCGCGTTCTCCTGCACGCGATCCAGGTTTTCGCGCACTTCGCGCAGGCGGCTATCCACAGCCTCACCGGCGCCTCCCTCGCCGGCCTGGCGGCGCGCCTCTCGCAGACGCCCGAGCTCCTCCGGCAGCGCCTTCAGCTGTTCACGCAGACCCTCGGCGGTCGGGCGCAGGCGTTCGATCACCGCGGCGAGGACCCCGTCGCGCTCCGCGGGGTTTTCGACGGTCAAGGCCGCCTCGGTGTTGGCCGCCACGTACACGTTCACCAGCGCCGCGCTGTCGGGGTGTGCGTCCAGCGCGCGGGCCAGCGTTTCGGCTCGCAGGGCGCGAAACGCCGCGGCGCGCTGCTCGAGCTCGCTGCGGGGTCGCTGGGCGACCTGCATTCGCGTCAGGTCCTCGTTCGTCCGGCGGGCTTCGGCGTCCAGGAACGTCAGGACCACCCGCGGGTCAATGGGCCCCGCCGCGGTGCCACCCTGCATCTGCCTGTCCAGCGCCACCGCCGCGTCGATCGCCTGCTGCACCGCCTCGGCGGCGCCCTCGGCCGCCAGCGCCGTCAGCGCCCGAGCCCGCGACACGAGCGCCAGTAGACGCAGCTCCTGCAAGTACCGCTGCCGCGGGGCAGGCACGTCACCCGCGGCGGCGAGCCGATCGAGCAGCCCGCCCCCGTCTGCGGCCGCGGGCCCGCCCGCGATGTCGGACACGGTTGCGGCAGTGCCCAACAGATCGTTCGCCCGCTCGCGCTGCTGGCTGGCGAAAGCCATCTGACTACCCGTGAGCTCCTGCACGCGCCAGATGCCGACCAGCGTCTCCTCTTGCCACCGCGGCTCGTTCGGCGCGCGGGTGCGCGCCTGGTCGAGCAACCGGAACCAGTCGTTCACGAATCCGAGTCGGAAGATGCAGCGCGCCGCGCGGATCAGGTACTCCGGCTCCGTTTCCTGCGTCGCCTGGTACGCCCGCTGGTAGAACTCCGCGGCCTTCGCCAAGTCGCCCTTCTCGAGCTGGCGTTCGGCGTTCTCCGCCAGCACCTTCGGATCCCGCTGCGTGCCCTGCCGGACCAGCAGCGCCACCACCGACACCGTCAGGATCATGCCCATGACGGTCAGGAACGCGACCAGCCCGGTGTTCAGACGTTTCCGCTTGGCCATGGGCCCGAACCCTCGTTTCACGTCCCGGCCGCGGCCGGGGTCTCGAACTTGCTCAGGTCAATGTGCTCCCGCAGCAGGACCGGCAAGAGCGTCTCGAGCAGCGGGGCCACCGCCGCCAGCGACTCGTCCCGCGACCGGTCCGGCGCCAGACTGCCGGACTGCGGGAAGCACACTTCGATCTTCGCGTAGTAGGCATACGGCTGGAACACGTCGCGGACGAAGCGCAACCGCACCTCGTCGCGGGTCGAGGCGTACGCGTTGTTGATGTGGAAGAAGTACATGACGGTCAGCACGCCCCCTCCGCCGCCGAGTTGCGGGCCCTTGGCCACGCGGAACTGCTGCACCCGCACGGGCACCCGGTCGCCGGGTGCGCCGCCGCCCGGCACGGCGACGGGGACCGTGTCCGGCCGGCCCACGGGCTCGAAGCCGCCGGCGACGTAGCACTCGTCCGGCACGTGCGGCACGAGGTCCGGCTTGCCGGTGTAGTACGTGACCAGGACCTGCGCGACCCGCAACGGGTCGGTCTCCGCGCGTTGCGTGTCCGTGACCAGGGCCATCAGGAACTCGCGCGTCCCGAGGCTGTCGATCTGGTCTTCCGAGATCGTCATGCGGTCGGTGTCGGGATGCCGCAGGTAGCGCGGTCCGAGCTGCCGGAAGTCGAACAGCGCCAGCGACTTCTTCAGCGGCACCGGATCCTTGCGGAAGTACACGCCCAGCACGCCCGGCAGCACGTGCACCCCGACCGCCGCAAGGGCCAGCCCCGCCAGGCACCCCCAGTAGCGCCAGCTCGCGCGCCACCACTCCGCCGTCGCGCCGCGGTTCGCCGCCGTCGAGGCGGCGGCCGGTCGGGATTCGTGGCTCAGTTCGCCCACGGTCACTGCCGCCTCATCGAGGAGATGCCTCGGGCGCGGGCTCGTCGTCGGGTTCCTCGACCACGAGGCGGTCGAGCAGCCAGCCCAGGCCCATGAACAGCCCGAAGGCCAGCGCCATGATCGCCAGCCCGAGCACCATGTGATACTGACCCGAGGCGTACTTCGGGTCGACGAACACGTGCAGCCAGCACGTGATGGTCACGCGGATGAAGTTGCAGAACGTCGCGATCGGCACGCACGCCAGCACGAGCACGACCCGCTGCCAGCGCGGCCGGTCGGTCATGAACGCGACCGCCACGCCCAGCGCGCACAACGTGATCGTGCTGCGCATGCCGCTGCACGCGTCCGCCACGCCGATGTCGCTCCGCACGCCGTTGTACTCGAACCGCAGGTTGGAGCCGATGCGCTCGCCGTGCAGGCCGGGAATCAGGTTGAGCACGGCGGCGGCCACCTCCGCGGCGACCCGCCGGAGCGGATTGGTCCAGGCGAAGTGCAGGCGCTGCGGAATGGGAATCGCGAAGAACAGGTACAGCCAGGGGAGCCACAGGTGCCGCAGGGCCGGCAGGCCGCACAGCGCGATGATCAGTCCGAGCAGCGTGATCATCATCGCCAGCGGGCGGGCGTAGCCGAAGGGAATCGTGCCCGACAAAGACAGCACGTACAGCAGCAGCCCGAGCGGAAGCAGGGCCAGGCCGAGCCCCGTGCGGCGCACCGGGCGCCCCCGCAGCGCGTCCCAGCGCTGATACACGAGGTACGCGCTGAACAGCGGGATGAGCGGCCCATGCGACCAGTCGAGCTCGTGCACCCATGCGTAGGTCAACTCGCCCAGTTGCGGCGGCACGAAATCCAGCAGGTGCCAGAACACCGCGACGAACACGACCCCGAGCAGTCCCGCCTGGAACTGCGCCGGACGATCGAACGCGAGACGCCACGGCGTCGGCGCGGCGGGTCGGGCGGCCATGACGGGGCGGTCCTCCACTAGAACGGCAGACCGCGCCGCGACGCCCGCTCGATCGCCAGGTTGTCGGGATTGATCCGGGCGTTGTACGCGTCCTTGTCCGCGAAGTTCCGGTCGTACACGAAGCCGAACCCGTACGTGAACCGGAACGAGTTGCGAATCACGAACAGGAACGGCGCGACGAAGTGCGTGCCGACGTTCACGATGTCGTCGTCCCGCAGGTAGAAGTCGTCCTCGAGCCCCGCGAAGATCCGGTCCACGTTCACCGAGATCATGAGCTGCTTCTCGGTCCCCGGCTCGCGACGGATGATCTCGCACCGCGACGGGAACGCCAGCGGCGTCATCCCGCCCGCCGCCGCGATCGCCTGCTTGATCGTGATGTCGCGCCCGCCGAACGGGTACGCCCCCGGCCGCGCGATCTCGCCCATCATATAGTACAGGCCCGTGTCGATCGGCACCTCGATCACGTCGCGGTTGCGGATCACGATGTTGAACCGCGGATTCCCGCGCCGCAGCTCCGTCAGGTCGATCGCGATCACGCGCTGGTCCAGCGCCAGCTCCTCGACTTCGTTCCAGTCGAACGGCTCGTCGATTCCGATCCCCGCCGGCTTCGCCGGCTCGGCCGCCCGTTCCGGCTCGGGCGTCGGCGGCACGCCGCGCGACTCGATCACCTCGCCCGTCTGCGGATCGAAGATCAGCTGCGGGAACGGCCGATCAGCGCCCGGCGGCGACGCGGCCGCCGGCTTCGTCGTGCCGGCCGGCGGCGTCATCACATCGGCCAGGTCTTGCCGCGTCGGCGGCGGCGGGTCGTCCCGCCGTCCGGTTCCCACCGAGCTCGAAAGCGAAGCCGGCAGCGCCTCGTCCGGCGGCGGAATAATCAGCTCGTTCGTCGGCGTCGGCGCCGGCCGCGGCGCGGTCGGCGCGGCCCGCCCGCTCGTGTCCGTCCGCCGGATGACGTACGCCCGGCGCGCCGTCGCGGACACGTCGCCCGCGAAGGCGATCGCGTCCAGCAGCCGCCAGTCCGGCTCGACAATCGGGTACGGCCCCGCTCGGGCCACCGCCCCCAGGATCTGATATTGCTGTCCGCGACGGGCCTGCGCGATCACCAACACGATCGGGCGCGGCAGCAGGTTCGCTTCCCGCAGGCGATTGGCGATCTCTTGCTCCACGTCGCTCTCGGACAGGCCGGTGACCTTCACCGACCCCAGCACCGGCAGTCGGATCTCTCCGCTCGGGTTCACCTCGACCGCGGCCTGGTACGGCTGCCCGGGATTGATCAGGTCCTGGACCGTGACCTGGAGCACGTCACCGGGCCCCAGCCGGTACTCGACGTACGCCGGAACGAGATCCTCGGGCGCCGGCTCCGTGGCCCCCGCCACGCCCGGCGGCGTGTCGCGCGGCGTCAACACCTGCCGAATCCCGCGCTCGCCCACCTCTGACCCGAAACGCCCGACCTTGGTCGGGTCCAGGAAGCTGTTCGGCGGTAGCGCAGCGCAACCCCAGAGCGCGCCGACCAGGATGATCCGCGCGGACCAGACCCGGAGGGCAGCGCCCAGTGTTCGACGGGATTCCATACCTGCTACTCCTCCAGACACTGCGTTCCGAGAGCGGTCCGGCCTCCCGCCGGCACGACGCGAACTGGAGAGCGGACCGAGCCCGGCCCGACCTCCGGCCGGCATCACCCGCGTTTTCGGACCGACGCCGAACTGTAATGGTCGCGTCAAACGCGTGTCAAACCGACTACCGCGTCTGGAGTCCCGGTGCGCACCGATGCCTCAACATACGCTTCCGGGCTCCGGTCGGTTCGGCTCGGCCGCCGCTCCGCACAGCCGCATGAAAGGTTATCGGCGCGTTGGGCTTCCGGGCTTGCGACCGGCTCTTCGAGGGCACCCACGGTTCCGCGTCGCATCCAGGACCTTGCGGCCGCGCGGTTCAACTCGTACCGCTGCCACAATCGCGGCGACCTGCTTCGGAAACGCTCCCGCTACCGCAATTCGCGAACTCAACCCGCAGGGCCCGCGCGTCGGTTGGCTCGCCGACGCCCGGCACCCGATAGGACTCTGGGCACCGACCCAGCGCCTGGAGCGTGCGGCCGGCGGCGGCTCACCCACCCGGCGCGGTCGCCCAGCGACATCCAGCTCAATGGCTACTTCGTCCAAACTGCACCCGCGGCGACGATTGCTGATCCTCGGCGCGGGCGGACACGGCCGGGTCGTGCTGGACATCGTGCTTCAGGCCGGGCGGGACGAGGTGGTGGGGTTCCTCGACAGCAACGCCGAGATTCACGGTCGGCGGGTGGACGGCGTGCCTGTGCTGGGAGGGGTCGACGCCCTGCCGCGACTGGCCGCGGAGCACGGCGCGGACGGGGTCATCGTCGCGATCGGCGACAACGGCGTGCGGCGGGGTCTGGCCCGTGAAGTCGACGCCAGCGGGCTGCCGCTCGTCAGCGCGGTGCATCCTTCCGCGACGCTGGCCCGCAGCGTCACGCTCGGGCGGAACGTGGTGGTCGCGGCGGGCGCGGTCGTGTGTGCCCACTGCCAGATCGGCGACTCGGTGATCCTCAACACCGGGTGCATCATCGACTACCAGACGATGATCGGCGAAGGCAGCCACATCTGCCCCGGCGTGCGGATCGCCGGCCGCGTCAAGGTCGAATCCGGCGTGTTCGTGGGGCTCGGGGCGACGATCGTGCCGCGCGTGACGCTCGGCTGCGAGGCGATCATCGGCGCGGGCTCGGTCGTCATCGAGGACGTGCCGCCGCTGGTCACCGTCGTAGGCGTGCCGGCGCGGGCTGTGAAGTCCGCCGGGGCGTCCGAGGACCTCGCCGCCATGCTTCTACCGGCGCGGGTCTGATCGGCCGCGTTCTCTCCGCTGCACCGCACCGCGGGCGAACTCCCCCCGGCAACCGGCTACTGGATGTTGGGACCCTCGCCCCAGCGCAGCTTGCGCCGCAGCGCGTGCCACTCGGACCGGCGCGGGTTGCGCACCAGCAGGAAGTCGGCCGGGTAGCGCGAGATGACGACCCGATCGCCCACCGTGACGGGCTCGACGAGGCGGCCGTCCGTGGCGACGGTGGTGCCCGCGTTGGCCTGGACGACCCGCACGACGATGCGCCGCCCGGCGTTGAGGACGAGCGGGCGGTACGTCAGCGCCTGCGGGCAGATCGGCGTCAGGATGAATGCCTGCCCCGTCGGCTCGACGATCGGCCCGCCGGCGGCGAGGTTGTGCGCGGTCGAGCCGGACGGCGTCGCGATAATCAGGCCGTCGCCGCGGATGTTGGCGACCTCGTCGCCGTCCACCGCGACGCGCAGCTCGATCATGTGAAACGGCGCACCCGCGAACAGCACGCAGTCGTTCACCGCGGGGGACTCCACGCGGACCTGTCCGTCGCGCTCGAGCGCGACGTGCATCAGCGAGCGGCGCGTCAGCGGCAGTTGTTCCGCGAACAGGAAGTCGCCCTCGGCCTCGAGTTCCTCGATCGTGAAGTCCGCGAGGTAGCCGAGCTTGCCGAGGTTCACGCCGAGAATCGGGATCTGGTCGCGGCCCAGCCCGTGGACGGCCGCGATCAGCGTGCCGTCGCCGCCCAGCACCATCAGCAGGTCCGGGTGCGCCGCCAGCGCGCGGGCGCTGTCGTACGTGATCTTGCTGAACACGACCGCGGCGCGCCCGGCCAGCCACCGGCCGGCGCGGGCCAGCGTTTCCGCGGCGCCCGGCTTGTCGGGCGATCCGATCAGGGCCACGCTGTGCACGCGCTGCGCGGTGCGCTCGTCGCTCTGGGCGGGCGGCGTCATTCGCACCTCCTCCGGCGCGCAGTATACCCGCGCCCGCCGCCGCCACGGGCCCGCCGGGCTTTGCGGCCGGGCGGCGTTTGCGCGACAATAGCGCGCCGGAGCGGGCGTGGAGGACTCGTACGTGTCGGACGGACGGCCCTGGCGGCTCATCGCGATCGACCTCGACGGCACGCTGCTGGACTCCCAGCACCGGCTGCCGGACGTGAACCGCGACGCCCTGCACCGGGCGCACGCCGCCGGCCTGAAGATCGTGCTCTGCACCGGCCGGGCGTTCACCGAGACCCGCCCCGTCATCGCCGACATCGGGCTCGACCTCGACGCCACCGTCACGGTGTTCGGCGCGCTGGTCACGGACGTCGCCACCGGCCGCACGCTCGCGCGGCGCGAGATCGACCTGCCGCTGGCACGGGCGGCGACGGCGTGGTTCCAGGAGCGCGACTACGCGGTGCTCTGGCTGGCCGATGCCGACGCCGCCGGCTTCGACGGCTACGTGTTGGACGGACCGCGGCGGCACCCGGCCGTCGACCGCTGGATGGCGAAGTCGTCCTGCGTGGTGCGGGAAGTGCGGGAGTTGCCCGCCGACGCCCCGCCCCCGGTGCGGCTGTCGGTGATTGATGACGAAGCCGCGCTGGCGCCGGTCTCGGCCGCGCTGCGGGCCGCGTTTGACGGCCGCCTCGTCCACAACGTCCTGCACGCCCCGCCGTACAACCTCTCGCTGGTCGAGGTCTTCGCGGCCGGCGTCAGCAAGTGGACCGGGCTCCTGGAGCTCTGCCGGCGGTGGAACATCGACCCGCGACAGACGGTCGCGGTGGGCGACGACGTGAACGACCTCGAGATGGTGCAGAGCGCCGGGCTCGGCGTCGCGATGGAGAACGCCAACCCGCGGCTGCGCGCGGTCGCGCGGCACGTGACGGCCTCGAACGACGCCGGCGGCGTCGCCCGGCTCATCGACGAGCTGCTCTCCGGAAGGCACGGCTAGCACCGATGGCACCGTACGCCCGTCTCGAAGTCACGTTGATCACGCTGCTCGGCGCCGTCGCGACGGCGGTCGTCGCGTGGTGGGCCGGCGCGTGGGCGCTCCTCCCGATCGCGCTGACGGCGGCCCTGCTCGCGTTCTACCGCGACCCGCGCCGCACGCCACCGGCCGACCCGCTGCTCATCCTCGCCGCCGCGGACGGCACGATCGCGTCGGTGCGCCGCGAGGTCCCGACCGCGGACGGCCGCCGCGAACTGCGGATCATGACCTTCCTCAGCGTCTTCAACGTGCACGTCAACCGCAGCCCGTGCGCCGGGCGGGTCCTCGCGACCGAGCACAAGCCGGGTGCGTTCCTCAACGCGCTGAACCCCGCCGCCGACGACCGCAACGAGTGCCACACGCTGGTGCTCGAGCCGGCCGCGCCGCTGCCCGGTCCGATCACCGTGCGGCAGGTCGCGGGCGTGCTCGCCCGGCGCATCGTCTGCGCGGCGCGGCCGCGGGAGCAACTGGCGGCCGGGCAGCGCTTCGGTATGATCAAGCTCGGCTCGCGGACCGAAGTCTGCCTGCCCGAAGATACGGGCTGGGACGTGCTGGTGGCGCCGGGCGACAAGGTGCGCGCCGGGCTCACGGTCCTCGCCCGCCGGCGGCCCGACGCGCCCGCCCCCGTGGCCGTCACGCCGCAGGACGCGCTTTGACGCCCCAACCGGACGCAACCATGGCGACACTCGCGCAGCCCGATCCGCCGCCACACGCGGAGCCCCATCACGGCCGGCACCCGCGGCGGCTGACGGCCATCAGCCTGCTGCCGGCGGCCGCGACGCTCGGCAACCTGCTGTGCGGGTTCCTGGTGCTGTTCTGCTGCCTGCTGGCGGTGCGGGCGACGTTCGCGAGCCAGACGCCGCTCCTGCACCCGTGGATGCAGTTGTTTCCCTCGCACTTGGCGGCCGGCGCCTACCTGATCTTCCTCGCGATGATCTTCGATGCGCTGGACGGTCGGCTGGCGCGGATCACGCGGCGGACGAGCGAGTTCGGCGCGCAGCTCGACTCGCTGGCGGACATCGTCAGCTTCGGCGTCGCGCCCGCGGCGCTGCTGGTTACGATGCAACTGCTGCTCCGCCCGGTGCCGAGCGAGCCGCCCGAGCCCGACCTGCATCGCCTGCAATTCCGCGTGGGCATGGCCTGCGCCCTGGTGTACGTGAGCTGCGCCGGCATCCGTCTGGCCCGCTTCAATGTCGAGAACGTGCGCAGCGAGGCCGGGCAGAAGGCGTTCAGTGGGCTGCCCAGTCCCGGCGCCGCGGCGGCGATTGCGTCGTTGCTGGCGCTGCATGAGAACCTGCGCTCGACGGGCTACGCGCTGTGGGGGGTGGACTGGGCCGATGTCTCGCGCTGGCTCATCTCCGGCACGGCGCTGGTCGTCGGGTTCCTCATGGTCAGCCGGCTGGACTACATGCACGTGTTCAACGTGTACATCCGGCGCAAGCATCCGCCCACGCACCTGCTCTGGCCGATCCTGGTGCTGGGAATCGCGTGGTACAACTTCGAGCTGCTGCTGGTGGTGCTCGCGCTGGCGTACGTCATCAGCGGCGTCGTGCTGCACCTGCGGCGGCGGCCCGCGGCGGGCTCCCCGCCGCCGCCGTCCCTCCGAACGCTGCCCTGAGGCGCTTCGCTACGCGGCGCGCCGCCGCCGGGTGAACAGCAGGCCCGCGGCTCCCAGACCCGTGAGCGCCCCGCTGGTCGCCGTGCAGAGATTGCCGACCAGGTCGGCCGGGAAATTCGGCAGCGGCGTCCCGCACGGGTACACCAACGCATCGTAGACCACCGCCCCGCGGACGCACCCGTCCGCGCCGCCGCAGATCGTCGTGCAGTTCGGATCGACCGTCCCCACGACGCGCACGGCGTCCCCGATGCGGAAGTCGCGGTACTCCGACAGCACGTACTGCCCGCCGCCCCCGGCAAACAGCACGCAACCGTCGCCCTGCACCAGCACGCCGCAGGCATCGATCTCCTGCACGCCGCCGCTCGCGCCGTCCTGTCCCGCCGCCACCGCCGCGAGGATCGGCATCACCATCACCAGAACCACACGCTGCATGGGGGTCTCCAGGTGTCCGACTCGGACGGCCATTCTACGCCGGCGGCGGTCGCAGGTGGCAGTGGCGCGCGGCCGGCGGCGTCTACGCCAGCCCCCGGCGGGCGATCAGGTTGCCCGGGAACCGCCGCACGAGGCCCTTGAGCTCGAGGCCGGTGATCGCGGCCAGCACCTCGCCCGGCGGCAGCCCCGCGCCGCGCAGCACGACGTCCTGGAGCACCGGCTCGTAGCCGAGCACCTCGTACACGCGCTTTTCGGCGACTGACAGGACGGGCACCGGCCGCGTCGCGCTCTCGCCGGGCGCCGGGGTTCTCGGCGGGCCTCCGGAGCTCGGCGTCCGGGCCCCGGTGTCCGGCGGGCGCGCGCCATCCGACCCGAACAGCGGGCCGGCGCCCGCCTTGGCCGGCGCGCCCGCCGCGACCTGCTTCAGCCGCGCGCCGACGTCGCCGAGTTCATCGAGAATGTCCTCGAGGCCGGTGACGAGCTTGGCCGCGCTGTCGCGGATCAGCGCGTTCGTCCCGATCGACATCGGGTCCTGGAGGCGCCCGGGCACCGCGAAGACCTCGCGGTTGTACTCCGCCGCCAGCCGGGCGGTGATCAGCGCGCCGCTGCGCGCCGCCGCCTCGACCACGAGCGTGCCCAGCGTGAGGCCCGCGATGATGCGGTTGCGACCGGGGAAGTTCTCGGCCCGCACGGCCGCCTGCATCGGAAGCTCGCTGATCCAGGCGCCCGCCTCGAGCAGCTTCTCCGCCAGCGCGGCGTTCTCCGGCGGGTAGACCTGGCCGAGTCCGCGGCCCATCACGGCGATGGACCGGCCGCCGGCCTCGACGGCCCCGTGATGCGCGAACGCGTCGATCCCGCGCGCCAGCCCGCTGACGACGGTGAAGCCCGCGCCCGCCAGCAGCTCCCCGAAACGCCGCGCCTGCTCGCTGCCGTAGATCGTGCAGCGCCGGCTGCCGACCACCGCGAGCGCGATCGCGTCGGTCGGCCGCAACTCGCCCTTCACAAACAGCACGATCGGCGCGTCCGGCAGACGCCGCAGCCCCTCGGGGTAGTCGGGGTCGGCCTTGGCGATGATCTGGACGCCGGCCGCGGCCGCGGCGTCGATCTCGCGCTCGATCTCATCCGGGTCGGGACCGCGGGCGATGCGGTCGGCCTTCTCCGGGCCGATGCCCTTGACGGCCTGAAGCGCGCGGGCGCCGGCGCCCAGCGCCGCCTCGGCGTCGCCGAATTGGATGAGCAGTCGCGCGAACGTCAGCGGCCCGACGCCGTCCGTCAGCGCCCACCGCAGGTACGTCCGGCCGAGCTCGGTGATGGTCGCCCGCATCGCGCCCTCCCCGGGGCCGGCGTCAGCCTGTCACGGCCGCGCGACGTCCACGCGCCGCGCGCTGCTACGCCCCGGCCGGCAGCCCGGGATCTCGGCCCGCAGTGTATCGCGCCGCGGCGGAGTCCGGCGCTTCGACCGCGGCGCCTGGCCGGCCCGCCCGCGACGCGGCCCGGGGTTGGTGCGCGCCGCGCGGGGCGCAAGCACACGGCCCGACGCCGCAGCGCCGGGCCGTGGGATGGACGCGTCCGCAAGCCGATACGGGATCAGAACTCAGACCGACGCGCGCATCGGTCCGCTCGCCGGGTTCAGGTCCAGGTGTAGTTGTTGAACGGCCGCCCCGTGACGTTCCGTGTCGTGGCGACGAGCCAGGTGCCGTTCTTGCCGCGGGTCACGTCCTTGATGCCCGCGCCGAACCTCCGGCGAATGAACTGCTTGGCCGCGGTCGGGGTGGCCGTGGCCCACTGCCGCCCGAAGTACCGGGCGAACTCGTTGGTGTTGAACTTGTACACGCGGGTACCGTTGTTGATGTAACGGATCCACTTGTTCGCCACGTTCGGCGAGAAGTTGGTCCGCCCACCCGTGAACTGGCTGAAGATCGTCCGGTAGGACCCGATCCGCCACTGGCACTCCTGCCGCGCGGCGTTGAACTTCGGCGAGTTGCACGAGTACCAGTTGGTCGAGGTGCGGGGGTTGTTCCGCGTGGTGCGGAACGTCGTGGCCTTGCGGCCGTATCCGTAGGTCTTCCTCGTGGGCATTTCGCTCTCCACTATGCTCTTGCGGACGAAGTCACGAACATCCCGTTACAACTGCGCTCTATCGGTGAAGCTTGCGCCCCGGTTGAACTTCTTTCCGCGTTGTGGGAATATTCCGGCGGCCCGCGCGCGGCGCCGCGGCATCCGCGTCGCGACCAATTCCGACAGCGGGCGCGGGCGCGACGACTACGATCAGGCGGTCGGGAGGCCGCGGGGCGACGGCCGTCCGGCGCGTGCAGCACGACCAGACGGACTCGGCGAGGGTGTTATGAACGTCCGATACTCCCGACATTTCGGCCGACAGCCGCAGTGGCTCCGCCGCGTGCTCATGGCGGGAGCGATTGCGCTGCTGGCGGGGTCCAGCATCGCCACCCCCTCCACGCAGCCCGCGCGCGGTCAGCGCGCCGCCGTCGTGCCGATCCGCGGCGTGATCGACGATATTCAGCGCGACAGTCTCGCGCGGCGGATCGCCGCGGCGCGCGACGCGGGCGCCACCCTCCTGATTTTCGAACTCGATACCCCCGGCGGGCTGGTGACCAGCGCGCTGGACATCTGCCGGATGATCAAGGGGCAGCCGGCCGACGTCCGCACCGTGGCGTGGGTGAATCCGCAGGCGTACAGCGCAGGCGCCATGATCTCGGTGGCCTGCAACGAAATCTGGATGAGCCCATCGTCCTCGCTCGGCGACTGCGCCCCCATCATGGTGGCCCCGACCGGCGGCGTGCAGGAATTGGGCGAGGCCGAGCGGGCCAAGGCCGAAAGCCCCATCCTTCAGGAATTCCGCGATTCGGCCGCCCGCAACGGGTATGACCCGCTGCTGTCGCGCGCGATGGTGGCCGTGGGCGACGAGGTCTGGTGGCTCGAGCGGGCTGACGATCCGACGGTCCGGCGGTTTGTGGGGCCGGAGGAGAAGAAGCGGCTGATCGACGACCCCCCGGCGGGCGAGCGCGCGTGGCAATTGGTCGAGAGCTTCACGACGCCGAACGGCAAGGTCATCACCGTGATGCAACCGGTGGACCGCGCCAACGAGCTGCTGACGATGTCGCAGTACGACGCGGTCGCGTACGGCTTTGCGCGCGGGATCGTGGCGTCCGCCGACGAGCTCGCGGCGCAGCTCGGGGCCGTCGGGCCCCTGACGGTCCACGAGTTGACCGGCTGGGAGAAGTTCGCCGCCTGGCTCAACAGCCCCGTGGTGCGCGGCATCCTGCTCGCGCTGGTCATGCTCGGCGCCTACATCGAGTTCCAGTCGCCCGGGCTCATCCTGCCGGGCGCGGTGGCCCTGCTGGCGCTGGCGGTCTTTCTCGCGGCGCCCTACGCGGCCGGGCTGGCCGACGTCTGGACGCTGATTCTCTTCGCGCTCGGGCTGATCCTGCTCGCGGTGGAAATCTTCGTGCTGCCGGGGTTCGGCATCGCGGGGATCCTCGGCATCGCCCTGATCATCGTGGCGATCCTGGGCAGCTTCGTGCCGAGTGAGCCGGAGGTGCCGAGCTTCAGCCTGCCGACGCTGCGCGGCACGTGGACGGGCCTGGTCACGGGCCTCAAGGTGCTCCTGGGCAGCACGGTCGCCTCCGTCATCGGCGTGTTCCTGCTGGCCAAGTACCTGCCGAAAACGCGTGTCGCCGTGGGCGTCGTGTCCGACAACCCCCGGGCCGAAACGCTCGCGCCCGACGCGGGCCCGGTCGGCGCGCAGGTCGGCGACGTCGGCGTCGTGACCGGGGCGCTGCGGCCCGGCGGCCAGGCCCGCTTCGGGTCCGAGATCGTTGACGTGCAGAGCCAGGGCGAGTACGTGGAGGCCGGACGCCGCGTGCGGGTGATCCGGCGCCTGGGCATGAGCATCATCGTGCGGCCGCTGACGGACGAGGAGACCGCCTGACGGGCGGCCCGCGGATCGGGCCGCCGCCGGGCAGAAAGGGCGTGTCATGGGATTCCTGGACGTGTTGTGGCTGATCGTCGGAATCGTCGGCATCGGCATCGTGCTGCTGCTGTTCGTGCTGGCGCTCAACTTCGGCCGGCTGTGGATCACGGCGTTCTCGGCCCGGGCGGACGTGAGCATGCGCGACCTGATCGGAATGTGGCTGCGCAAGGTCAACAGCTCGGTCATCGTGTACACGAAGATCCAGGCGTGGAAAGCGGGCCTGACGGACATCTCCACGCAGGACCTGGAGAACCACTACCTGGCGCGCGGCCGCGTGCCGAACGTGGTGCAGGCGCTGATCTCGGCGCAACGGGCGAAGATTCCGCTCGACTACCGCACGGCCTGCGCGATCGACCTGGCGGGCCGCGACATCGTGGACGCCGTGCACACCAGCGTGAACCCCAAGGTGATCGACTGTCCGAACCCGGTGCAGGGCCGCACGACGATCGACGCGGTCGCCAAGGACGGCATCCAGCTGAAGGTGAAGGCCCGCATCACCGTCCGCACGAACATCCAGCGGCTGGTCGGCGGTGCGACCGAGGAGACGATCATCGCCCGCGTCGGCGAGGGCATCGTCTCGGCCATCGGCTCGTCGGACTCGCACAAGGACGTGCTCGAGAACCCGGACCGCATCTCGAAGGCGGTGCTGGCCAAGG
>Ga0101944_10003918_pt1 | contig 19568 bp, 12 predicted proteins | sample DewCreD2012metaG_FD_75245 | JGI IMG/M metagenome (GOLD analysis project Ga0101944, IMG submission 75245) | Hot spring sediment bacterial and archeal communities from British Columbia, Canada, to study Microbial Dark Matter (Phase II) - Dewar... ... | reverse complement strand
GTGTATTTTGGCGTCTCGGATGAAACCATTGCGCTGTTTGGTTTTGGCGTGGATTCGTTCATCGAGGTTTTATCAGGCATCGGAATTATTGCCATGATTCTGCGAATCCGCCAAAATCCAGATACTCCACGCTCCCAATTCGAGCAGACCGCCTTGCGCATCACCGGCACGGCTTTCTACATCCTGGCTGTCGGGCTGGTGCTGACCATCGTCGTTAATCTAGTAACTGGCCACAAACCCGAAACCACCGTGCCGGGCGCAATTATCTCCACAATTTCTATCGCTGTGATGTGGTGGCTGGTGGCGGCCAAACGCCGGGTGGGGCGCGCCCTCCATTCAGCACCCATCCTGTCCGACGCCAATTGCACCATGACCTGTGTCTACATGTCGATTGTGTTGCTCACTGCCAGCCTGGTTTATCATCTGACAGGTTTCGGGTTTGTCGATAACCTGGGCGCTGCCGGGCTGGTTTACTTTTCTTATCGAGAAGGACGTGAAGCCTTTGAGAAGGCCGCAGGCATGGAGTGCGCCTGCGAAACTGACTCTTGCGAACAGTAGTATCATTTGGTTAAAGCTCTCGTACCTGGTCTCTCTAAAAATGCAGGCTAAAAAATCGCCCGAAACAGCCAAATTGACTCTGCATCTTTAAAATACCGGCTACTCGTTATAGTAATTAAGATAAAAAGGGTTCACGATGATAAAGATTTTGCTCGTGGAAGATATGCCCGACACGGTCGAGTTGGTGCGCAGGGCATTGTCGGCGCATGATTACGAAGTCGTCCACGCTCCCGATGCAGAAACGGGATTTCAGCTGGCGCTCGACGAGCGTCCCCGCCTCATCCTGCTTGACCTGGGTCTGCCCGATTACGACGGTCAAACCCTGGCAGGCTGGCTGCGCGCCGAACCAAGCCTGACAGGCATTCCCATCGTGGCCTTTACCGCCTGGCCGCAAGAAACAGCCCGCAAAATGGTGGAAAGTTATGGCTGCAATGGGTATATCCAGAAACCAATCCAGAAGGTCAAAGATTTCGTTGACCAGATTGACTCCTTCCTGAAAACCGGCTGAAGCCGCCTGCTATGACCAACGAAAAAATCCAACTGGTTCCCACCAGCCGCTTCACCATCGAACAATTGACTGCCATCTACAACCAGACTCGCGTCGATTACCTGGTTCCGATGCCGATGAACTCCAAACGCCTGGCAGACTACATCGCGGATTACGATGTGGACCTGGAACATTCCCTGGTTGCCATGCAAGGGGATGAATTGCTGGGCGTGGCCATGCTGGGCGTGCGCGCAGGCCGCGCCTGGATAACGCGCCTGGGCGTGCTGCCCAACATCCGGCGCGGCGGCGTGGGACAGGCCCTGATGAACGGACTGCTCGAAAACGCGGCCAAACTCAACCGCAACTTTGTCATGCTCGAAGTCATCAAAAACAACGTCCCGGCCCACCAACTCTTTCTCAAGTTGGGCTTTCGGGAAATCGGGGAATTGCTGGTATTGCGCCGCGCGCCAGTCGTTCCCCCACCCGACCCAGTCGTTGCGGATGCCCGGCGGCTGGAGCGGGTCGAAGCCCTGCGGCTGGCCGGGCGCGACCGCGGTACTATGCCCTGGACCAACCAATCTGAAACCCTCATCAATGCGCAAGATGTTTCTGGGTTGCAAATTACACTTGCCGATGACAGCCAGGGCTGGTTAATCTATCAACGCCAGAAATTTATCCTGACCCGTTTTGCCTACAAAACCGAGACGGGGAATCCCACAACGGTGGCTTATGCTTTCCTCTCGCACCTGCACCACCAGTATCCCCGGCTCGATACCCACCTGGAAAACATCCAGGTCAACGACCCCCATCTGCCTGCCTTTTATGAAATGGGCTATGTTGAATCTTTCCGGCGCATCGAAATGTGGCTGGGCGACCCGCCGCCGGAACTGCATATCAAGGCTTCGATATAAATCTCCCTGAAACCGTTGCCAGGCTGACAATATCATGTCGAAAGCGGGATGAACAGGTCAAATAGGCGGAGAATCATGTACAATTTATTAAAGTCAATCTTGCGCAATGTCGAAATATGGCGATGCAAAACCTGTGGAAATTCATCCGGCCTGCGAAAACCCGGGAGAAAGTAATCATTCTCCTGGCAATTGTGCTGTTATACATTGCGCTGTTCTACCCGTTAATCGCTTTTGCCGGGCAGGTTGGCGCGGCATTGGTCGCCGTCCCCGTCGCAGCGGCGGGCTGGTTTTTTGGGCCGGTGGCCGGACTCATCGCGGGGTTGGCAAGTATTGGGTTAAACGCCGGCCTTTTCTTCCTGCTCGATGGCATGGAGGGAGTCGCCTGGCTGCTGGCAGGCTGGCCGGGAAACCTGATGGTGGTAGCCGCCGGTTACAGCGTGGGGTTAATCGAAAAAGAATTTGGGGAGCGCGCACGCATCCGCATCGAATTGAGTTCCCGCGAACGATTCATCTCCATCCTGGGACTTGCCGCCAGGGGTATTCTCGACCCAAAATTCGCGCATGACCGGTATTTTTCTTTTGCCAGTCACCTGGCAAACATGTTTGTTGCCGATTACGCCTACGTTTTGCAGTGGAACGCCTCCCAGGGTAAAATGACCCTGCTCACCACGACCAGTCCCAACGGCAAACACACAACCAATTTCGTGCTGGAAGGCGACAAAGCCACTCCCGATTCAATATTTATCGGAAACCATCAGGCGCTTGTATTAAGCGGCACTGCGCCGCCCACCCTGATCAATTTTTCCACGTTGCGCGAACTTTCCTTGCCCGCCAATTCAGAATTCGTCCTGCCGTTGGTTGCCGGGGAATATAAATTCGGCGTAGTCGTGTTCGGATTCGATAAACCACATCGTGTTTCTGCCGATGAAATCGTTTTTGCGCAACTGACCAGTTCCCAGGTAACGCTGGCGCTTTGGACTGCCGAGCAAGATGTTAAGATTAAGAAACAGTTATTGGAAGCCAGCACGCTTTCAAAAATCGAACGCGCCTTGAGCGAAACAGAGAAAATAGGCATTGAAACGCTGCTACAACTGATTGTGGATTCAGCCCAGGAATTAATTCCTGGCGCACAAAAGGTTGTTTTGCATCTTGTTGATGACGAAAACCAGGTACTGATACCGCGCGCCGTCGCTGGAGTGGAAACATCATCGAAATCGAAACTGAACATGCGGCTGGGGGAGGGCATTGCAGGCCAGGTCATTGCCACCGGCAATACCATCTCCATTTCCGATGTTCGCGCGGACCCGCGCTTTATTGACCGGACCGCCCCTGTAAAATACCGTTCCCTTATCGTGGCGCCCATCAAAAAAAGCCGTGACAATGTTGTTGGAACCATCAGCATCGAAAGTGACCAGGAAAATGCTTTCACTCCCGACGATAGCCGTTTACTCGATGCGCTTGGCGTACAGGCGGCCATTGCCATCGAAAACGCCAGTCTGCTGGAAACAACCCGACAAGACTTGCAAGAGCTCAACGTTCTTTATCGTATTGGAAGCACCCTGGCAGCCACCCTCGACCCTGATACTTTGTTCCACGAAACGACCAACCTGTTAAGGCAATTATTTGGGTTCTATCATACCCAGATTTTCGTGGCAGAACCCCAGACAGGAGATTTGGTTGTGCGCGCGGCCAACGGGGAACATGATTCATCGTTATTTGAGCAGCGGTATCGGATTGCCGTTGGAGCAGGCATTGTTGGTCATGTTGCCGAACTGGGCGAACCTTTTGTCACAAACAATGTTGAGGCCGTCGTCTTTTTCATGCGCAATCCGCTGCTGCCCGATACCCAATCTGAACTGACCGTACCAATCAAAATCGACGGCAAAGTATTGGGGGTGTTGGATATTCAGGAAAAACCCCCGCGCCAGTTTTCGCAGCGCCAGATGAGCCTCATGGCGGCAGTTGCCGACCAGTTGGCAGTTGCCCTGCAAAAAGCCAACCTGTACCAGGAACTGCAAACCTCCCTGCGCCAGGAAAAAGAGATGCGCGCCCAATTAATCCAGAGCGAACGGCTTGCGCTGGTCGGACGGCTGCTGGCATCCGTCTCGCACGAACTCAACAACCCCTTGCAGGCAATCCAGAACGCTCTCTTCCTCATCAAAGGAGACGAGGAACTGTCCGACCAGGGCCGCCAGGACCTGGAAATTATCCTCTCGGAGACGGAACGCATGGCCTCCTTGATTGGCAGGCTGCGCTCGACGTACCGCGCCACCCAGGTCGAAGATTTCCAGGAAATCCAACTCAATGATATGGTCGAAGATGTCCATGCCCTGACATCAACCTACATGAGACACCGAAGCATTGTCTTTACATTCCATCCCGACCCGAACCTGCCCGCCGTGCTGGTCATCCCCGATAAAATCCGGCAGGTCATCTTGAACCTGTTCATGAACGCCATCGAAGCCATGCAAAACGGCGGAGAACTCACTATCCATACCTATCACCTGCCTGAACAGGAACAAGCCTTAATCACCTTTGCCGATACCGGACCCGGCCTCAACCCTGAAATTCAATCCCGCATCTTCGAGCCTTTTGTCACCGACAAAGAAACCGGCACGGGCCTCGGCCTGACCATCACCGCCGATATCATTCACCAGCATCGCGGCGAAATCCAGGCAGAGAATAATCCGGGAGCCGGCGCCATCTTCAAAGTTTGGCTGCCCGCCAGGAGGAATGAATGACCATAGGCGTCATGGGGCACATTCTCATTGTCGATGACGAAGCATCATTGCGGCATACCCTGGCGCGCATCCTGCAACGCGCCAACTTCGAGGTCACAACCGCCGCAAGCGGGCAGGAGGGGCTCTCCCTGCTGGGGCAGCACCCCTTCGACCTGGTCTACCTGGATATTCGGATGCCCGACATGAGCGGGATGGAGGTGCTGAGGCGCATCCAGGCTGCCCTGCCAGAACTCCCGGTTGTGCTTTTTACCGCCCAACCAGACCTGAACTCCGCGCTCGAAGCGCTCCGGCAGGGCGCCGCCGATTACCTCCTGAAACCGCTTCAGCCAGGCGACATTATTCAGCGTACGCAAACCATCCTTGCCCGGCAGGAGCGCGAGCGCCGCAAACGCCAAATCCGGGCCCAAATCGAATCGCTGGAGGCCGAACTCAAAAGCCTGGAACATGCCGAGGTAAACCCACCGCAGGCCGCCGCCCCCGAAAATGGGGAAGACCGGTTCCTGACGCGCGGGAAAATCACCCTGGACCTGCTCGCCCGCCGGCTGACGGTTGACGGCCAAAATATTAACCTGCCCCCCGCCACCTTCGATTACCTGCTGGTTTTGCTGCGGCACGCCCCCAATGTGGTCGATTACCAGACCCTGGTAACGGAAGCCCAGGGATATGCAGTGGAATTTCGGGAAGCGCAGGAACTGGTCAAGTGGCATGTTCACCAGATTCGGCAGGCCATCGAGCCAGACGAGCGCAGTCCCCGCTACCTGATTAATGTGCGGGGAACAGGCTACCGCCTCGTGGCAGACTAACTGTCCCAAAGGCTCTAAATATTTCCCTCTCACTCTGGGAGAGGGCTAGGGTGAGGGTAGGTTTTATTTCGCCCGCCAACTTTTCCAAACTTTTCCCATATATCACTAACTGCGCGACAAAAAATATCGTGGAAAATATGTACATGGCGACTGATACCCTGTCTGGCACTCCCGATATCGTTAAAGCACGCATCCTGGTTGTCGATGACAACCCCGGCACCGCGGCCACATTGGCGCGCGCCATCGCGCGGATCAGCCCCAACCTGGATGTGATTTCCGCGACAGATGGCGAAACCGCTCTCCAGCGGGTCGGTGATGAACCTGTGGATTTGGTCATCACTGATATGATGATGCCCGGCCTGAACGGCCTGGAGCTGATAGAGGCCCTGCGCAAGCGGGCAGAAGTCAAACCCGTCCATACCATCCTGATAACGGCCTACGATGTGCCGGGGCTAAAAGAAAGCGCCCGGCGGATGAAGGTGGATGAAACCCTCATCAAACCGGTCCCCCCGGAGCGAATTTGCCAGATTGTCCGCAGCGCGCTTGCGCAGGCCCAACCCGCCCAGGCTGCCGACGGGCAAGCCCCGGAAGCAAGGCAAAAATTCCGACTGCTGGTCGCCGACGATAACCCCAGCAACCTGACCCTGTTGGCCCGTTACCTGCAACAGGAAGAATACGAACTGCTCACCGCATCCAGTGGCATCGAAACGCTCGAAAAAACGCGCGCCGAACTGCCCGACCTGATTCTTCTGGATGTCAACATGCCGGAAATGGACGGGTTCCAGGTGCTGGAGGAGCTTCGTTCCGACCCGGCTACGGCGCACATCCCCGTCATTATCGTTACCGCCGCCCGGCTCGACCCGGTCGATATGCAGTATGCCCTCAACCTGGGCGCGGATGATTACGTGATGAAACCCTTCGACCGCCGCGAACTGCTGGCGCGCATCCGCACCCGGCTGCGGGTCAAAGAAGCCGAAGACATCATCCGCCGCCGCAACCGCGAGCTCAACCTGCTGCCCGAAATTGGCCGGGAATTGAGCGCTCGCAATACCATCAGCGACCTGGCCGATGTCATTTTGCGCCGGACAGTGGAAACGCTGGGCGCTTTCCTGGGACGCCTGCTATTGCTCGAACCGCAAGGCGTTTTCTCCAGAACCTATATTGTCCCATCTGGAAAACGGGACGAATTTGCCCCCGAATCCCACGATATTACACCGCTCCTGGCGCAAATCAACGAGACGCGCCAGGCACTTGTGATTAGCGATACGCGCAACGATACCCGCTGGTTGGTTTCGACAGGCGACCCATCCCGGTCGATGGTTATTACGCCGATTTTTGGCCGCTTTGACCTTTTGGGACTGCTAGTTTTGGCGCACGAACGTCCTGGCTATTTTTCAGATGAGCACGTCTTTCTCCTGCAAGCCATTGCCAGCCAGGTCGCGGTTGCCATAGAAAATGTGCGCTTGTTTGCTACTATGAAACAAGAACAGCAGCGTTTACAGGCCGTCATGCAAAACACGAAAGATGCGGTTTTGATATTCGATGCGGCGAGAAAAATCTCCCTGGTCAACGACGCGGCCCAAAAATTATTCCAGAATATTGAAATTGAGGTTGAGCAGCCTTTGCAAACTGGAGCGAAAGACAATCCGCTGGTCGGTCTTTTTGAAAAAGCCCAGATAGCCAATGCTCCTCAGGCCTGCCTGGTCAATTGGCCGGACAAACGTACTGTGAACTTGCTTGTCACTCCCATTGAAGATGGCTATGTCGCTACCGTGCAGGATATTTCGTCAAGAGGATAGGAATATGAAACTTTCACAAACATCTGATACATTTCGTACGCCGGGATGGTCTTATCTGATTTTCTTCCTGGCTACCCTGGCATCCATACTCTTGGTTGCCACTCAGCCGTCCCCGGTCTCAGCCCAAGCAGCACGCAAACAAGTCCTGTTCATCAATTCTTATCATCCCGGTTATAAGTTTTCAGACGATGTTACGCGCGCCATTTCAGACACATTTAACGCGCAAGGGAATATCGACTTGCGCATCGAATATCTTGACACCAAACGCGTCGACAGCCCGGAATATCTCGAAGAGGTCAAAAACCTCTATCAGATTAAATATAAAAACGCCAAGCTCGACCTGATTATGTCATCGGACGATGCGGCCCTCAACTTCCTGTTCAAGTATGCCGACAGCCTCTTCCCGAATGTACCGGTTGTCTTTGTTGGGGCGAACTTTTTTGATGTCAGCCGCTTGCAAGGGCACGAACGCTTTACGGGCATCAGCGAAGAGGTCGACGTATTAGGTACACTTGATGTTGCGTTAAAAATCCATCCGAATACAAGACAAGTTGTTATTGTCAACGATAGTACCGTTACCGGACAGAGAATTAGTCAAATGCTCGAAGGAGTCGTTACACAATACCCTCAAATCAATTTTGTAATTCTTTCAGATATCTCGATGGAAGACCTCCGTCAGCGGGTAGGTAATTTGTCAGCCGACAGCCTGGTGCTGCTAACTGTTTTCAACCGTGACAAAAATGGGGTGTTTTACGAGTATGATGTCTATTCTTCGATGATTGCCGAAGGCAGCAGCGTGCCGGTCTATGCCACCTGGGATTTCAGCCTGGGATATGGCGTCGTGGGTGGCAAACTGACTAGCGGTTATACCGAAGGCCAGCGTGCTGCTAGGATGGCAATTCGCGTTCTTAATGGCGAAGCTCCGCAATCTATCCCTGTTGAAAAACAGACTCAGGCTCAATTCTTATTCGATTACAAAGCCATGCAGAAATGGGGAATTGACGTCTCACAACTGCCTGCTGATAGCACCGTCATCGACCGTCCGGTTTCTTTTTACGAACAAAATGCCACTATCATCTGGAGCGTAGCAGCCGCCTTTATCGTGCTGCTGTTCGTAATTGTGTTCCTGGTTATCAACAATAACCAGCGTCGCCTTGCGCAGCGTGAGCTGGCGCGCGCCAACCGCGAATTGCAAGACTTTCAGGCCTCGCTCGAAAAACGGGTGGAAGAGCGCACCCGCGCCCTGACTACTGTGTCTGAAATCAGTACAGCGGCATCCACTATTTTGGATATCGATATCCTGTTGCAGGAAGTGGTTAATCTCTCAAAAGAACGTTTTGGCTTGTATCACGCTCATATTTACCTTTTGGATGATGCAGGCGAGAACCTGGTGTTGACCTCTGGCGCCGGTGAAGTAGGCCAGCAGATGGTTGCTCAGGGCCGCTCCATCCCACTTAGCAAGGAACAGTCGCTGGTGGCGCGCGCCGCGCGCGAGCGCAAGGGCGTCACCGTCAACGATGTGACCACCGAACCAGACTTCCTGCCCAATCCGTTACTCCCCAACACCCGCTCTGAACTGGCCGTTCCAATGATGGTCGGCGAAAAAGTGGTTGGCGTGTTCGATGTGCAGTCTGAGCAAGTTGGCCGCTTTGGCGAGGCAGATATCGCCGTCCAAACGACCCTGGCAGCGCAAATTGCATCTGCCATCCAAAACGCCCGGTCATATACAGAGATTCAAAAGAACCAGGAACTCTTATCAGATGCGTTGAAGATTGCCCGCATCGGCAACTGGGAATACGACCTGGAAAAAGACCTTTTCACCTTCAACGACCACTTCTACTCAATTTTTCGCACGACTGTTGAAGAAGTGGGCAGTTACCAGATTTCCTCTGCTGAATACGCGCGCAGGTTTGTCCATCCCGAAGATGCGCCGCTCGTTGGAAAAGAAATCCAAAGGTCGATTGAATCCAAAGAGCGAGTGTTCCGCGCAAATTTGGAGCATCGCATCATTTTCTCAGACGGTGAAATAGGCTATATTGCCGTAAACATCACCCTGGAGCGCGATGAGAACGGGAAAATTGTTCGCTGGTATGGCGCCAACCAGGATATTACCGAACGCCGTCGTGTAGAAGAACTTAATAAGCAACGCGCCCGGCAACAGGAAATTTTGAACCGGGTTTCCCAAAAAATTCTTAGCACGACCTCGGTTGAAGATGCCATCAAAATCACTGCTCGTGAGTTGGGACATGTCTTGGGCGCCAAAACGGCTGTCGAATTGGCGTCAGCCTCTGAACCAAAAGAAAAACCCGTTTTTGCTACGGAAGCGAGTTAAACATGGAGAAACTTCTCTCACTTTTCATCAATAACCGCTTGAACCTGCGCATAAAGTTGCCGCTGGCAATCATTTCGCTGCTGGTGCTGGCCTTTATCGCGGTGACTACCCTGGCTGTGTGGGTATCCCGCTCGACGCTGACCCAAACCCTGCAAGATAACCTGCTGTCAGAAGCTGAACTGCGCGCAGAGATTATCCGTTCTTATCTGCTCTCAACGCAAAGCATGGCAGTCGACCTGGGCGCGGTTGCAGAAGTTGCGCAAATTGACGCGGAAAGCAGTAAACGGGTTATTGAGCACATGCTCAAGCAGAATCCGCAGGTATTTGGCTCCACCATTGCTTATGAGCCGTACCGGTTTGACCCATCTATCTATGCCTGGGCGCCATACTACAGCCGCGCTCAAGGTGATTCTCTTGCGTTTACGCAGCTGGGCGTTCCAGGGAATAATTATTACGAACAGGAATGGTACAGCCTGGCAAAAGACTCGCGAAAAATCATCCTTTCTCCCCCTTACTTTGATGAAGGCGGCGCCAAAATCTGGATGGTGACCTGGAGCGCTCCGTTTTTTGATGAGAAGGGTCAGGTGAAAGGCGTTGCCACAACGGATATCGCCTTTACCCAAACCCAGGAAATCATTCGCCAGATTGAAGTTGGCGAAGGAGGTTATGCCTTTTTGATAGATTCCCAAGGCACGCTTTTAGGTATTGGGGATGAAAGCACGCAGTACCAAATCATGGAAGACGCGGTGTTTTTGCCAGACAGCGCGAATGGCGCATCCGAATGGAACGAAGTTATCAAGGCAATGACGGAAGGAAAGTCCGGTTTTGTGGGCGTGCTAGACCCTTCTGGAACGGAGATGTTTGTTGCTTACCTGCCAATTGGTTTGGAGACAGGCTGGTCATTGGGGTTGGCCTTTCCACAGAGCGAGTTGTTCCAACCGGCGGTGCAATTGCAGAACACCTTAATCATTATGTCAGTCATCACTCTTTTTCTGGCGGCGATAGTGATGCTGTTTTTATCGCAATCCATCACCCGCCCTATTCAGGAAATCACTTCCTGGGCTAAGTCATTCTCCCAAGGAGAATTTCGCTCCCAGTCGACCGGTGTAATCCAGGCTCCGCCTTTGCAAATCAAGACCAATGACGAAATCGAGGAACTGGCCGATGCTTTCAGCCAGATGAGCCGTGAACTGGCAAAAACGCTGAATACTCTTGAGCAACAAGTCGTTGACCGCACCAAAGCGCTATCGGCCTCCCTCGAAGTCAGCCGCCGCCTGTCTGCCGTTACCAGCCCCCGCCAATTGGCTGTGGATGTGGTGGAGCAGGTGCAGGCTGCTTTCGGCTATTACCACGCGCACATCTATTTCTTCGACGAACAGAATGAAAATCTGGTCATGGCAGGCGGAACCGGTGAGGCCGGCGCAGCCATGCTCGCCAGCGGACATAGCATTCCCAGGGGACGCGGCCTGGTCGGGCGTGCAGCCGAAACCAATGAGCCGGTGCTGGTGGAAGACGTCTCCAAGGCCATCGGCTGGCTGCCCAACCCTTTGCTGCCCGACACAAAATCGGAAGTAGCCGTGCCGATTGCCATTCGAGAACAGGTCATCGGTGTATTGGATGTGCAACAGAATATGGTCAAGGGGTTAAGTCAGGAAGATATTAATCTGCTGCAAATTATTGCCGCGCAGGTTGCTATTTCGTACCAAAACGCACACGCTTACGAACAATCGGCGGCGCAGGCAGAACTGGAATCCACCGTAAACTACCTCGGGCAAAAAATTCAACGCGCCGACAGCGCCGAAGAAACCTTGCAAGTGATTTTACAGGAACTGCCCCCCTTATTGGGCGCACAGCGTGCTGTAATTAGTCTCGAAGCCCAAATCGAACAACCTGGCGCAAGCCCAATATAACGCAATGCTTATTCTATTCACGACCAACGCCAAATCACTTGGGCGATTATGCAATCACAAAAGATACTTACAAAACGATGATTGCCAGGGCTCGTTTTAGACCTATAGGAGTCAAATGATGACCGTTTCATATCCTGAATCAACAACACCAACGACATGGTGGCGGCATATTTATCAGCGGTTAATTTCTGCTCATCCATCTATTCAAGCCCCGGCAGAACGCGCCAAAGCAGAATTACAGGCCGCGCTGGCACTCGCATTCGCGTTGATTGTATCCATTGGACTGTTGTTCACGTTGCGCTTCACCCAACTTAACCTGTTGGTGATTATCACCTTTTTGTTTCCACTCGCTTCGTTTACCGCTTATCTGCTCAGTCGCACTCCTCAATATCGCCGCGCCCCGCTGGTGTTTGTCGGCGGCTTTGTGGCTCTGGCTTACGCAACAGTCTTTCTCGGCCTTTACCCTGCGCTTTTTATGGCGCTGACCTTTACCATCCTCTTTCTGCTTGCCAACTTGTTCGAGTTCAGGCAGATGGTGGTGTTTGTGGCGCTCAACACAATTGCGATTCTGGTTTCATCGGTGGTGTTTTTGCCCCAGTTACGAGGTCAAGAAGCCCTAAACGTTCGCGCCGGAGTCATTGCGGTTGGCGCGTTTATGTTGCTCTTTGCCTGGCACAGAAACACGCTGGAACGCTTGCGCTTGCAGGAAGTTTTGAATGCCCAAAAAGCCCTGGAACAATCAAACCAAGAATTGCAGCAAGCCCAACAACAAGTGAATGCCCGCTTGCGAGAAATTCAACTTGCTGCCGAAGTTGGGCGGGCAGTCTCTCAAGTTCGCACATTGGATGTTCTTCTCAGCGAGGCCGTAGAAATTATCCGTCAGCAATTCGACCTGTATTATGTGCAGGTGTATCTCCTCAATCCGGCTGGCACGCAACTGCTCCTCCATGCGGGTACAGGGGAGGCAGGCCGCCAATTACTGGCGCGCCGGCATCGCCTTCACATCGACTCAACGTCGATCAATGGACGTGCTGCGCTGGAAAAACATCCGGTTGTTGTTGCTGAAACAGCCAAAAGTCCAACCTTCAAACCCAATCCGTTGCTTCCTGCCACCCGCTCGGAGATGGCCGTGCCGCTCCTCGTTGCAGAAGAAGTGATTGGCGTTTTGGATGTGCAAAGCGAGACACCCGAATCACTCAACGAAGCCATTTTGCCTGCTTTTCAGGGACTGGCAGCCCAGCTTGCCATCGCCGTTCAAAATGCTCGTCTGCTAGCCGAAGCCCAGCAAGCCCGCCTTGATGCTGAGCGCGCTGCCCGCCGTCTGGAACAACGCTCCTGGCAGGAGTATCTGAATGCCCTGCACAAACCGCAGCGACTGGTCTTTACCCTGGAAAATGACCAGATTCAATCGATAAGCGAACCCGTTGCCCCCTCTGAATCAGCCCTCAGCGTGCCAATTGAAGTTTCAGGTCAGTCATTGGGCTTGTTAGCGGTGGAATTGCCCGAGCAAAATCGAACATCGCAAGCGGAGGAACTGCTTAAGCGCGTAGCCCGTCAGGCAGCCGAACACCTTGAAACCTTGCGCCTGCTTGAAACAACCGAGCGCTACCGTGCCCAGGCCGAAGAAGCCGCCCGCCGCCTGACCCGCGAAGGCTGGGAAGAATATTTCAGCACCAAAGCAGGCCAATCCCTGGGCTACCTGTACGACCTGAAAGAAGTCAAATCAATCGAATCAGAAACTGCGCTTTCCGCCGAAGCCGCGCTCGCCATCCCTATCAAAGTGCGCGATGAAACCATCGGCAAACTGGCCGTTCTCGATGTAGACTCTGCCGACCCAGAAACGCTCGAACTGGTCAACACCGTTTCCGAGCGGTTGAGTGAACACATCGAGAGTCTGCGCCTGCTCGAAGAAACCCAGCGCGGCCAGATAGAACTGAACAAACGCGCCCGCCAGTTGGCAGCCGTCTCGCAAATCAGCACTGTTTCCTCCCGCGAACTGGATGTCCAAAAAATGCTCGCCACGGTTGTGCAAATGACCCAGCGCGAATTTGGACTGTACCACGCGCATATCTTCACTTATAACCAACACGCCAACCACCTGGAAATCGTCGCCTGTGGCTGGAAGGAAGGCGATGAAAACGAGGGAAGCCACGAAACAACGGTCATCCCTCTCGACCAGGAACAATCGCTGGTCGCCCGCGCCGCCCGCACCCGCCAACCCGTTGTCGTCAACGATGTTCACCACGAACCGGGCTGGCTGTCCAACCCCTTGTTGCCGGATACTCATTCTGAACTGGCGGTCCCGCTGGTCATTGGTGACGACGTGTTAGGCGTATTGGATGTGCAGTCTGACCGGGTGAACGCCTTTAGCAGTGAAGATATCAACATTCAGGCCACCCTGGCCGCCCAAGTGGCAACGGCCTTGCAAAACGCCCGTTCTTTTGCCCGCGCCCAACGCCAGGCCGAACGCGAAGCCATGCTCAATGCCATCAGCCAGAAAATCCAAAGCGCTACCTCGGTCGAGGCTGTGCTGCAAATTGCGGCCCGCGAACTTGGCCACGCCCTCGGCGCGCCGCGCACCATTGCCCAGTTGAGCATGAAAGACCATAACTAACCGGGCAAGCCAGGAGACCACCCGCCATGTCCCAAGATAAATTCCACAGCCGGATTCAATCGCTGTTCGCGGACATCGAACGACTTGCCTCTGACCCGCAGGTCGAGGTGGATGTCTTACGCTGTGAATTGGATTCCCTGCGCGCGCGCGTGGCCGAACTGGAGGCTCAATTCCTGCAAAGCCAGATACAAAGCCCCGGTTGCCAGGACAAACAACCTGCCCGGCTTGTAGACACTGAAGCCGGCTCGCAAACCACCCAGCCTGACCAGGTTCGCCGTTCTGCTCCAATCCTCTATGAGCCAGAACAGATTGTCTATGCGTTTACTGGCGACCGGTTGGAACGTTTGCCCGCGCCCGAAATCAGTAGACTGAACATCCAACCTGCCTTGCAAGTGCCGCTGCTAGAGAGCGAAAAACCGATTGGCGCGGTATTGGTAGAAGCCCCGCCTGAAAAATCACTCCCTCCCGAAGAAGCAAGCCTGGCTGAAGCCGTCGCCCGGCAGGTCTCGCTCCAAATTCAGAACTTGCGCCTGCTCGAAGCCGCCGAACGCGCCCGCGCCGAAGCCCAGGCCGCCACCCGCCGCTTTACCCACGAAAGATGGGAATCCTTCCTCGACGCCATTCACCAAAGCGAGCGCATTGGCTACGTCTATGACCAAAGTGCTGTAGAACCCTTTGTCGAACCATCCCCCGCCGACGCCGATTTCCACGAAACCATCTCGGTGCTGGATGAGCATATCGGCAGGCTCTACTTGAAGTCGGACCCGGCCTCGCCCCTGACCGAAGACGACAAAGCGCTGGTCTCTGCCGTTGCGCGGCAATTGGGACAGCAAGTCGAAAACCTGCGCCTGCTGGCCGACGCCTCGCGCGCTCGCGCCGAAGCCGAAGAAGCCACCCGCCGCATGGCCCGCGACAGTTGGAAGGCGTATGCAGAAAAGCGAAAAGAAACGGCCTTGGGATTTGTCTACGACTCGAACCAGGTCCTGCCCCTGGCCGAAACCCCGGCCGACATTAGCCTGTCGAAACCGCTCATGGTGCGCGGCGAGCCGATTGGGCAGTTAGCCGTCGCCGGGCTGAGCGATATTTCACCCGAAGTCGCCGACCTGATGGATGCCATCGCCGCCCAGGCTAGCGTCCACCTCGAAGCCCTGCGCCTGACCGAAGAACTGCAAAAACGTGCTGCCGAATTGCAGGAACTCGACCGGTTGAAATCCTCCTTCCTGGCGAACATGAGCCATGAACTGCGTACCCCGCTCAACTCTATCTTGGGCTTCTCCGATGTCATGCTCGAAGGAATCGATGGCCCGTTGACCGAGTACATGGAAAACGATCTGCGCCTGATTCAGAAAAACGGCCAGCACCTGCTCTCGTTGATTAACGACGTTCTGGATATGGCCAAAATCGAATCGGGCCGCATGAACCTGCACCCAGAGAAATTCAAAGTCCACGACATGTTCGAAAGCGTCATCAGCATCACCTCCACCCTGGCAAACGCCAAGAACCTGGCCTTGTACATCGACCCCGATTCTGAAAAAGAACTGGAAATCATCGCTGATAACACCCGCCTCAACCAGGTCATGATTAACCTGGTCAACAACTCCATCAAATTCACCGAAACCGGGCAGATTTCGCTGCATGCCCGCGCGCTCGACAGTGATAAAATCTTAATCACCGTCAGAGATACCGGCATAGGCATTCCCGCCGACCATTTGGAAAAAATCTTCCAGGAATTTTCCCAGGTCGATACCTCCACCACCCGCAAGGTGGGCGGCACTGGGTTGGGGTTGCCTATCAGCCGCCGCCTGGTCGAAATGCACGGCGGGCGCTTATGGGCCGAAAGCGCCGGTATCCCAGGCGAAGGCTCCATCTTCTACATCGAGTTGCCCATCGAAGCAAAAATCACCGAACCCATCGAGAAAACGGCGAAATAACTATGTCCATGCCCACCTTTTTAGAGTGCGCCGCCTGCGCTCATCAACAGCCATACCAGCCTTTTACGCCAACGATTTGTAACCAGTGCGGCTCGCAATGGCTCGAAACGCGCTACGATTACGCTGCCTTTAAGCGTGAGATTTTGCGCGGACTGCCTGGCCGGCCTTTCAATATGTGGCGATACCAGGACATCCTGCCCCTCGAAAATCCCGCCGGGTTGGATTTGTATCCCGCTGGTGGAACCCCGCTTTGGCTGTCGCAGCGCTACGCGCCCGCTCTCGGTCACTCCAACGTTTACATAAAAGACGAACGCTACGGCCCGACCAGTTCCTTCAAAGACCGCCAGGCCGCCGGGGCGGTGGCCGCCATGATTGAAAGCGGCATCAAAGAAGCCGTCATCGCATCCACCGGCAACGCGGCAGTCGCTTATGCCGCTGCCTGTGCCCGGGCCGGAATCAAACTGTGGGTTTTTATGACCAGCCTCGTGCCGCAGGAAAAACTGCGCGAGGCCGCCCTGTTTGGGGCCGAAGTGATTCGCGTCAGCGGCAACTACGACCAGACCAAGCAAATCGCCGCCCAGTTCGCCCAGCGCCGTCACCTGCTGCTCGACCGGGGCGCCAACTCCATTCCCGCCCGCGAGTCGATGAAAACCATCGCCTACGAAATCGTCGAACAACTCGGCTGGCGCTCCCCCGACTGGTATATCCAGGCCGTCAGCGGCGGTATGGGCCCGATTGGCGTGTACCAGGGCTTCGAGGAACTCCTGCGCATGGGACTCATCGACCGGATTCCCAAGCTCGCCATCATCCAGGCCGAAGGCTGTTCCCCGATGGTGCAGGCTTTCAAAGCCGGGAAAGACACCGCCGAGCTGGTCATACCCGATACCTCCATCATCATCCTTTCCACCGGCGACCCCGGCGCATCGTACACCCATCTCTGGAACCTGACCCAAAAATACGGCGGCGTGATGGAATCGGTCACAGACGCCGAAGCCTTTGCCGCCATGCGCTCGCTTGCCAAAAGCGAGGGTATGGCCGTCGAACCAGCCACCTCGGTTGCCTTTGCCGGGCTGGAGAAACTGCTCAAAAATAAAGTCATCCACACCGAGGAAATGGTTGTTGTCAATTGCACCGGCCACACCTTCCCGGTCGAAAAACACGTCCTGGGCGACCAGTGGGCAGTGGATGTTCACCTGAGCGAAGGACAGGCCCCCGCCCCTCGGGAAGGCCTGCAAGCCGCGCTCGAAAACCTGGACGAGAAAGCGACCACCGTCCTGCTGATTGATGACAACCCTGATGACGCCCTGCTCATCCGCCGCATCCTCGAAGCGCGCAAATCGTATCGCGTTTTCCATGCCAAAGACGGCTGGGAAGGCCTGTCGATGGCCCGCCAAAAACTGCCCGACCTGATTGTAAGCGACCTGACCATGCCCGGCATCGACGGGTTTGGCCTGGTCGAAGAGTTGAAACTGGACCCGCGCACGACCAACATCCCGATTGTCGTCGTCAGCGCCAAAGACATTACAGACGAGGAGCGGCGGCGGCTCAACGGCCATATTCAGGCCCTCTACCAAAAAGGTTCGCTCACCCCGCGCAAGTTTGTCGAGCAAGTTGTTCAAACCATCGAAGAAGACAAAAACGGTGAAAAAGGAGCTTGAGAGATGGGTGGAAATATCTTGTGCATTGAGGATAACCCGGATAATATGATGCTCTTCAAGCGCGTCCTAGAAGCTGCTGGGTTCACGCTCCGGCAGGCATTCAATGGCACGGATGGGTTGAAGATTGCCGAAACCGAACCGATAGACCTGGTGCTGCTAGATATTAACCTGCCCGACATTGACGGCTACGAAGTGACCCGCAGGCTGCGCAAAGCTTCTATCCCCAATGCTTCTCATCTGCCCATCCTCATCATTACCGCCAATGTCCAGAAACGGGATGTAGACCAGGCAATGGCTGCCGGCGCCACCGAATTTATTACCAAGCCCATCGATATTTTTGAACTGTGTATTCGAATTGAGAATTATCTGTCTAGTGATGGGAGCGCGCCTTCAACGAAACCTGAAGGAGTTGTGTGATGGGAAATGTAGTCTTATACATAGAGGATAACCCGGATAACATGTTGCTTGTTAAGCGAGCCCTCGAATCGCGCGGTTATCGCCTGTTGCAAGCCATGACCGGTTTGGATGGGGTTGCGGTTGCAGAAAAAGAAGACGTGGATTTGATATTGCTGGATATCAACTTACCCGACATCGACGGCTACGAAGTGGCAACCAGACTCCGGCACAGCAGCAAACACGCCCTGGCCTACGTTCCCATTATTGCCATCACCGCCAACGCCCTCAAAGGCGATGCCGAAAAGGCGCTTGCGGCTGGATGCGATGTATACATGTCCAAGCCCATCAATATTCGGGAGTTGTGGGCGCGGGTCGAGGGTTTTATCCCGTCAGATAACTGAACATTTCAAGTCCCAATCTTGGCTGCTCTATTGGCTGCCAAAAACAGACAGCGACCGCCAGATATAGCGGTCGCTGCACATTTTTTGTTCGCCGCCAGTTCGAACTTACCCTATTGAGAATCCATCCCGGCTTGACGCCGCAAAACAAAGAAAGTAATATCACTCTCAAATCAAGCATCCCCAGGAGAGAAAACAAAATGAACACCGGCGACTTCAACGGCTGGCCCACGCGCATCCTCGAAAACCACTTCCTGCGGCTCGAATTCCTGGCCGCCTCCCCGCGCATTGTGCGCTTTTCGCCCATCGGCAAGGCGAACCTGTTCGCCGACCTGGGCAATGAATTCAACGAGACCCCCTATGGGCCGTTCTACTTTAGGGGCGGGCATCGCTTGTGGCACTCGCCCGAAGCCATGCCGCGCACTTACATGCCCGATAACGAAGGCGCGGTCATCAGCGAAATCCCTGGCGGCGTGCGCATTGACCAGCCCGCCGAACCCTGGACGCACATTGCCAAAAGCATTGAAATCCATCTGAACGAGAGTCAGCCGCAAGTCATCGTCCATCATGAACTGCGCAACGATGGCCCCTGGGGGGTGGAATTTGCCCCTTGGGCCCTCACCATGTTCCGGCTGGGTGGCGTGGGCATCTTTCCTCAACCGGTGGGGAATGCTGATCCGGCGGGGCTGCTCCCCAACCGCCAACTCGTCCTCTGGCCTTATACGAAGATAGATGACCCGCGCTTGACCCTGCGCGACGACTTCATCCTGCTGCGCGCCAGCGGCGGCCTGCCGCCCGTTAAAGTGGGCTACTTCAACCCGCATGGCTGGCAGGGTTATTACCTGGATGGAACCCTGTTCATCAAACGCTTCGACCCGCTGCCCGGCGCGAACTTCTCCGATGGTGGCTGCAACACCGAAACCTACACCAATCACAAATTCATCGAACTGGAAACCCTGGCCCCGCTCGCCAAACTTGCCCCCGGCGAAACCGTTACCCACACCGAAACGTGGGAAATCTACGATGGCCT
>Ga0101944_10003917_pt1 | contig 19573 bp, 16 predicted proteins | sample DewCreD2012metaG_FD_75245 | JGI IMG/M metagenome (GOLD analysis project Ga0101944, IMG submission 75245) | Hot spring sediment bacterial and archeal communities from British Columbia, Canada, to study Microbial Dark Matter (Phase II) - Dewar... ... | reverse complement strand
CCTCCGCGCCGACCCGCGCGCCGGCATCGCCCGCCCCCATCGAGCCGGCAACCCTGGCCCCGGCCTCGCTCACCCTCCCCTCAGCCGGGACCGTGAGCCCGGCCGACCCGGCCGTGTCCGGCGAGACCGTCCAGTTCCCGGGCGAGGGCGCAACGCTCACCGGCTACCTGGCGCGCCCGGCCGCCTCGGGCGTCTATCCCGTGATCCTGGTCTGCCACGAGAACCGCGGCCTGACCGACCATATCCGCGACGTAGCCCGGCGGCTGGCCAGGGCCGGCTACGCCGCGCTGGCCGCCGACCTGCTCTCGCGCCAGGGCGGGACCGACGCGGTCGGCAGCGGCAACGTGCCGGGCGCGCTGGGCGCCACGCCGCCCGCCCAGTTCACGCAGGACTTCCGCAGCGGCTGGGATTTCCTGGCGGCGCAGGACTTCACGCGGGCCGAGCGGGTGGGCATGGTGGGCTTCTGCTTCGGCGGCGGCGTCACCTGGCAGATGGCGACCCAGATGCCGGAACTGAAGGCCGCCGTCCCCTTCTACGGCCCGCACCCGGACGTGAGCGCCGTGCCGAACATCCGGGCCGCCGTGCTCGGCATCTACGCCGGGCGCGATCAGCGCATCAACCAGGGCATCCCCGCCATCGAGGCCGCCATGCAGGCCAACGGCAAGATCTACGAGAAGGTCATCTACCCGGACACCGATCACGCCTTTCACAACGACACCGGCTCGCGCTACAACCCGGAGGCCGCCCGCGATGCCTGGGCGCGCACGCTGGACTGGTTCGGGCGCTACGTCACCGCATAGGAGCCTGTCATGAAAACCCGTCTCTCGCGCCGTCAGGCCCTGAAGCTGGCCGCCCTGGGAGGCCTGGGCGGGCTGGCCGCCGCCTGCGGCAGTCCCGCCACGCCGACCGCCGCGCCCACCCGGGCCGCCGCCGCCACGCAGCGCCCAGCGCCCACCACCCCGCCGACTGCGACCTCGCCCGCCCCGGCAGCCACGACCACCGCGGCTCCAGCCGCCCCCAGCCCCACCGCCCTCCCGCCGCTGGCCGACGAGATCGCCTCGGCCGCCGGGCGCTTCCTGGGCCTGCTCGACGACGGCCAGCGCGCGCAGGCCACCTACGCCTTCGATGACTCCGAGCGGACCCGCTGGCACTGGACCACGCCCCGCAACTTTCCGCGCCACGGCCTGCCGCTGCGCGCCATGACGCCCGAGCAGCGCACACAGGCGCTGGCGCTGTTGCAGACCAGCGTCTCGCCGGCCGGCTTCCAGAAGGCCCTGGACATCATGACCCTGCAGAACGACCTGGGCAACGACCCGGAGCTGTACTACGTCACCGTCTTTGGTGCGCCTGGCGGCGCGGAGCCATGGGGCTGGCGCTTCGAGGGCCACCACCTCTCGCGCAACTTCACGATCTCCGCGGCCACGGTGGCGGCCATGCCGTTCTTCCTGGGCGCCTGGCCGACGGTGAGCAACGCCGGCCTGAAGGCGATGGAGCGCGAGGAGTGGGCGGCGCGCGAGCTGATCACGGCGCTGGCTGGCCCCGCCCGCGAGGCCGCCCTCTTCCAGGCCAACACCCTCACCCGCCACGTCACTCAGAACCAGCCCGCGGTCACGCCGCTGGAACCGATCGGTGTGGGTGTGGGCGACCTGGCCCCGGACCAGCAGGCGCTGGTAGACGAGATCATCCGCGCCTATCTCAGCACCCTGCCCTCAGTCCAGGCCGAGGCGCACCTGGCCGCGCTCGACGCCGCCGGCCGGGAGAACATCCGCTTCGGCTGGGCGGGCTCCACCGAGCCGCGCCGCCCGCACTACTATCGCCTGCAGGGCCCCACCTTCCTGCTCGAGCACGACAACTCGCGCAACGGCGGAACCCACATCCACAGCGTCTGGCGCGACTTCACCCAGGACTTTGGCCGGCACCTGCTCTGAGCGCCGGGCGCGGCCCGCATGGAGACATCCGCTGCGTTTACGCGCGTCGGCGAGTGGCTGCGCGCGCACGGGCACCGGTTGCTGGCGCACGCCGCCGGCCTGTTCCCGCTGGCCTGGCTGGCCTGGGATTACGCCGGCCACGGCGACCCCTTCACCTTCAACCGTCTGGTGATGTTGCGCACCGGTTCGGCTTCCCTGGCTCTGCTGGTGGCCTCCTTCGCCTGCACGCCGGTTGGCAATCTGCTGGGATCGAGCCGCCCGGCGCAGGTCCGGCGGGCGCTGGGCCTGTACGGCTTCTTCTACGCCGTCGTCCACGTCTGGAACTACGCGGTCTGGGAGAACGGCCTGGACGGGGCCCTGATCCTGCGCGACCTGGAGGAGCGGCGGGCGATGAGCATCGGCCTGCTGGCCCTGCTGGCGCTGGTCCCGCTGGCCGCCACGTCCACGCGCGGCTGGCAGCAGCGGCTGGGACGGCGCTGGCGCGTCCTGCATCGCCTCGTGTACCTCGCCCTGCCCCTCAGCGTCTGGCACTTCCTCTGGCTGGAGCGCGACCGGCTCACCCTGGCCTGGGTCTACGCCGGCCTCGTCGCGCTCCTTCTGGCCGCGCGCCTGCCGGCCGTGCGCCAGTTCCTGCGGCGCCGCTTTGCCGGCCGGCGCTGACCCGGCCCGCGGCGGGCGGCCTCCCACCGCATCGCGGGCGACCGCCACAAGCCCGGCTAGTTCTGCCTGGCCAGCGCGGGCGGTTTATTGAAAGCCGCCGCGCAGATTTTTCCTTTGCCACTTGCGTTTACAGCCCCCGGCTTGCGCCGGGTCCAGCACCGCTGCAGCAGGCCTGGATTCCGGCTTTCGCCGGAATGACGTCAACGCAGAAGTCAAATTCAGACTCGCGATCCCAGAATTCGGTATGCGACCGGCGATAGAAAATTTGTGCTATAATGGACGCTCACCACCGCGGCAGCAAAAGCGAGGGGCCATGAACTACCGGGCTAAGACTACGTTCGCCGTCAAGCGTTGGGATGAGCAGTCGTTCCTCCACTACGCCGAAGGCCGCAAGCTCACCCGCGCCCGCGTCACCCACCTGTACGCCGGCGACCTGGAGGGCGAGGGCCAGGTGGAGTACCTCCTGGCCTACACCGTAAACGGGACCGGCCAGGCCGTGGCCCTGGAACGCGTCACCGGCAAACTGGCCGGGCGCTCGGGCAGCTTCGTCATCCAGCACACCACCACCTTCGCCGCGCACGCGGTCCAGGATCGCTGGTCGGTGGTGCCCGGCTCCGGGACCGATGACCTGCGCGCCCTCTCGGGCGGCGGCGCGTTTGAGCTGACCGGCCCCGGGCCTTACCCGATCAGCTTCGACTTCCGCCTCGAGTAAAGCCGCCGGCGGCGGCGTGAACTATAATCCGGGCCGCAGCGCAACGGCGAAATCTGTTTCCATGACCTCTGAACCCGTCATCGTCGTCGAGCAACTCAGCAAGACCTACCAGGTAACCGAGCGCGAGGGCGGCTTCGCGGCGGCCGTGCGCGGCTTCTTCCGGCGCCAGTACCGCGACGTGCACGCCGTCCAGCAGGTCAGCTTCCGCATCGCGCCCGGCGAGGTGGTGGGCTTCCTCGGCCCGAACGGGGCCGGCAAGACCACCACGCTCAAGATGCTCTCCGGCCTGCTCCACCCCACCTCCGGCTCGGCGCAGGTGCTGGGCTTCACGCCCTGGCAGCTCAGGCCCAGCTACCTGCGCTCCATGACGCTGGTGATGGGCCAGCGCAACCGCCTGGCCTGGGACATCCCGGCCGCCGACTCGTTCCTGCTCAACCAGGCCATCTACCGCCTCCCGGACGACGAATATCAGCGCACCCTGGCCGAGCTGGACGAGCTGCTCGAGCTCGGACCCATCATGCGCAAGCCGGTGCGCAACCTCTCGCTGGGCGAGCGCATGAAGTGCGAGCTGGCGGCCGGCCTGCTCCACCGGCCCAGGGTCCTGTTCCTGGACGAGCCCACCATCGGCCTGGACATCACGGCCCAGGCGCGCATCCGGGCCTTCCTGCAGGAGTACAACCGGCGGACCGGGGCGACCATCCTGCTGACCAGCCACTACATGGCCGACGTGACCGCCCTGTGCGAGCGCGTCATCATCATCCACCACGGCCAGTTGAAGTACGACGGCAGCCTGGGCGACCTCTCGCGCCGGATCGCGCCGTTCAAGCTGATCGGCGTCGCGCTGGGCGAGGCCGTGGACGTCGCGCTGGACGCCTACGGCGCGCCGGTCCAGGGCGAGGACGACTCGGGCAAGCGCTTCATCCAGGTGCCGGCCGGCGACGTCACCGCCGTGACGGCGCGCCTGCTGGCCGATCTGCCGGTCCATGACATCACCATCACCGAGCCGCCCATCGAAGACGTCATCGAGCGCGCGTTCAACGCCTGAGGTCCGCGCGATGCTGCGTATCTTCCAACGCCTGTGGCAGGTGAACTGGGCCGAGCAGTGGCAGTACCGGGCCAACCTGGTGATGTACCTGCTCTACTGGCTGGTCTCGCCCGTCGTCTACCTAGCCGTGTGGACGGCCATCGCGGACGCGCAGGGCAGCGTCAACGGTCTGACCGCCAACGATTTCGTCACTTACTACATGACGCTGCTGATCGTGGACCAGTTGACCAGCGAGATCACCATCCACATCTTCGGCTACAAAATCCAGGACGGCACGCTGTCCGGCGAGCTGATCCGGCCCGTGCACCCGATCCTGACCAATACGCTGGTCAACAACGTGGCGTTCAAGGCCCTCACCCTCCTGGCGCTCATCCCCGTCTGGCTGGCGCTGGGCCTGCTCTTCCGTCCGGATTTCGGCTCGGTCACGCTCGTCAACGTCCTGCTGGCCGCGCCGGCCGTCGCCCTCGGTTTCGCCGTCAGCTTCCTGCTCGGCGCCGCCCTGACGTGCGTGGCCTTCTGGTCCACCCGGGTCTGGTCGCTGTACGAGCTCTACGCCGGCCTGGTCGTCCTCTTCTCCGGCCAGTTCGTGCCGCTGACCCTGATGCCGGCGCCGGTCCAGGCCGCCGCGCAATTTCTGCCCTTCCAGCTCTTCAAGTACATCCCGATCCAGATCATCCTGGGCCGGCTCACGCCGGCGGAGATCATCACCAGTTACCTCAGCGGCGTCGTCTGGCTGGCGGCCGCCGCGCTCCTGTTCCGCGCCGTATGGAGCGCGGGCGTCAAGCGCTTCTCGGCGGTGGGGGCGTAGCCATGCACGCCCTGCGCCTGATCGGCGCCTTCCTCAAAGTCAACGTGCAGATGTCGCTGGCCTACCGCGTGGACACCGTCATCAACCTGCTCGTCAACCTGATGTGGCTGGGCTGGGAACTGCTCAGCCTGAGCATCATCTTCAGCAACACCGCCACGCTCGGCGGCTGGGGGCCCGGCGAACTGATCGCGCTCCTGGGGGTGTTCCGGCTGATCAACACGCTCATGGCGGCCCTGATCTGGCCCAACACCGAGCGCTTCAACGCCAGCGTGCGCGACGGCTCGTTCGACTACCTGCTCCTTCAGCCCGTGAACAGCCTGTTCCAGGTCAGCTTCGCGCGCCTCACGGTCTGGCGCGCCTGGGACCTGGCGCTGGCCCTGGTCCTGATCGTGGCCGGCATCGGGCTGAGCGGCCAGAGCGCCACGCCGGCGGGCGTCGCCGGTTTCGTGGTCCTGGCCGCCTCCGGCGCGGTCGTCATCTACAGCCTGTGGATCGTGCTGATCGCGCTCACCTTCTGGTTCACCAAGTTCGACAACAACGTGACCATCCTGCAGGCTCTGCTGGACACCGGCCGCTACCCGGCCACGGTCTATCCCACCTGGCTGAGGGTGATCGTCACTTTCATCATCCCCATCGCGGTGGCGACGACCGTGCCGCTCCAGGCGCTGCGCGGCGAACTGTCCCCGGCCCAGGTGGCCGCCTTCCTGGCGGTCGGCGCGGCCAGCTTCCTCGCGGCCTCGCAGGTCTGGAAATACGGCGTGCGCCGGTACAGCGGCGCCAGCAGCTAGGCCGGCTATGCCCGCGACCTGGGACATCGTCAGCCCGCACCTCCGCCGCATGGTCGAGTTCGACCCGGACGCCGGCCTCTATACCACGCGCTTCATCCACTTGACGACCGGCACAGATCTCCTGGCGCCGGCGCGCGCCGCGCGGCGCTGGACGCCCGAGTTCGATTTCTGCATCGACGGCGAACGGATCACGAGCCTGGGCGCAATGTGGCAGCTGGTCGCGGCCGCCGATCCCGATCCGGACCCGGCCCTCGCGCGCGTCCAGGTCATCAGCCTGCGCCATCGCGCCCGCGGCCTCGAAGTTCACGTCAGCTATCGGTGTGACGGCCCCCGGGCCGACAAGCGCTACCGGATCACGAACACCGCCCGCCAGCCGATCACGCTCACCCACCTCGCCATCGAGACCCTGCCGGTGGAGATCGGCCCGCCCGGCGACCTGCAATTGTGCGCGCACTACGGCGCCCTGCCGCGCGAGACCTTTTTCACCGGCCGCGTAGACGATTGCGCCGTGGTCCTGCGCAACCCGCGCACGGGCGAGAACGTGATCCTGTTGAACGAGGCGCCCGGGCACTTGAAACGGACCGAGACCGGGGCGTGGTTCTGGGAAGGGTTCGCGCGCCTGATGTACGACACGGACCTCTTCCCGCTCGAAATCCGCCTGGCGCCGGGCGAGACCTGGGCCACGGCCTGGGCCGGCCTGGTCTTCGCCGTGGACGGCCGGGGCCTGGCCGACCCGCGCTGGATCATGCCGGCGGCGGCGCAACGCCGGCCGCGCGCCGCGCCCGCCTGGCATTACAACACCTGGGACCCCTTCGGAACGCGCCTGGACCAGGCCACGGTGATGGACCTCATCCCGATTGCGGCGCGCATGGGCTTCGACACCTTCACCCTGGACGATGGCTGGCAGGCCCGCTACGGCGACAACGCCGTCAGCCCGGAGCGCTTTCCCGACGGGCTGGGGCCCATCCGCGACGCGGCCGAGGCCGCCGGCCTGCGCCTCGGCCTGTGGGCGCCGCTGGCCGTCGTGGACCCCGCCATCGCGGCGGCGACCCCGGCCATGCGCGCCGCGCAATGCCGCGACCGTCACGACCGCGTGAAAACGACCCTGACGGCCATGGGCGAACAGGTCGTCATGTGCCTGGCGGGCGACTACGCGCCGCGCGCCGCCGAGCGCCTCAGCGACCTGGTCGAGCGCAATCACCTGGCCTACCTCAAGCTCGACCTGACGACGGTCTTCAACGCCTACGGCGAGGCGCCCGGCTGTTACGCGGCCGGCCACGGCCACGCCAGCGCGGCCGAGTCCGTGGCGCGCATCTATGACGCCATCGCGCAGATCACGCGCGCGGTCTACGCCCGCTGCCCGGGCGTGCTCATCGACCTGACCTTTGAGCTGTGGGGCCACAAGCACACTCTCGACTACGGACTGCTGCGCGCGGCGGACCTGGCCTGGATCAGCAATGTGGGCGACAACGCCGACGACGCGGCCGGTCCGCGCCAGGCGCGCACCCTGCTCTATCACCGGTCGCTCGCCATCCCGGCCGAGACCATGCTGATCGGCAACCTGCGGGCCGAGACCGGCGACCCGCGCGAGAAGTTCGCGACCGCGCTGGGCGCCTGCCCCCTGTTGCTCGGCGATCTGCGCCGGCTGACCGATGCGCAGGTGGCCTGGTACGGCGCCATGATCCGCTGGCACAAGGCGCTGCGCCGCGCCGTCCAGCTGGACGAGAGTTTCTTCCCGCTCGGCAGTTGGCGGCAGCCCAGCGTCGTGGAGTGGGACGGCTTCGCGCGCCTGGCCCGCTCCGGCGAGGGCCTGCTGGCGCTGTTCCGCAACCACAGCGGCGCGGACGCAGCCCCGGTGCGGGTTCCGTTGCCGGGCGCTGGCCGTTACACGCTCACCTCCATCCTGGACGGCGTTCGGCTGGGCGCGCGTTCGGCGGCGGATTTCCGCGCCGGCTTCGAGGTGCCGTTCGGCGGCGCGCCGGTCGTGGTGATCGAGATACGGCAGGCGGACACGACAGCATGAGACGCCTGTTCGCCTTCCTGCGGGCCATCAACGTCGGCGGCCACACCGTCAAGATGGACCACCTGCGCCAGCTCTGCGAGTCGTTCGGCCTCGCGCGCGTCGAGACCTTCATCGCCAGCGGCAACGTTATCTTCGAGACGCGCGCCCGGGACGCCGCCGCCCTGGAAACCAACATCGCGCGCGGCCTGCGCGCGGCCCTGGGTTACGACGTCGCCGTGTTCCTGCGGACCGAAACGGAGCTGGCCGCCATCGTGCGCTTCCAGCCCTGCGCCATCGCCTATCCGGGTTTTGTTGATGCAATTGGGATAGCTTCGCCGGCAGGGCTGCTCCGGGCGCAGGCGCGAAACATCCCGCGTCCCCGTGCGTAATCACATGAGAGTGCAACGCGCCGACGCCGGAACGACGTCCTACCAGAAAGGGTGCCGCATGGCCAAGATCGATTCCCTCGTGCAAGACTTCCTCGCCCAGAAGAGCATCGCCGTCGTGGGCGTCTCCGACAAACGCGAGACGGGCTGTAACCTCGGCTACCGCAAGTTCAAAGAGGCCGGGTACACCGTCTACGCCGTCAACCCGCGCCTGACCAGTTTCGAGGGCGCCCCGTGCTACCCGGACCTGCGCGCCATCCCGCACACGCCGGACGCGGTCTTCATCCTGGCCAACCCCAGGGTCACCGAGCAGATCGTCCAGCAGTGCGTGGACCTCGGCATCAAGCACGTCTGGATGCACTGCATGATGGGCACCAAACCCGGCCTGGCGGCGGGCATGACCAGCGTCTCGCCGGAGGCGGTGCGCCTGTGCCGCGAGAACGGCATCGCCGTGATCCCGGGCGCCTGCCCCAACCAGTTCCTCAAGCCCGATTTCGGCCACGCCGCGATGCGCGTGCTCTGGCGGATGGTCGGCAACCTGAGCGTGAACTGAGCGGTCCATGAAGCCCATCCTGGTTGCCCACGCCACGTTCGCCGGCTCCACCGCCGAGGTCGCCCAGGCCGTCGCCGACGAGATCGCCAGAACCGGCTGGCCGGTGGAGGTCCGCCCGCTCGGCGAGGTCACGGATGTGGCGCCGTACGCCGGCGTGGTGGTCGGCGCCCCGATGATCATGGGCTGGCACCGCGCCGCCCTGGGGTTCCTCCAGAAACACCGGGCCGCCTGGCGGCGGGTCCCGCTGGCCGTCTTCGTCATGGCGATGAGCCTCACCCAGACGGGCGAGGCCAGCGTGGACGGGGTGCCGGTGTGCGTGGACGAGCGACTGCCCAGGCCGCCGGCGAACGCCGGGCGCCTGTCTCTGCGCGAGCGCTACGCCACGCTCTCGAACTACCTGCGGCCCATCCTGCGCGCCGCCCGCCCGGTCAGCCTGGGCGTCTTCGGCGGGCGCCTGGACTACGGCCGCCTGAAGTGGTGGGCGGTGCTGTTCTGCATGGTGATCGTCCAGGCCGCGGCCGGGGACCGACGCAACTGGGCCGCTCTGCGGTCCTGGGCGGCCGGGCTGCCGGCCGCCTTCGGGCTCGCGGCGCCGGAGGCCGCCGGGCCGGCTTAAGTCTCGGTCCCGCCGATCAGCAGGCCCTGCAACAGCGTCCGCTGCATCACCAGGAACATAGCCACCACCGGCAGGCTCATCAGCAGCGCGAGCGCGGCCAGCTGGTTCCAGGTCACCGAGCCCTGGCTGATATAACTGGACGACGCCATCGCCAGCGTGACGTTCTCGGCCCTGTCCACGAACAGCCAGCCCATAGCGAACTCGGTGTAGCCGGCCAGGAACGCGATCAGCGCCGCCACCCCGATGGCGGGCAGCGCGATGGGCAGCGTGATCAGCAGGAACGTCGTCAGCGGGCTGGCGCCGTCCAGCGCGGCGGCCTCCTCCAGCTCCGGCGGGACGGCCTGGAAGGCGGCGCGCAGGTTCCAGATGCAGAACGGCATGGCGAAGGCCGTGTACACCACCATCAGGCCGAGCAGGGTCGTGCGGAGCTTGAGCGCCGTCAGCAGGATATAAAGCGGCGTCATCAGCGCCACCGGCGGCAGGAGCGCGCCGACCAGCAGCGCCAACAGGCCCGCCTGCCGGCCCGGGAAACGCATCCGCGCGAAGGCGTACGCCATGCTGGCCCCCAGCGCCACCGACAGCGCCATAGCCCCGCCGGCCACGATCAGGCTGTTGCCCAGCCCGCCCACAAAGCTCTGACCCTGGATGATCCGGCCCCAGACGGCCTGCACCGGCTCGAAACTGAACTCGCGCGGCCAGACATAGAAATCGAGCGGCGGCCCCTGCAGCGAGCCGTCGAACGCCAGCCGCGCCAGGCCCAGGATCGGGACCAGGACGAACAGGCCCACCAGGGCCAGGCCCAGTTGATAGATCATCTGCTTCCAGACCGGCAGGTCACGCATACGTCACCCCCTCCCCTGCCCGGCTCCAGCGGTTGAACCACAGGATGAACAGCACCAGCACCAGCACGATCAGGATGTTGATGGCGGCCGAGATCGAGAACATCCCGCCGAACGTGGGCGTGAAGACGAAGTAGGATTGGGCGGCCAGAGTCGTCAGCGGGATCTGGCCCGAGGTCAGGTAGCCAAAAACGTAGAACAGGTAGAACTGGTTAAAGGCCAGGATGGCGCGGATGATCAGGGCCGGCGCCAGCAGCGGCAGCAGCATCGGCCACGTAATCAGGCGGAACCGCTGCCAGGCTGTCGCCCCGTCGATGGCGGCGGCGTCGTAGACCTCGGCCGGGATCAGCTGCAGGCCGGCGCCGGCGGCCAGCATCAGCAGCGGCCAGCCCATCCAGACGGCGGCCGTCGCCAGCACCAGCAGGGCCTGCTCCGGGCTGTTGGTCCACTCCAGCTGGCGGCCGAGCGCCAGGCTCACCCAGCCGTAAGTCGGGTGCATCAGGTGTCCCCAGGCCAGGGCGCCCACGAACTCCGGGATCGCCACCGGCAGGATGAACAGCGCCTGCCACCAGCCCCTGAAGCGCACCCCGGCCTGCCGCAACAGCAGGGCCACGGCCACGCCCAGCGCCGTCTGGCCGGCGACCACCGCCAGGGTCCAGATGACCTCAAAGGCCAGGATCGTCGAGCCGCTGAAGAGCACATCCAGCAGCAGGCCCGGCCCGGCCCAGTGCAGTTCCAGGCCCTTGCGGTCGAACGAGACCGTCACCGGCTCGGCCCGGCCCGTCAGCCCCTCCCCGACCTCGCGCCACACGCCGCCGGTCATGCCGTCCCGGAGGGAGAGGTTGCTGAAATCCGTCAGCGCCACGCCGACCTGGAAGACCAGGGGGTAGAGCGTGATGGCCGCCAGCACGACCAGGCCGGGCAGCAGCCAGGGCGCGGCGCGCAGACCGCCCCGCCAATCCGGGCGCCGGCCGCGCCGGCCCTCGGCCCGGCCCGCCCACCCGCGCGCCAGCGGCTCCCAGACCACGGCCTGGAAGCCGTAGGCCGCGATCAGGCAGAACGGCGCCATCAGCATCAGGATGTACTGCGGCCACTTGGTGCTCCACACGAGCAGGAAGCCCAGCGTCAGGCCGAACCACAGCACCATCACGGGCTGGCGTTCCCAGGCGCGGCGCAGGCCGAATATTGCGAAGAGCGCGATGAGGGGATCAACGCTGAGCACAAACGCCGGCCCATGCCGGCCGAAAGTCAGCGCGCTGGCCGTCAGCCAGGCCAGCGGCTGCCACATGGGGAAACCCGCGCGCTGCACGGCCTCGCTCTGCGCGTACCCGGCGTGATAGAACAGCGACTCGCGCAGCCGGGTCACGGGGTCCGGCCAGAGATAGGGATCGGCCAGGAAGAACACGGCCAGGGCCAGCGCGGCCCAGGCGGCCACCGGGGCCAGCCAGCGGGCCAAGGCAGCCAGACCGGGACGGCCGTCGCGCGGGAATGTCTGCCACAGCCAGTGCGCGCCCACGGCGACCGCCGCCAGGCCGTACGGGTACTTGGCGGCGGCCGTCAGCCCAAAGGCGGCGGCCGAGAGCGCCAGCCAGACCCGGTCGCGCCCTTCCGAGCGCAGATAGAAGAGCACGATCAGGAGGCTGGTGAGCGTGGGGACGCCCTCCAGCATCACCTGGCTGGTGTATTTGATGCTGAGCGTGTGGACGGCCAGGAACAGGCCGGCCAGCGGGTTGAGGGCCGCCAGCGCCAGGACCGCCAGCACGTTGAAGGCCGCCGAGGCGGCCCGGGCCGCAAACAGGTGCGGCTGCGGCAGGTTCCGGGCCGGGTTGGCGGTGGTGGGCGTGTCCGGGATTTCGGGCGCCGGCGGCAATCCGGCGAGCGCGAACCCGTAGACGATCTTGGAGAGCGGCGGATGCTCCGTCCGGTAGTTCTCGCGCAGGAACACACCCCAGTCCCCCGCCTGGAGACCGGTCGCGTATTGCTGGCCGGCGCGCAGGTAATCGTCCTCGTCGTAGTCGATGGGCAGGCGTTCGGCGGCCCGCAGGCGCAGGGCCAGGGCCAGCACCACGACAGTGAATATGGCCATCGCCCGCAGCGTCCACTGGGCGGCGGTCAGCGCGCGGGCCGGCTCGCGGCCCACGACAGGGGCCAGAAAAGGGGATATGGGATTGGTCATTGTGGCTGGATCCTGGCGCGACTCTAACCCAATTCCGGGCGCGGGAACAGGCCCGAATACAATGACGCCGCCCGGCAAAGGCTGGACGACGCCCGGACGGGATAGCGGCTCACAGCGGGGCCCGCCTCCCGACCTGGACAATTCGGAGGCGACGTCAGGCGGCCAGCGGGCCACGCACTGCTCCGAAAACGCGCTTTTCGCTCTACAATTCCGGCCAGGCGGCGCTCGCCCCAACCGTTCCGGCCACGACACGGCCAGAACAGCTGTTTACACTTGGCCGCATGCGCACCCGTCTCAAACTCAAGCCCGGGCAACGCGGGACCAAGAAGTTATTGCATCAATACGGCGACCGGCTCGTCTGCGTCCGATACCGGTACGACGAGGACCGGCAGCGGCGCTACAAGACCATTGAACTGATTATTGACGAAGTAGAGTGGAGGCCCAGACTTAGACCCGGCACGATCGTTTATCTACGGGTCGCCTGGGACGAGAACGAAATTCAGGCTACAATAAGGCAAGCGGGCGGGCGATGGAACAGGCAGAAGCGTTATTGGGAGTTGCGCTACGACCTGGCGCAAAGACTGCGGTTGGAGAGCCGCATCATCGGCCACCAGCGCATCTACGGTTAGAGACGGAGCTATACATTCAGATGCTCGCCCCAAACGGCCAAGAGCATCTACACGCAGATGCTTGCCTCTGCCTTTAGGGGTCTGGTCAGTCTAATCAAGTGTTGGGCGGCACTTTGTACGAGATATTGCAAAAGATAGTGTAAGCATATTCCTTTGATACAATTGAATAAATAAGGCGATGGAGTTCGCCATTAAATGCCCTGTGCTGATGACTCCTACTACACTACTTTGTAAAAGGAGTCATCAGTGAATAAAATATTTTTGATTGGCACTGGCGGTTTTGTGGGTTCAGTTCTACGATATTTAGTCAGTGGCTATATCCAGCAAATAACAAAAAGCGCTTTATTTCCATATGGTACGCTTGCAGTTAATCTCATTGGTTGTTTTATTATCGGTTTTCTTTCGCAATTAGCAGATACACGCGGAGTCTTCACCCCCGAATCACGCGCTCTTGTTTTCGTTGGTTTTTTGGGCGGGTTTACTACTTTTTCAACCTTTAGCAATGAGAGCGTGAATTTACTCCGCGATGGCGAAAACCTTTTTGCTCTGGTAAACGCTGGAATACATTTTGCGTTTGGCTTTGGAGCAGTTTGGCTGGGGCGCACCGTGTCTTATCTAATTTGGAGATAATAATATGACACTTCCAGAAGAAGGCTACCTCCTCCGTGTTTTTATTGGCGAGAGCGATAAACATTCTGGCATACCTCTCTATGAATGGATTGTTGTTGAAGCCCGTCAGCAAGGAATTGCAGGGGTAACTGTAACTCGCGGCATGATGGGTTTTGGCGCAAATAGTCGCGTTATCCATACATTCAAAATTGAGCGACTTTCAGAAGATTTGCCTATCATTGTTGAAATAGTGGATACCCGCGAAAAGTTGGAAAAGTTTCTTGCCTATATTGATGACAAGATTCATGCAGGATTGGCAACATTAGAGAAAGTACAGGTTCGCATTTATCGAAGTGAAAAAAGAAATTCGCAAAAGTAGACTAATACAAATTGACAACTTTCACCATTGCATCCCTCACCGTTTTAATTCTAGTCGCCGCTTTACTCTATTCTTCTGTTGGTCATGCAGGCGCATCGGGCTATCTTGCGGCTATGGCTTTGCTCGGAATTGCTCCCGATGTAATGAAGCCAACCGCCCTTGTCCTTAATATCCTTGTGGCAACTATCGCTACAATCAAGTTTTATCGGGCAGGCTGTTTTTCTTGGTCAATTTTTCTGCCGTTTGTAATCACATCTATTCCATTTTCTTTTATCGGCGGTAGTATTTCATTGCCAAGTCATCTTTATAAACCGATTGTCGGAGTAATTCTGTTATATGCCGCATATCGGCTCTTTCGTGTGAATTCTACTCACGTCACAACCGAAATAAAATCTATTCCGCTTTGGTCAGCGTTGCTATCTGGCGCAGGAATTGGTTTATTATCAGGTTTAACAGGAACAGGCGGCGGTATTTTTTTGAGTCCGTTATTGTTATTTATGGGCTGGGCAGAAACACGGCAAACAGCAGGTGTATCTGCCGCATTTATTTTAGCCAATTCGATTTCGGGTTTATTTGGTAATCTTGCCAGCACTGCTTATTTACCGTCTGCAATTCCTGTTTGGGCAGTTGCGGCAATCATCGGCGGTTATATCGGTGCAGAATATGGAAGTAAGCGGCTTGGCAATATCACGCTTCGACGTTTGCTTGCTGTTGTACTTGTGATTGCAGGCTTGAAAATGATATTCACATGAATCGAAAAGTTTTAATCGAGTCTTCCATTCAAAGTCGTCTTGTAAAAACCGTGCCGCCCAACAAAGCGTGCAGCGGATTTTTGGGAGTCTGCGGCTTCGAGAAGCATTTTTCTGGCTTCGGGTTTTTCCTGCTCTCAGGCATTTTCCCAGCCCGCCCAAAATCCGCTAACGCAAACCGTTAGGCGCACCCGTGCAAAATAATGGATGTGCAATTTTTTTGTATCGCTCTTGACGAATGCTTGTTTACGGGAGTATATTCACCCCGTTTATGGATACATTTTCAATATCCGACCCCGACCATAGTACGATTCAAAATCCCATCCAATTGGTAATTTTGGGCTGATACAGCCCTGCCAGAGCAAATCAATCTCCTGCCCTGCGTACCAATTGGCGCAGGGTATTTTATTCTGGAGATGAATATGGGACTGCTTCAAAACATCCTGCCACCCAAAAAACGTATGAAACACTCCTTCACTTGGGGAGATGTGATTGTCATCTTGCTAATGGTGGTGCTTCTCTATGGGGGAGCGCGCCTTGCATTTGATTCGCCGCCCATCATTGAAGGTCCGCAAATTTCGCTTGATCCTGTCGCGTTGCCCTGGTATACAATGCTTTCGGTAGGGCGAATGCTTGCGGCTTATCTTCTCTCGTTGTTATTCACACTCACCTACGGACGCACTGCGGCTTACAATCGTCGCGCTGAGTCTATCCTCATGCCCCTACTGGATGTTTTACAGAGTGTACCAATTCTTTCCTTCCTGCCGATCGTCTTGTTGGGATTGAGCGCAATTTTGCCTCAGCGTGTCGCGGCGGAATTGGCGGCTGTTGTGTTGATATTCACCAGTCAGGCATGGAATATGACTTTTGGCTGGTATCAATCCCTTACTACAATTCCAAAAGAATTGCGCGAAGCAAGTTCTATTTTTCGCCTGAATAATTGGCTACGTTTCAAACGCTTGGAACTGCCTTTTGCAATGATTGGACTCATTTGGAATAGTGTTATGTCTTGGGCGGGCGGCTGGTTCTTCCTGATGGCGTCAGAAATTTTCACAGTCGGGTCAAAAGATTTCCGCCTGCCTGGGTTGGGCGCATATCTTCAGGAAGCCTCTAATCAAGGCAATTACCGCGCGATTGCATTTGGGTTGACTGCGCTGATTCTTACTATCGTTTCGCTTGACCAATTCATTTGGCGTCCGTTGCTGGCATGGTCAGACCGTTTCAAAGTGGAAATGGTAGAGAGCGACCAACCGCCGACATCATGGTTTTATGATTTGATTCACACTTCAAGGATATTCCTGTGGACAAGAGCGGTATTTGAAAAAATAAATGAGCGTCTTGACCATTGGCTTGTTCAGCGTGCGCCAATGAAAGCAAACTGGAATGGAAACGACGCGAAACTTAATTGGAAGTTATTCGTCTTTTACCTACTTATTGGCATCCTTGTACTGTACGGCGGATTTCGCGCTATGCAGATGTTGATTTCAGTCCCACAAACCCAATGGGGTCAAATTGGAATTGGTGTACTGGCAACTTTTTTGCGCGTGAATGTTTCTTTGATTATCGCTCTACTATGGACAATTCCCGTTGGCGTTGCCATTGGGACGAATCGCCGCGTTGCCTCCATCCTCCAGCCCATTGTACAAGTGACAGCGGCTGTACCTGCTACCGCTATTTTTCCTATTATCTTGTTATTCTTCATCAACATGGCAGGCGGACTGAATATCGCCGCCGTTTTCCTCATGTTGATGGGAACACAATGGTATTTGCTTTTCAATGTCATTGCGGGGGCAAGCGCAATTCCGCAAGACCTAAAGTACACATCTTCTTTATTGCAACTCTCGCGTTGGGAAACATGGCGCACGCTTATTTTGCCCGCATTGTTTCCTTTCATCATCACAGGCGCAATTACAGCCAGCGGCGGCGCGTGGAATGCCAGCATCGTCGCGGAATTTGTTCACTTTGGCGGGCAAACGTTGTTCGCTACGGGCATAGGTTCGCTCATCTCGCAGGCAACCGCAAAGGGCGATTACCCATTACTTCTGGCTTCCACCCTCAGCATGATTATTACGGTTGTACTAGTCAATCGTCTATTCTGGCGGCGGCTGTATAAAATCGCCGAAGAAAAATATCGAATGGAGTAATTATGGCAACCAATCACACCAATAACGCATTGCTCAAACTGCGCCACGTTCAACAAATTTATACCAGCGGTCAACGCCGCTTTACCGCTGTGCAGGATGTAAACCTGACTGTTGTCGAAGGCGAATTCGTGGCGTTACTAGGACCTTCGGGCTGTGGAAAAAGCACCTTATTACGAATCATCACGGGTTTGCAAAAACCTTCCGAAGGAAGTGTACTGTACCGCGACCAGCCTTTGAAGGGCGTCAATCCACACGCGACCATCGTTTTCCAAAGCTTTGCTTTATTCCCCTGGCTGAGTGTATTTGAAAATGTAGATTTGGCATTAAAGGCGCGCGACATTCCTTCCAATGTTCGGACACCTCGTGTACTGGATTTGATTGACCGAGTCGGTTTGGATGGTTTTGAAACTGCCTACCCTCGCGAACTTTCGGGCGGAATGCGTCAAAAGGTAGGCTTTGCTCGCGCAATGGCAGTTGAGCCTGAATTGCTTTGTCTTGATGAGCCTTTTTCCGCGTTGGATGTTTTAAGCGCCGAATCCCTGCGCGGTGAATTGATGGAACTCTGGACGGGCGGGAGCATTCCCACGAAAGCCATTTTAATGGTCAGTCACAATATTGAAGAAGCCGTATTTATGGCTGACCGCATCGTAGTCATGGATAAAGAGCCTGGGCGCATTATCGCCGAAGTGAAAGTGGAATTTCCGCATCCCCGTCAACGCAAATCGGATGAATTCCAGAGAGTCGTGGATGAAGTCTATGGAATGTTGGCAGGACAAACACAATCCGAAGCCATTGAATTAGGTACTGCACCTGGCGAACAGGGTCATACCCGCTCTCTACCGAAAATCGCAATCTCAGATTTGGCAGGCTTGTTGGAACATCTCTCGGAACTGCCAGCAAACCGACAGGACATTTACCGTTTGCCAGAAGAATTAAAGGTTGACCCAAGCCACATTTTGAGCCTCGCTGAAACCGCAGAAATATTGGGGTTTGCATACGTTGAAAAAGGTGATATCAACCTGACCTCGCTCGGTGAAACCTTTGCCGAAGCCAGCATTCAGGCACGCAAGGAAATTTTTGCCACGCGCATACGCCGTCTACCTTTGGTGCGTTGGCTTACAACCATGCTAACTCATTCTGAAAACCATGCTTTGGACTGGGATGTCATTCATACTGCTTTGGAATTGGAATTCCCCACAGATGAAGCCGAAAAACAGTTGGATACTCTCATCAACTGGGGACGGTACGCTGAATTGATTTCATACAACGATGACAAGGCGTTGGTCTATCTCGAAACACCATCCTGACAGGTTGTAGTTTATGATGGTGTTGTCTTTTACAGGTTTCGAGTCTTGCGTTCATAAAATGCGCCTAACAAAGCGTGCACTGGACAGGTGGGATTCGTCGCCATTTTCAAGCATTTTTCTGGCTTCGAGTTTTCTCTGCTCCCAAACAGAGTCCACGCCCGCCCACCTACCAGTAACGCAAACCGTTGGGCGGCTGACACCAAAGGAGTATACACAGATGTCTCAAACAAATTATTCCAACCTTGTTGAAGTCGGTGGTTACTCGTTTCCCGTGCATGTGAGCAAAGGCTCGGAGAACCGCGCCCATCAGCTCGCTGCACGCTGTCAAAAGGCTTATTCCTTCTTCTCTAGCGCGCTCGAATGCAAACCAAGGGTGCGACTCCTTGTTCTTGCGCCTGAGCACTGGCAGGAATACACAGGTTCTCCCATGTTCGGCGTGCCGCAAACAGTTGATGAGCAAACCGTCGTCGTTGCGGGACAAAATGCCGAACTCTGGAAGATGATTGTCCCGCCGCTGGATATGTTGCCTCCATCGCATGCCCGCGCCATACGAAATACCTATGGGCAGGCAGATGGTTCAGTAGATGTAGCTGGTTACATGGACTTGCTCCCCGTCCATGAAGTGGGTCATCTTTTTATAGACCAGACGGCACGAGAATTCGATTTTCATTTGCCGCGTCGGTGGTTGGTGGAACTGTTTTGCAACCTTGCGTTACATGCCTATACAGCCATTGAAGAGCCAAATCAATTATCCACCCTTACAGTATTGCCACAGACTATTGTCGCGCTGGGCAGCGACCATCTGGCGCATCGCTCACTTTATGACTTCGAGCAATTGTATGCGGGCATGGAACCGCCTAATTTTGTCTGGTATCTGAGCAGGCTTCATGTTGCCGCTCAACGGATTTATGATAACGCTGGAATAGAAGCGTTGCGCCGCTTGTTCAGGGCAATCGTGCAGTCGAGCGAAAGCCTTGCAGATGAACTACTTGCCGCACACTTACAAGCGAATGTTCATCCTACAGTAGCAGATGTTCTAGTCTCTTGGGAGCATTGAAACGAACACGCCAAAATGCCGCCCAACAATGGCTTGCAGCGGACGGCGCTTCGCTCTGCTACGCGCCGCCGCTGAAGCCTGCCGTTAGCCCGCGCTGTCCGGGGCAGCGCCGCGCCGCCCGGAGATGAAAGTCGCCGACAGCGCCATCAGGAAAAACCAGCTTCGGCGTACAGCTCCCAGACACCC
>Ga0101944_10003914_pt1 | contig 19583 bp, 18 predicted proteins | sample DewCreD2012metaG_FD_75245 | JGI IMG/M metagenome (GOLD analysis project Ga0101944, IMG submission 75245) | Hot spring sediment bacterial and archeal communities from British Columbia, Canada, to study Microbial Dark Matter (Phase II) - Dewar... ... | reverse complement strand
TATTGATCCAAAATATAAGCTTACTCTAGAAGAAGGCGACACGAATTTGGAAGCTTTTAGAGATCTTTTCCTAAAAAGAGAGGATAAAAATCCAACCGGATCGCTTAAAGATAGGGGAATGGCATATCAAATAAGCCAAATTTACAGCGAGGGAAAGAAAAATCTGGTTATTTCTTCTTCTGGAAACGCGGCGATATCGGCCGCGGCTTATTGTCGGCTCGCCGGATTTAAGCTTTATGCTTTTATTAGTCCAAAGACAAACAGAGGAAAACTGGAAAAATTGCAGAAATTGGGAGCGGAAATAATTGTTTCTTCAAAAGCTGTTAGCCAAGCCGCTCGTTTTGCGAAAGAGAAAAATTATGTCAATCTTAGACCGTCAATAAGCGAATTTGGGCCTGAAGGCTATCAGACAATTGCTTATGAATTAATGAAAGAAAATTTTGAAGATATTTTTATCCCGGTTTCCAGCGGAACAGCTTTGACGGGAATAGCAAGAGGGTTTTTAAAATTTGGTTTTTTGCCAAGAATTCATCTATGTCAATCCGCCGCTGTCTGTCCGCTTGGATCTCTTTTTGATAAAGATTTTATCAAAGAAAATTTCAGTCCGGCGAAAGCCCTGGTGGCGAAATTTAGCCCGCTTAAGAAAGAAATAGTCAAATATATAAAAGACTCGGGGGGGAGCGGATGGGTTATCGAAAGCGAGGAAGTGATAAAAATAGATAAGGATTTGCAAAAGAATAATATTGAGACTTCAGAAGAAGGCGCTTTGGCTCTTGCCGCAGTTTATAAGGCAAGAGAAAAAGGTTTTAATTTGGGAAAAACGGTAGTTTTGTTGACTGGAAAAAAATATTAGCCTGAGAACTAAAATGAATTTAGATACTTTAAAAAAGATTAAAGAACCAATTTTTTTTGTCGCCAACGATGTCTCAAGGGGGATTGGCTTGGAAAACGTCTTGCCTAATTATCATATTGTTTGTCTTGACGACCATCCTCTTATTGATTCTTTGGAAAAGTCCGGAGTTTCGGTTTTTTCTCTTGAGAGAGAACTGAGAGAAAAAAACAAGATTCCTCGAAACTCGGGAGTGATTTTAAATCACCCCCTTGTTCTTCGTTTTATTAAAGAAAGAGGTGAAAAGCCAAATATTATCTTTTTTAAGCCGCAAAAAAGAATTGAGACGGTTGCCCAAAGAGAAAGATTTAACCTTATTGGGAATTCGACTGAAATTAATCAATTTTTTGAAGACAAGGTGTCTTTTTTTAAATTCTGTTTAAAAAACGGCATAAATGTTCCCGAAGGAGAAATAGCCAATATCTCAAAAATAAATTATAAAGAAGCTGTTTTAAAGTATGGAAATATTTTAGTTATACAGTTTGGTCGAGGCTGGGCGGGCAATTCCACTTTTTTTATAAAAAGCGAAGATGAATTTATGTCTCTTAAAAAAAGATTTGAGGGATTTAGGGCAAGAGTTGGAAAATATATAGATGGAATAACCGTTCTTAATAATGCGGTTGTGTTTGGGGAAGAAGTATTGGTTAGCAAAACCGCCTTGCAAATAAAACCAAACAGTCTTTTGACTTCTTTGGAGGGTGGAACGGGAGGTCGACAATGGCCGTCTGGGATTGAAGAAGAGCAGGAAAATGAAATAAAGGAGATTACCCAAAAAGTTGGAAAATTAATGGTCAAAAGCGGATACAAGGGTTTCTTTGGTTTGGATTTTATTATTGAAGAGAAGACGGGGAAAATATTTCTTTCTGAAAATAACGCAAGGTTAACAGCTTCATCTTCTTTCTATACAAAACTCGAACTTTCGGAAAAAATTATGCCGTTTCTTGGATATCATCTTTTGTCATTTTTACCTCAGTTTGAATCAGATTTTGCGAAAGATGCGGAAAGGGAAATAAGCGGAAGCGAAATTGTTGTCAGAAATACGGAAAGTTCTCCGGTTTTGGTCGAAAATGAATTTGCGCCCGGTATTTATAATTATTCTCTTCAGTTAAAAAGAAGCGACTATTTTTTAAATACAAATAATAAAGATGATTTTTGGTTGTCAACGGCGGCTCGGGGGAGAATTGTTAATCCGGAAATCGAGCTTTTTAAACTTCAGACAAAAGAAAAAGTGGCGGATGAAAAAGGGAATATTAATAAAAAATTTTCATTAATTATTTCAGAGATTAAAAATAATTTAAAAACTAAAAAATGCGACAATTAAAAATTTCTTCAAAAGAAAATGGAGACAAATCGCTAATATTATTGATTTTAATCCTTTGTTTTTTTGGATTAATTATGATTTTCAACGCGTCTTCGGTTGCGGCGTTGCGAGATTTTAATGATAAATTTCATTATTTAAAAAATCAGGGAACATGGTTTGTTTTGGGACTTGCTTCTTTTATCTTTTTTTCATTTTTAGATTATCGTTTTCTTAAAAAAATTGCCTTGCCGTTTTTTTTATTTTGCCTTTTTCTTTTAATTCTTGTGCTTATTCCGGGGGTAGGGCGAGAAGTTTATGGGGGAAGAAGATGGCTTGAATTTGGATTTTTAAGTTTTCAACCGGCCGAGTTGGCAAAACTTTCCTTGATAATATATTTATCCGCTCTTTTTGAAAAAAAAAGAGATTTTAAGTTATTTATAACTCTTCTTGGTTTAGTTTTGCTTCTTTTGCTTTTAGAACCAGACTTGGGTACGGCGGTAATTACCATCGCTTCGGCTTTCGCCGTTTATTTTATAAGCGGCGCTTCTTTTAAACAAATTGCGATTTTTTTGGGATCGGGTTTTTTGGCGGCTCCTTTTTTAATTTTGCTTTCTCCTTATCGAAAACAAAGATTGATGACTTTTTTGAATTCTTCCTTCGACGCGCAAGGCGCTTCTTATCATGTTAGACAAATTTTAATCGCGCTTGGTTCAGGCGGTCTTTTGGGACGCGGAATTGGACAATCAAGGCAAAAATTTCTTTTTTTGCCAGAGGTAACGACCGACTCAATTTTTGCGATTATTGCTGAAGAGTTTGGTTTTTGGGGAGCGTCTCTATTAATTATCGCTTTTATTTTTCTTCTATACCGAGGAATAAAAATCGCCAATTCAGCAGATAGTTTTGGAAGGTCGGTTGCGGTGGGAATAGTTGCTTTTATTGGTTTTCAAGCTTTAATTAATTTGGGGGCGATGGTTGCCTTGATTCCGTTAACCGGTGTTCCCTTGCCGTTTATTTCCTATGGCGGATCGTCTTTATTGGTCAATCTTTCCGCTATGGGAATTCTTTATAATATATCAAAACATTAGATTATAAATTAATTTATGAAAAAAATTGTTTTTTGCGGCGGACATCATAACAGCGCTCTTCTTGTGGCGGAAGCTTTAAAAAATAAAGGATATGAAATTTATTGGTTTGGCCATAAGTTTTCTATGATTGAAGATAAAAATCCAAGCGCTGAATTTATTGAAGTCACCAAAAAAGGGATTCCCTTTATTGAAATTAACGCGGGGAAAATTCAGCCTAATTATAAATTTTTTCAATATCTGTTAAGAATTCCCGTTGGGTTTTGGCAAAGTTTTTTCTCGCTTTTAAAAATAAAACCAGACCTGATTGTTTCTTTTGGAGGTTATTTAGCCCTCCCTGTTGCTTATTGCGGTTTTTTTATGGGGATTCCGGTTGTTACTCACGAGCAAACAGTTGTTTCCGGGTTGGCCAATAAACTAATTTCCTTTATTGCTCAAAAAATTTTTATTACTTTTGAGTCTTCGGCAAAATATTTTCCTAAAAATAAAGTTGTCTTGAGCGGACTGCCCTTAAGAGAAGATATTTTTTTAGATAAGAAGAATCTATTTAATAATAAAAGAAAAACAATTTATGTTACCGGAGGGAAGCAAGGGTCGCATGTTATTAATGAAGAAATTTTTAAAATTTTGCCTAGTCTTTTGGATAGATTTAATGTAATTCATGCCTGCGGATCAACAAGCGTGTTTGATGATATTAAAAAAGCGGAAGATATTAAAGAAAAACTGAAAGAGAAAGGGGATTATTATTTAGTCAAAAAATATTTTTTTGAAGATGAAATCGGAGCGGTTTTTAATTCGGCTGATTTTGTTATTTCTCGTTCAGGGGCGCATACGGTTTACGAACTTTTGTTTTTAAATAAACCGGCGATTTTGATCCCCATTCCTTGGACAAACAACAATGAACAATACAAAAACGCGAAGATGCTCGAAAATTGTGGCTTAGCCAAAATACTATCGCAAGAAGAGTTAAAAAAAGGAAAATTGTTAAAGACAATTTTGGAGTTTGAAAAGAAATTAGATTTTTACAAAAGAAAAAAAATAAACTGTAAATTGAAATCAACCAAAATAATCGTTGACGAAATCGAAAAAATTCTCCATTAATTTAATCTTCTAATAAGTTTTTTAAATAAGCCCATCGGCAAAATTGTTTTATTTCAATGGTAAAACTAAACAAATATTTATGTATTGAATTTAAGTCCGATTTATTTAATATTTTTTTAATTTTGGGAGTAGTAAAAAAGAAAAAGATATTATTTAATATAAAGTATGAATACTATTAGTTGTCCCAAATGCGGCGAATTAATAGAAATCTCGCAAGCTCTAAAAACTCAGATAGAGGAAGAGGTTTTATCCTCTGAGCGGTTAAAACACCTCAAAGAGTTGGAAAAAGTGAAAAAAGAAGCGGAAGAAAAAGCGCGGAAGGATTTTGAAGAAAAAAACAGTTTAGAGTTGGCGGATCTTAAAAAGGCGTTGGCTGAGAAGGAGAAAAAAGTGGCCGAGTTTAGGGAGCAAGAACTTAAACTAAGAGAAGAAAAAAGGCTTCTTGAGGAAAAAGAAAAAGAACTAGCCCTAGAAGTGCAAAGAAGAGTTGATGAAGAAAGAAAGAGAACTGAAGAGGAAGTTTTAAGAAAAGCGGAAGAATCTCATCGCCTTAAAGATATGGAGAAAGAAAAAGTGATTTCAGATTTAAAGAAAGCCCTTGAAGAAGCGCAAAGAAAGGCCCAACAAGGATCTCAGCAAACACAAGGAGAAGTTCTAGAGTTGGATTTGGAAGAGACGTTAAAAAGTTCTTTTCCGATGGATCTTATCGAACCGATCGGGAAGGGGGTTCGCGGGGCGGATATTCGGCAAACAGTTCGCAGTCAAAGCGGGGTGGTCTGCGGCATAATTCTTTGGGAATCCAAGAGAACCAAATCCTGGACGGATGAATGGACAAGTAAATTAAAAGAAGATTTAAGAGCGGAAGGGGCGAATATACCGGTTATTGTCAGCGAAGTTTTACCTAAAGAAGCTCAAAATGGAATAGGAATTAAAGATGGAGTTTGGGTAACTAGTTTTAGTTTGGTTTTGCCAATTGCCATTTTGCTGAGAAAAAATTTATTGGAAGTCGCATATCAAAAAGTGGCCTCTGCTAATCAAGGACGAAAAGCCGACTCGCTTTATGAATATATTACAGGACATGAATTCAGACAACAGATTGAGGCGATAGTCGAGGTTTACCGCGATTTAGAAGAAGAAATTAATAAAGAAAGAGCTGCTTTTGAGAGAATTTGGAAAGCGAGAGAAGCCCAAGCCAAAAGACTTATTGCCAGCGCCGCCAGCGTCTATGGATCGATTCAGGGAAGAGTTGGGTCCGAGGTTTTGCAAATAAAGGGTTTGGAGCTCTTAAGCCTAAAGGAGGGAAAAGAAGAAGGACAGAAATTAATTTAAGATATTATTCTTCTTCAATAATTTGGGCCTCAAAAACATAGAGATTAACATTCGAATATTTATAAGCGTCAGGAGGAAGGCCGGCCTTTCTTAAACACAGTTCGCTTAAAAATTCTTCCAATGTCCAACCTGTTTCAAGGGCGACTTGAGGAAGAAAAACTCCATGTCGGTTGCCAGCCTCGATTACTACGCCATGCTTTCCAAGTTTAATTTTTCGCCAATCGTTTATTTTTTTTTGCTGAGTCATAATCGAGATTTCAATTTTTATATCCTTTAATTCTTCGGCCAGGACTTTGGGAAATCGAGGATCTTCTGTGGCGGCGGCGATTGCCATTTCCTCTATAACTTGATAAAGCGGCTTATGCGTCTCAAAAGCGCCAATGCATCCGCGAAGTTCCCCGTTTTTCTTTAATGTTACAAAAGCGCCGAATGGTTTTTTAAGAAGGGGAGAGGAGGGTTGATATTGGGGAAGAGTTTGTCCGCAAAGGCGACTTTCGAGAGTTTTTCTGGCAAGATTTAAAGCTTCTTTTTGAGCTTCTTTATTTAAAATTTTCATTTATAGAGTCTCCCAGGCGCCAATGGCGGCGTAGCCTACTACCCTATCTTTGTCGCCAAAAGTCTCGCTTGAATTGGCATATTTTATTAACTCAAAAGAAAAATTTCCCAATTTTTGGCCAATTAGCAAGGCGATTTCAATTGCCGCCTTTCCGCAAGCGGCAGTTTCAATTTTCTGGGTTTTTTCCAGCTCCTCGATAGTATCGCGAAAAGAAACTGGATTGCCCGAAAGAATCGCATTTATTGTTTTTTGATCAACCCTTCGCGCCGTTTCGTCGGATGGATAGTGAGACAAGTCGGAACTGACAACAAGCAGAGTATTTGGAGATAAATTTTCGGCGATTTTTCGAACCAGCGCGGTTTTTGTCTCTTCTGAAATAAATCCCAATAAAATAGGGACAATTTTAAAATTGGAAAGAACTTTTTGAAGAAAAGGAAGTTGAACCTCGAGCGAATGTTCTGGTTCGTGAATTTTTGGTTGAGAAACAATTCCATGTTGGGGATTAATAATTTTAGAAGAAAGATCTTCGTCGATAAAAACCGACCCTAAAGGAGTTTCCCATCCGCCTTTATCAAAAATAGCCGCAAAGTCAAAAGGCGAATAATGACTAACACCCAAGAGAATAACTTGATAATAATCTGCCCCCTCGATTTGTTTAAAACCCCATCCGGCGACAGAACCGGAATAATCTATTCCCGCATGGGGAACAATAAGAATTTTTGGCGGAGATTTTTTTATTTTTGATATTCGCGACAAGAGATAATCAATTGTCTCTTCTAATTTAATTTTATCTAAAGGGTAAAAACTTCCGGCAAAACGGGGTTTTCTTTGATATGGCATCTTTTATAAGAGTTGACGGAAATTAAAGATTTTAATTTTTAAAACGACCAATCTCTTCCAAACTTTTAAATATTCGAATATAAGAATAAAATAATCTTAACAACCCTGTCAACTTTTAAAAGCAAAAGACCAACAACAGGGGTTTTGGTCCTCGAAAGGTTTTTGTCAATAGATTTAGTTGGACTTTACATTTTACTTTGGATCGCTATAAAATGGATTAAAAGATATCATAAGCAAAAATGAATAGGAATAAAGTTCTTGCCGCTATTGATGTTGGCAGTTCTAAAGTTACAACCCTTATCGGCCAAATAAATGAATCTTCTGAAAAAATAAATATTATTGGCGCTTCCGCAATCCCCTCTTTGGGAATAAGAAAAGGACAAATTGTTAATATTGAAGAAGCGACGGATTCAATTATAAGGAGTGTGGAAGCGGCCGAAAGAATGGCGGGCCTTGCTCTTTCAAAAGTTTGGGTTACAGTGGGAGGAGGACATATTTCTTCTCTAAATTCCCATGGAGTTGTGGCTGTGGCCGAACCTCAGGGTGAAATAGACGAAGAAGATATTAGGCGCGTGATTGAGGCCGCCCGCGCTATTTCCCTGCCTTCCTCGAGAGAAATTATTCATGCTCTCCCGCGAACTTTTATAGTTGATTCTCAAGAAGGAGTAGCCGATCCGACAGGAATGTGCGGGGTAAGATTAGAGGTGGAAACTCATATTATTACCGCCTCGACCACGGCGATGAAAAATTTGACCAAATGTGTTTCCGAGGTTGGAGCGGATATTGAAGGAGTGGTTTTTTCAGGAATCGCCTCGGCCGAAGCGGTTTTAACGGATACTGAGAAAGAATTGGGAGTAATTTTAGTTGATATTGGAGGAGGGACTACAAGCGTTGTGATATTTATCGAGGGCGCGCCGGCTTATTCATCGGTTTTGCCAATTGGGGCGAAAAATGTGACTAATGATTTGGCGATTGGCCTTAGGCTGTCTTTGGAAGGAGCGGAAAAGTTAAAATTAGGCTTTTCTAAAAAACTATATGACGGCGATGAAAAGACGCTTGAAGAAGAAAAATCTTTAAATAAAACAACTGGAAATAAAGAAGACGAGATAGATTTATCCAAATTGGGAATTCATGAAGAAACAAAAAAGGTTTCTCAAAAGACAATAGTCGAAGGAATTATAAGACCAAGGCTTAACGAGATTTTTGGTATGGTGGCCGCCGAGATTCAAAAAAGCGGGTACGGCGGGCTAACTCCTTCTGGAATCGTTTTAACTGGCGGAGGAGCTATGACTGTCGGCGTGGTTGAGGCCTGTAAGAGAAGTTTGTCGCTTCCTGTAAGGGTAGGAATTCCCGGAGGAATTACAGGGCTTATTGATGACATTCTCGAACCATCTTTTTCTTCTGCAATTGGTCTTTTGCATTACTGTTCAAACGAAACTGGAGGAACTGTTGCTTCGACCTTTTCTTTTTCCGGTCTTTCCGATTTTACTAAAAAAATACCGGTTAAGGGGATGGTTGGAAAAATAGGAAACTTCATTAAATCCTTTCTTCCTTAAAAGGACAAGAAGAAAAGATAATATATGTTATAATGGCAAAAATGCCATTTTGGGGTAAAATGTTTTTTAGGAGGAAAAATGGCCCTTGTTAAACCGGATGTTGGAAGATTTGCCAAAATTAAAGTTTTGGGTGTTGGCGGCGGCGGCGGAAACGCTTTAAACACAATGGTTTCAGCTAATTTAATTTCTGGAGTGGAATTTGTGGCCATTAATACAGACGCTCAAGCTCTTTTAGCCAATCAAGCTCCCACAAAAGTTCAAATTGGCGAAAACTTAACTCGCGGACTTGGCGCAGGCGGCAATCCCGAGTTGGGGAGACAATCGGCGGAAGAATCAAGGGAAAAAATAAAAGAACTCCTTATGGACACTGACATGGTTTTTATTACGGGCGGAATGGGAGGAGGAAGCGCCACTGGCGCTTCGCCGGTGATCGCTGAAATTGCTAAAGAAGTCGGGGCTTTAACCATAGCTGTTGTTACCAAACCCTTTTTCTTCGAAGGAACAAGAAGAATGGTGGTGGCGGAAGAAGGCATTGCTAATTTAAAAGAAAAAGTAGATGCTCTAATTGTTATTCCCAACCAAAAACTTCTTGATTCAATGGACAAGAAAATGACTCTTGTCGATGCATTTAAAACGGTCGATTCAGTTTTGGCCATGGGTGTTCAAGGGATATCCGATATTATTACTCTTCCAGGACTTATCAATCGCGATTTTGCCGATATCAAGTCGATTATGAAAGACGCCGGCAGCGCATTTATGGGTATAGGAACCGGTGTGGGTGAAAATCGGGCGCAAGCGGCGGCGAGAGGAGCAATCTCTTCTCCTCTTTTGGAAGTTTCGATCGATGGCGCTCGAGGGATTCTATTTACTATTACTGGCGGGAATGATTTGACAATGGCTGAAGTTGAAGAAGCGTCTAAAATAATAACTGAACATGCGGACGCCGACGCCAATATTATTTTTGGCGCGACGATTAATGAAAAACTTGTCGATCAAATTAAAGTTTCTGTTATTGCGACCGGTTTTGATGAATCAAGAATGAATTTTCAGAAATTAGTTTCAAAACAACCTTCAAAATCGTTTTCTCTTCATGAAGCCGCGTCTTCTCTAGAGAGAAAGACTCCTCCGACCGGAAATGGAGAAGATCATTCTGAAACAACAAATGATGAAATGGGAGAAGAATTTGAAATCCCCGCGTTCTTAAGGTTGGGACGACAATAAATTTGTTTATTTTGATCAATTGTTTGATTTTTTGTATAATAATATAGTTGGCTCTTGTTCAAATTAAAACTCGAGCATGAATAATTTGAATAAAAAGCGTTTGAGGCGTGCTAGTTTATCTAGCTGGAAAATCGGCGCCGATGCTCTTCAAAGAAAGTCCAAATAGTTTGGATAAGTAGAATGAAGCGGGTATGCCCGTGATAGCTGAAATAAGTTAAAAAAAAGGTGGTACCGTGGTTCGGCAATATAATAAAAAAATAGAACCCACCCTTTGAAAAGAGGTGGGTTTTTGTTTTAATTAAAGAAATGTTAAAACCAGTCGATCCAAAAATCAATTTTGTCGAATTAGAAAAAAAATGGCTTTCTTGGTGGAAAGAAAAAGGAATTCTTTCAAAATATTTAAATAAAAACGCGAATTCATCAAAGAAGTTTTGGTTTTTAGATGGTCCAATTACCGCCAATAATCCGATGGGTGTTCATCATGCTTGGGGGAGAACCTATAAAGATCTTTGGCAACGATTCAAAAATATGCAGGGATTCAAACAAACTTTTAGGAATGGTTTTGATAATCAGGGATTGTGGGTGGAAGTGGAAGTGGAAAAAACGTTAGGTTTTAAGACTAAGAAAGACATTGAGAATTTTGGAATAGAAAACTTCGTTAATAAGTGCAAAGAATCAACGCTTCATTGGGCAAAAGTGCAAACCGAGCAATCCAAAAGGCTGGGTTATTTTATGGATTGGGAAAATTCTTATTATACTCTCAGCGACGAAAATAATTATACAATTTGGCATTTTTTAAAGAAATGTTACGAAAAAGGTTGGATTTATAAGGGAAGAGATTCTGTTCCTTGGTGCCCTAGATGTGGAACGGCGATTTCTCAACATGAAATTCTTCAAGAAGAATATCAGCAGTTAACCCATGATTCAATTTATTTTGAACTTCCAGTGGAAGGAAAAGAAAATGAAAGATTTTTGGTATGGACAACAACGCCTTGGACATTGCCGGCCAATGTCGCTTTGGCCGTCCATCCGGATTTAGATTATTCTTTAATAGAAAGTCAGAATGGAATTGCTTATTGGGTAGTTTCTTCGTTGGTAAAGAAATTCTTTGGCGACAACCCCAAAACTTTAAAAAAGACAAAAGGAAAAGAACTTGTTGGATTAAGATATATCGGGCCGTTTGATAAATTAATTGCGGTTCAAGAAGCGAAAAAAGATAATCCAAAGACTTTTCATACGGTAGTTCCGGCGCCTGATTTGGTAAGCGAATTTGAAGGAACGGGAATTGTTCATATCGCGACTGGCTGCGGACAAGAAGATTTTGCTTTGGGGAAAGAAATGAATTTGCCGGTAATTCCCGCAATCGACGAACAAGCAAATTTTCTGCCCGGTTTTGGGAGTCTAGCTGGTCTTAATGCCAAAATTGATCCGAATCTTATTTTTTGCCATCCAATGCTTAGAACCAAGGTGGGTAAAATTCCTTCCGATTTTGTTTTTAAAATTGAGCCCTACACCCATCGTTATCCAATTTGTTGGCGCTGTAAAACCGAACTTGTTTGGAGAGTGGTTGATGAATGGTATATAAAAATGGATGAACTTAGAGAAATGATTAAAAAATCTGCCGGCGAAGCAAGATGGATTCCTTCGTGGGGGCTTGATAGAGAAATTGATTGGCTTAATCACATGTCCGATTGGTTGATTTCTAAAAAGAGATATTGGGGACTTGCCTTGCCGATTTGGGAATGCGAAAAGTGTAATTATTTTGAAGTTATTGGATCAAAAGAAGAGTTAAAAGAAAAAGCTATTTCCGGGTTTGAGGAATTTGAGGGTCATAGTCCGCACCGCCCATGGGTTGATAAAGTTAAAATTAAATGCAAAAAATGCGGCGGAGAGATTTCAAGAGTTCCCGACGTTGGGAATCCATGGTTGGATGCGGGGATTGTTCCTTTTTCGACTTTGATTGATCCCAAAACAGGAAAAGTTAGTTTTTTGGATGATAAGAAATATTTTAACGAGTGGTTCCCGGCCGATTTTGTAACCGAATGTTTCCCCGGTCAGTTTAAGAATTGGTTTTATGCGATTCTCGCTATGTCTACGGTTCTTGCCGAGACATCTCCCTTTAAAACTCTTTTAGGTCACGCTTTGGTAAGAGACGAAAAAGGCGAGGAAATGCACAAAAGCAAGGGTAACGCAATTTGGTTTGACGACGCGGCGGAAAAAATGGGCGTTGATGTAATGCGCTGGATGTATGTAACCCAAAACCCAGAATTAAATCTTAATTTTGGTTACAACGTGGCGGATGAAACGAGAAGAAGATTTCATCTTCTTTTATGGAATGCTTATAACTTTTTTGTGACTTACGCGAATTTAGACCAATGGTCAAAAAAAGAAAAACCTAAAGCTGAAAGTCAAAATATTTTAGACAAATGGATTATTTCAAAATTAAACAACTTAATTAAAACCGTAACGGAAAATTTGGAAAATTATAACGCTTATAATGCTTCTTGGGCTATCGAAGGATTTGTAAACGATCTTTCTACTTGGTATATCCGTCGTTCGCGCGACCGGGTGGGCGTATCGGCCAAAAATGACGAAGATAAAAATAATTTTTATCATACGATGTATGAAGTATTGTTAACGCTTTCTAAACTTTTAGCCCCCTTTTTGCCGTTTTTATCGGAAGAGATATTTAAGAATTTAACAGAAAAAGAATCCGTTCATTTAGAATCTTGGCCGCAAATTTGTAAAGACCTTATAAATAAAGATTTGGAAGAAAAAATGATCTTTGTTAGAGAAGTGGTTGAAATGGGGCACGCCAAAAGAAAAGCTGAAGGAATTAAAGTAAGACAACCGCTAAGAGAGCTAAAAGTTCGAAATGTGGATTTAAAACTCGAAGACGAACTTTTGGATTTGATTAAAGACGAATTAAATGTTAAAGAAGTGGCGATCGAGAAAGGGAGAGGGGAACTTTCAGTTGATCTTGATACACTTATTACTGAGGAATTGAAAGAAGAAGGGGAAGCGAGGGATATTATTAGGCAAATTCAAGAAGGAAGAAAAATGTCTGGATGCGGTTTAACCGACTTGGTAGAGGTTGGGTTGCCATATTGGCCAAGCAAATTTGAAGAAGAAATAAAGAAGAAAACCTTAACCAAAAAACTATATAAATCGGAAAAGCTTGAGATTAAATGTCTGCGCGAAAGTTGAGGTTGGTTTCAGTATTAAGTATAGTATATTTGTTATATCGGAAAAATTTTACAACTTAATACTGAAAAATGTTTCGTTTGAAGAGATTTGATTTTTACCTTTTTTTGCCAGCTCTTTTTTTATTGGGAATTGGCGTCGCAATTATCGCAAGCGTCTCTCCATCTCGTTTATTTAATTATTTAATTTATATTATCATTTCTTTTATCTTTTTCCTTTTTTTTGCTTTATTTGATTTTGATATTTTATTTCCTTTTTCGCCGATAATTTACATTGGCTGTGTTTTGTTTTTGATTTTGCCATTTTTTTTGGGAATAACCTCGAGGGGATCGACGCGTTGGATTCCCGTCGGCGAATTTACGATTCAACCTTCGGAATTGGTCAAACCATTTTTGGCGTTAATTTCAGCCTGGTTTTGGTCTAAAGGAGAATTTACGTTAAGAAAACTTATTTTTTTTGCCTTGGCATTTTGTCCGGTTTTTATTTTGATTTTTTTACAACCGGATCTAGGAAGCGCTCTCGTTACTCTAAGCATGTTTTCGGGAATGGTTGTTGTCTCGGGGCTGGATTTTAAAAAAATCTTAATTTTTTTTCTGTTGGGATTATCTATTCTTCCTTTTTTTTGGTTTTCTCTTAAGGATTACCAACGTTTGAGAATAATTCATTTTATTAATCCATATTCCGATCCGCTTGGGGAAGGTTATAATTTAATTCAGTCAAAAATTGCCGTCGGTTCGGGCGGAATTTTCGGTCGCGGTTTGGGGAGGGGTACGCAAAGTCATTTGTTTTTTTTGCCTGAGAGACATACGGATTTTATTTTCGCTTCGCTTTCTGAAGAATTGGGTTTTTTGGGTTCTTCTCTAGTTCTATTTTTATATCTTTTATTTTTTTTGCGAATTCTTAAAATAGCGGCCAAAGTTAAAGAAAAGAGACTTTACTTTCTTTCCATGTCCATTCTTTTTTATTTATCGTTTCAAGCGATAGTTAATTTGGGGATGAATATCGGAATTTTACCAATAACCGGAGTAACGCTTCCATTTGTTTCATATGGTGGGAGTTCCCTTCTTTCTAATATGATCAGCCTTGGACTTCTGCAGGCGGTATATCAGAGAGCGGAAGAAGAAAAAATTATTGAAATTAGATAATTAAATGTTTTATAGTATTTTTTATTAGCAATTGCAAAGCCGAGAGGTTTAAGGTAAAATAATTATCTATGAAATACGCAGTGGTAAAAATTGGGGGCGCTCAATATCGGGTTAGCGAAGGCGATGAGATAGAGGTCGATAAATTAACCGACAAGGAAGGGGATTTGGTAAATTTTAATCAAGTTCTTCTTTTTGCGGAAGACGGGAAAGTAAAAATAGGCAAACCCGAAGTTAAGGATATACAAGTTAGCGCGAGAATACTTAAGCACTACAAGGGTGAAAAGATTGACGTTTTTAAATTTAAAGCTAAAACTGGTTATCGTCGAAAAATGGGGTTTAGACCGGAGAAATCTCTTTTAAAGATTGAAAAAATTTCTCCCAAACCTTAATCTTGACTTCCGTGAAAAGTTAATCTATTATTTTATTATAAAATATAATATAAATTTATAAGAAAAAATGGCGCACACAAAAGCCGCAGGCAGAGCAAGACAAGGAACGCCAAGAAAAGGAAGACGTTTAGGCGTAAAAGTTTTTGGCGGCCAAAGAGTTTCGCCGGGCGATATCATTATTAGACAAATTGGTTCAACGTTTCATCCAGCGTCTGGCACGAAGATGGGGAGAGATTTTACTATTTTTGCTCTAAAAGAAGGTAAGGTTAATTTTAGAGTTTTATTTGGTAAAAAAATAGTTGAGGTTATTTAAAAATGGCCGACGAAAGCAGCATTGTTCAACTTCCAATTGATGAGCTGCAGTCAAATCCTCTTCAGCCCCGCGGCGTAATTACTCCTGAAAGTTTAGTTGATTTAGTCGATTCAATTCGCGAACACGGAATTTTAGAGCCGTTAGTGGTGGCTAAAACGCCGGCGGGATATCAAATTATTGCCGGAGAAAGACGTTGGCGTTCGGCTAAAATAGTAGGTTTAAAAACAGTTCCGGCCATAATTAAAGAAACAACCCCAAGGGGAATGCTCGAGATGGCGATTGTGGAAAATGTTCAAAGAATCGATCTTAATCCCCTAGAAAGAGCTCGAGCTTTTCAGAGATTAATAGATGAATTTGGTTTGTCAACTTCCGAGATTGCCAAAAGAGTTGGAAAAAGTCAAGCATATGTTTCCAATGCCTTAAGACTATTAACTCTTCCCGACGCGATTAAAGATGGAATTCTTTCAGGATTAATTACCGAAGGTCATGCGAGAGCTCTAGCGGGGATTGGCGATCAAAAACTAATGATTGAGGCTTATAAAATTATTTTAAGAGAATCGGGATCGGTAAGAAGAGCGGAAGATCTTGCCAGAAGAATGAGACAGCAACAAGGGATTGCGGTCAGAGCAAAAATTCATAAAATAGTTGATCAAAGCATAGACAATATTAGAGATGAAATAGAAAAAGCGCTTTCCTCTATAAGCGAAAATGGTAAAACGAGAGTTAGGCTTACTCGGTCTAGGGTTGAGACAAGATTGATAATTTCTCTTTTTGGAAGTCTAGAGGAAACAGAAGAAAGACTACAAAAAATCTATAAGGGAATCTGTAAATAATCTTCTTTCAAAACTTCTTGAATTTTTTTTAGATAAAAATTTTATTTTATTTAATTTTATAGCTTTCGTGCTTAATAAAAGAAATTTTATTGAAAGGCCAGTAGCGAAACCAAGCTTTTCCCACGATGGCTTCCCTTGGAATCGGTCCAAATTCTCGTCCATCGCGGGAATATGATCGATTGTCTCCAATTGGCAGATATTGGTTTTTGGGAATAATTCTTTCTACCCCTTCAGCCAAGAAATTTCCATTATTGGTAACGAAGTCCTCCGGAAGATAACTGCTTTCGTCTAAAACTTGACCATTTATATAAATTTTGCCGTTAGATAACATAACCCTATCTCCGGGCATTCCAATTATTCTTTTAATATATTCGCATTCTATTTCGGCGCAAGCCTCTCCTTGAGGAGCCTTAAAAACAATAATATCTCCTCTTTCGGGCGGGTGAAAGCGGTATGAAATTTTATTGGTTAGCAAAAATTCGCCATTATGCAAAGTGGGAAACATAGAGCTTCCTTTTACTTGATGAGGCTGAAATAAAAAGAGATAGACAATAATAAAAATGGAAAGAGCCAAGACAATCGCTTGAATTGTGTCTAAAATAAATTGCCCCAGCTTTTTAAGGAAATTAATCATACAACTAAGTTTAGTCTTTGATATAATTAGAGTCAAGGAGAAATAAATATGACCGCTTGGCTCAGTTGGTAGAGCGCTTCGTTCACATCGAAGAGGTCGGGGGTTCGAGTCCCTCAGCGGTCACAAAGAATCAGAATTAGGAAAATGGATTTTGTCAAGCAAAAAAAAGGTGGCTATTTTCTTCTTTTGCCTTATTTCTCAAAAATCTTAGAGTAAAATATATTTAATCTCAAAATTTAAAAATGGGCGCTAATTTTGTAATTCAAAATTGTCAATCGTCTTTTGCGGAAAAGATTAAAATTCCAGAAGTTTTTATTCTTGAAGAACTAATTTTCAAAACCCCAAGCCTTCTTTTAAGTTATTCAAAACCAAACGAATATTTCAAGGGAATTGTTTATTGGGCGGGCAAAAAAACCGAAGACGGAATCCTAATAACTACCGCTTTTTTGCCCAAAGCGATCGTAACCCCAATATCTTTTAGAGTTAATTCATTTGATAATGCGGTTTTGGTTTCGAAAATGAATAGTTTGGGACTGGAATTAATAGCGCAGGTTCACTCTCACCCTTTTGGATTTAAATTAACGCATTGTCTTGCAGAAGAAGAAGCGGGATTTATCCCCTATGATGGACTTTTTTCCATCATTGTTCCCAATTATGGCCTTGACGGGCTTTTGCCGCTTTCAAAGAATGGAATATACATTTTTTCTAACGGAAAATTTGTTAAACTTTCGGAAAAACAAATTTTGTCTTCTTTTAAAATAATGCCTTCGATAGTAAATGGAAGCGTTCTTTAAAAGAGAAAAATTAACGATATAATAATGATAAATGTTAAAAATAAGAAAAGCGAAAATTGAAGATATTGCGCAACTAAACGTTCTTTTTAAGGATATCGACCAATTTCATTATAACGCCTTGCCCGAAGTTTTTAGAAAACCAAAAGATCCAGTTAGACCTGAATCCTATCTTCGCAAATTGATAATAGATGTTAATAGTTTGTTGCTGGTTGCGGAGGAAGACAGAAAGATTATAGGATTGGTTCACGCCTTTGTTCGAGAACCAAGCGAAGTTCCGATTTTTGTAAAGAAAAAATTTGTTTTTATTGATAATATCGTTGTAAAAGATGAATATCAAAGAAAAGGCGTTGGAAGCGCTTTAATGAAAAAAATTGAGGATTGGTCTAGAAAGGAGGAAGCTTGTTTTATCGAACTTAATGTTTGGGAGTTTAACAAAAAGGCAAAAAGGTTTTATAGAAAATTGGGTTATCATACAATAAGTATAAAAATGCGAAAGGAGATAAAGTAAATCCCCCTCGCGCCTTAGGTATTTGAATCTTGATTTTAAGATAAGATAAAGATTCCTTTGCTTGACAGGAAATTGGGGAGATGTTAATAATAAAATTAATTTAATTAATACAGAATATTGACTTATAGTAATTATTATGATAATATTTTTTTATGGGATCGAGCTTGTCTCGAGAGAAGCAAAGAAATAAAATAAAATTTTTAGAACTTGAAACCGGTTTTTCCGGTTAATATTTATCCGCCTTAAGGGCGGTTTTTTGTTTTTAAGGAGGAAAAATGTCAAAAGAATGGGTTAATAGAGGGCCATGGAGAAAAATTATTGAAGGAGCGGCAGGAAATTCTGGTCCAATAAACTTAGCGGATCAATTTGATCCCAATTGTTTTTTAGATCCTTTAGGAAAAAATTTAATAGTTGGAATAAGAGACTGGGTAGCAAGAGCTGCTGTTATCGGCGGATTATTAACAGGTGGGGCTTTCGCTTCTGGATGCGAAGGAGAAAAGTCCTCAGCTTCTGGTCCTGTTCGCCCTCAAGATTCTTTTCCAACGGCAACAGTAAGCTCTAGCCCTAGAGAGACTCCAATTTATTTATCTCCAACTCCAGCAGTTGAATTCGACACTCTTCCTTTCTCTCCTGTTTTAATCGGCATAAATTTTGAAGGTTCTCCCGGTTTTGCCAATGTCGAGATGACTTCAATTTCCATTCCCAAAGAATTGTTGGAAAGCCAAGGCTTTCAGCCTTTAATTCCCAAATGGTCAAACGGACAAGAAGTTTTACTTTTTGAGGTTCAAGGAAAAGAAGTGGCAGTTGGCAATTTTAACGCGCCTTCTTATGATCTTTGGGACGTAAAAGCGAGGGTTTTTAATAATAAAGAAGGCAAGTATCATATTCCAATTAGGAAATTTAAAGATGGAGAAATTGAAATAATTGGTACTCCGCCAGTTTCTTGGTTGGGTGTACCCCTTCAGATTCAATTAAAAACAATTGGGGTTCTTGTAATTCAGAGTTATAATCAAAATATTAGATATGAAGAAAAAGATAAAAAATTAATGAGTCTAATAGCTAACCAAGTGGCGCTTGTTATAGAAAGAAAAAGAAAAAATGATGATTTTGAATTTAGAGATAAAGAAATTGAAAGAAATAATAATGAAAGAAATTATCCGGATAACATAAGACAAATTGAATCTAAAAGAAATAATGAAAGAGAAAAAGTATATAATGAATTCAAACGACCTCAAACAGAAAGAGAGAATTGGAGAACACCAGAAAGAAAAATTGAACAAAGAAGTGAAAGAAACGAGCAGAGACCAGAATTTAGATATGAAAACAAATCAGAAAGGAATGAAAACAGAGGAAGTGTTGAAAGAAATTCAAATCGTGAACCAAGTCGTTCAACTGAAAGAAGAAGATAATATAATTTTAACAACAAAAAACCCGCAGTAAGCGGGTTTTTTGTTAAGATAAAAAAGATAAAACTAAGCTTTAATTTTTCCTTGTTGTACTAATTTAGCTAATTCTGCAGTTCCATTTTTAGAAATTGTTCTTAATGCGCCAGCGGTCAATTTTACAGTAACAAATTTATTTAATTCTTTAACCCAAATTTTTTTCTTTTGTAAATTTGGTAAAAAACGTCTTTTTGTTTTATTGTGCGCATGCGAAATATTATTTCCAGAAGCTGGTCCTACACCAGTAACTTGACATTTTCTTGCCATTTTAAATCAACCTCTTTCAATTTTTGGTGGCAAAGATAATAAAATTATATTCACTAAAAAAATCTTATTTAAATTAAATTACTTGGAAGCTCTCATTCCCAGTTCGCGATCCAGTAAATATAAAGATGTTTTATTTTGGCGTCCTCTAAAAACAGGCCTTCCTAATTTTTTAAGTGAGTT
>Ga0101944_10003910_pt1 | contig 19598 bp, 18 predicted proteins | sample DewCreD2012metaG_FD_75245 | JGI IMG/M metagenome (GOLD analysis project Ga0101944, IMG submission 75245) | Hot spring sediment bacterial and archeal communities from British Columbia, Canada, to study Microbial Dark Matter (Phase II) - Dewar... ... | reverse complement strand
TGGCAACCACAACGATTACCGTTGACAATACTCCTCCGGCCGGACTGGGACCGCTTACCGAATTGGAAGTTACCGGAATTTCCGCCACCTTGGGTTTCGGAACTTCGGCCATCGAGAGCAACTTCAAAGAATATAAGATTTTTTTCAAGCAAGGATCTTCCGGCGTTGCCGAATCCGACAGCCTGTTCGACAAGAACAGAGATTCTCATCTGGGCGCTCAGGATTACGGCGGAGCCGCGTCTGCTTTAATTAACGGGTTATCCGGAAACACCCAGTATGTCTTTAATATCTGGGCATACGACAAATATGGAAATAAGGCGAGCTCTTCGGCAGAGCTAGTTCTGACCACCGATCTGATACCGGTTGCCACATGGCGCGAAGCCGAAGATACTGTCGATCCGAAAGTCAGCATTCCTTTGCCTAAGGAATCCAACATACGACTGAGGCTGGCCATCGCCAATGAAGGAGATTGGAATTCTGACAATAACCGGTTCGGCCTCGAATACGGCCTCAAGGGCGCGGCTTGCCAGGACGTCGCAACCTGGACTCCGGTTGTTTCAACTTCAACGGCCGCCCATTTCGTAATGTCCCCAAGCTATTATTTTTCAGACAACGATCCCGTCAATGCCGCCTTGCTTGCAAATCCGGACGGTTATTCATTCATTACCGGAAATATGGTCAGTGATTCTTCAAGCACCCCCATCGGTCTTGATGGAAGCGAATTTACTGAGATTGAATATGCATTCCAGGCTACAAAAGATGCCTTGGCTAGCACTACTTACTGCTTCCGTGCCACAAGGAATGAAAAGCCCTTGGATGTTTATAGTAAATATCCGGAATTAACACTTGCTCCTCCGCCGACCGGAAAATTTAATTCGGCGGCGCAAAGAACTGATGGATCGGGCTTGGTAGATATTTCAATCGAGGTGGATGATGTAAATGGTCATGCCTGCCAAGCCAAGATTGAGTACGCCGCCGGCGCAGCTTGCGACTTTTCAAATTCTTCCAAGCCCTTATTATTGGAGAGGCCTGAGCATATTACAGCTGATTACAGTCCTCCGTCTATAGAAAATGACGAATCGTACCAGGTGGGCGCCGGCGGGTCCAAAGTCGAGACCCTTTACGGGTCCAACTCCGTCAATTTTATCTGGGATTCGAAAGCCGACCTTCCCGTGGCAGAAGGCGAGTATTGTCTCAGGCTGACAGTAAATGACGGCTACGACGACCAAGTTTTGGCGGCGACTACCACTTTAACCATAGACCATATTGCTCCGACAGTGCCGGGAAATCTTGTGGACCTAAGCAGGACCAGTAACAGCGTCATCTTGGGTCTTGGTACAAGCTCCGTTGATATAAATTTCAAAGAGTACATAATATACTACAAAGAAGGATCGTCCGGAGCGACAGAATCCGATAGCGCTCATAGTTCTTCAACCGACATTAACCTAGCCGCTCATAACTTCAACGGCGCGGCCAGCACGACCGTTCCCGGCTTGACTTCGAATAAACAGTATGTCTTCCGTATCTGGGCCTATGACGATTTTGGCAACAAAGCTTCTTCCGAAGGAGAGGTGGTAGTCATCATAAGATATATTGCCAAATCGGAGAATTGGAGGTGGTATTATGACGAAGACCATGAAACACCTCTTGTTGCGGCAGCCCCTGAGAACAGCGCCCCCATGGACATAGCGGCGGGCAATGCTTTGAAATTGAGAATGGGGCTCAAGGAAATTGAAAACGTGATGGGAGAAAACATTAAAATGAGGCTCCAGTATTCGGTTTATTCGGATTTCTCCCAAGAAGTATTCAACGTAGGTGAAATAGGCGACTCTTCGATCTGGCAATATTCCGACGGAACGGATGCGGACAATGCACAGATCCAGAATAGGCTTATTACGGGAACGCAGTATGCCGCCACTCATAATGAGAGCGGCGTATCGAGCTCTACTTTCATGCATCCGGAGTCATCGGTCGCAGAATGGGAATTTACAATCAGGAATAACGGTGCTCCGACGGCTACAACCTATTATTTCCGGGCTTTCGACGTCGCCAATAATTATCCGGTGGTCAGGCTTGATGCGAATTCGTATCCGAGCCTGGTAACCGAGGTGGGCAGTTTTACTTACATTATCGAAGGAATTTCTTCCGGATCCTCGACCGAAGGGGTCGTAACCAGTATAACTACCACGGCGGAGTCGGTTCCTTTTGGAACCCTCATAGGACCTGCTTCGGAAGCAATTGGCGCCTACCGGTTTACCATAGACACTAATGCTGGTTCAGGATATGCTTTGTATGTATATCAGCGCGATGACCTTAAAAGCAATGGCGGCGCCATTATTCAGCCCATAGCTCCAACCAATGACATGCCAGCGGCTTGGCCGGACACTCCCTCTCCAGGACACTTCGGTTATCATACGAGCGACGACACCCTATCCGGTCCTTTCCCGTCGCGCTTTTTGCCGGATAACAGCTATGCCCGTTTTGAGACGGATATAAAAGAGATCAGTTTTAGTTCCACTCCGGTAAAAAACGAAACCGTGGACATAATTTACAGGGTCTTGATTTCCGACCTTCAGCCAGCTGGCAATTACAGCACCGAAACGGTTTATATTCTCGTGCCGGTTTTCTAAGAAAATCTTGAAAAATTTTTCGAGCAGCATGGAATAATTTTCGTGCCGCTCGATTGAGTGCCTGTGGATAAGTTTAACCGGCAGAATAAAAATTTTTAATAAGATAGAAATTTTTTTTTGGTTAATTTTAAAGCAATTGCGCATTTAAAACAAAACTCACACTGGAAAAAAAGGCTGATCCGTGCTATAATAAATGTAGTTCAAGATTTTCTCATCCCCATGCGAGCAAAAAATTCTTGCTTTTCGGGATAAAAAGGTCGAAAGTCTTGAAGGCATGCAAGGCAAATAATCGCTTTGCGATAAAAACTAAAAAATAAAAACAAAAAATATGAAAAACAAAATTGCAAAACTTCTTGTTTTGACTCTTATCTTCTCTATATTTTCCGCCTTTGCCCCTTTGCAGAAGGAGGCTGTGGCGGCTTCTCTGCAGAATGTGAGCGATACGCTCTCTGATTCTGATAGATCTTACCCTTCTACTCATACGGTGAGATTTACGACAGGTACTACGACTCCTGCCGCAGGAGGATTTTTCGAGGTTGAACTCAATGCCGCTTTCAGTGATTTTGCACTCGGAGATATTACTTGCCCGGCAAATACGACCGCCAACAAGCCTGCTCCAAGGATAGCGCGCTGCCTAGTTAATACCGATAGGGCGCCTGGCGCTTACACTATTACCATTGCCAATGTTGTCAATCCGACCCCTGTTGGTCCAACTTCTTACTTGGAATACGTCAGGACTTATGGTGCAGACGGCACGACCATTCTTGAAAAGGCGGATATTAGGGTTGCCATCATCGATAACGTAGAGGTTCATGCCAAGGTTGATGCTACTTTGGTGTTCACCATCAACAATGTGCCGACTTCTACTGTTATTAATGGCAAGGCTACAACCCTTTTCGGTGCAACATCTTCACTTGAATTCGGAACATTGGTTGTTGATGCTACTTCTACTCTCGGCCAGGAATTGAGGGTAACGACTAATGCTGATGACGGCTACATTGTGACCGTCGAGCAGGATCATGAGCTTTTAAGCAATTCCGGCTCCAATATCAACAGCTTTGCCAACTCTCAGGACAATACTGGCTCCACAACTCCTAGTGCCTGGATCGATCCTTCTTCCCAGCTTGATGTCTACAACACTTACGGACATATGGCTCTGACTTCGGATGATGCTACAATGGTTGGGCCTGAAAATCAGTATGTCGGCGGTCTCTGGGCTGGTCTTAACAGCACTGATCCCAAACTTGTAATGCAACATGATGGACCTGCTGACGGACAGACCCAGAATAAAGGCGTTGCTAAGGTTGCCTACTCAATCAAAGTGTCTGCACTTCAGGAAGCTGGTGATTACACCAACACCCTGACTTACATTTGTACTCCTACTTACTAATACATATTAGTTTGTAACAATGCATGGGGATGCACGGAGAAAAAGGACGGCTGAAGGGCCGTCCTTTTTAAATTTAAAATGTAAATCTCAAAATGGAAAATGACATTTCAAAATGTAAAATTTTAAGATGCTTCAACTAAGACATTATCTCGAAAACTGAGCTTACTCGATATATCAAAAAGTTGAAACAATCAGGCTGTGACGGCATTCAAAGCATGATATTGAAGGAATGGAGTAATTTTAAATTTTACATTGTCATTTTCCATTTTAAGATTTACATTTTGCATTAAAAAGCTTTGCTTTGATTGCCACTAAATCCGAAGCGAGTAAATATCAGTATTTAGTGAGTCAATTATTCTATTGTGCATAACTTGTGGAATAAGTGCAAAACTTTGGTGTGAAATTTAAAAAAAGTTTATAAATTATTTAGATATTAATCCTAAAATAATTAAATTTAAACTTATCAATAAAAAATGTTATAATATATTTAGTTATCAACAGGCTCCTAAAGGTCGAAGCTTTTGTTGATGATTTTAGGTTCTAAGTGCATTTGTTAAGCCAATATGCCAAGTAGATTCCGGCTCATGTCCCCTAAGGCATACTGTTCGGGAACGGCACAAAAGCTTTTCGAAGGCACAAATTACTAATATTTTAATTATTGATGATTAATCAGATTAGTCATTAAAATTAAATCCCCATGCTTACAAACAAAAAATTAAAGAGGTTTGTTTCTGTCGTTACCGTTGCTTCTTTGGCATTGTCTTACGCAGTGTCGATCAATGTGGCTGTAGCGGCATCCCTGACTGATGTCAGTGACACCCTGAGCGATTCGGCGCCAGGCGCTACTGGCGTAGAACATAAGTTTGCTTTCACTACCGTTAGCGCTGGATTAGCCATTGGCGATTATTATCAGGTATTAGTTCCTGATGATTTTACAAATGTGCTCGCTGGCAATGTTATTTGCGCTGATAGCGCCAGCACGTCTCCCGCTACTGTAAATCTGGTTGGAGACTATTATGAGGTTAAGTGCGAGGCTACTGAGGCTATTGCTACCGGCACTAAGTTATTGGTAATTACCGGCGTTACCAATCCCGTAGCAGGCACCTATACCTTTACCGTCAGCACAAAGACCAGCCTTCATGCAGATATTGAGACCTCAGACCTGGTCGTCTCTATCATAGACGATGTCGTCGTTTCAGCTTCAGTTCCAGCCACGTTATCTTTTGCCATTGGCGGAGTTGACAGCGGGACCACGGTAAACGGAGATGTTACTACAGGCACTTCGACCGCTACCACCATGGATTACGGTACGTTAGCTCCTGGCGCCTCATCCACTATGGCGCAGGAGCTGGTTGTAGGCACAAACGCGGCAGGCGGCTTCACCGTTACCGTCCAGCAGAACCATAATTTGAAGACAGCCAATGATGCGGACATTGATGCTTTTATCAATGGCGCTCCTGATAATGACGACCATCTTTGGCAGTCGCCTGCCGGTACTCTTGATAATGAGCTGACTTACGGGCATTTCGGCCTTACTTCTGAGGATGATTCGCTTTTAGCGGGCGATGAATTTGCGGCATCTTCTTACAAGGGCTTCAGTGGAGCTAATCCTGTTGAGGTTATGTACCACGGTGGCCCCTCAAATGGGCAAGATCCCCATATCGGCAAGACAAAGGTCGCATATACTGTTGAAATAAATGCTCTTCAGGAAGCTGGCGACTATACCAACACCCTGACCTACATCTGCACACCTACCTACTAAGTTTGAAGAAATTGAGCTAAAAACTTCCGCTATTTAAGCGGAAGTTTTTGTTTTGGAAAAAAATCGTTTGTAGCATATCTTGTAAGGGGTCGATTTAAATTGCGGCCGTTTGAATGCGGAATGGAAAAGTGTTAAAATATGAATAGGTACATCCTATTATTTAACTTAAATCCGGCATTAATATTCCTATCGATTACGAGCTAAGGCAAAATTTTAGCTCGCGGTATTTTGGGAGTATTTTGCCATATTAATTCTTGAACTTATGCGCATGATTAAGTGGTTATTTTTGATTTTGTTCTTTTTGGCAGCTCCGAAAATCGCATTTCTGGCGGAAACGATCGGAGAAGGGATAAAGATAAGCCCTGTCCGCATAGAGCAGAACGTCTATCCCGGCATGTCTATGCAAGAAACTATCAAAGTTACCAATGAGTCGGATAACCAGAAAGAATTGAAGCTTTTCGTGCGCGACTTTAAGGCTGAGGGCGAGGACGGGCAGGCGAGGCTTTTGGAGCCAGGTTCGGAAGAAGGTTATTTTATGTCGGCCTGGGTAACTTCGAATCAGACTTCATTCATATTTGAGCCTCGCGAAGAAAAGGAGATAACCGTGACTATAACTGTTCCTGAAAATATCGGCCCGGGCGGATATTACGGGGCTTTGGTGATCGGAAGCCTGCCGCCTGATATAAACCTGCAATCCGAGGACAAGGGCGCGGCCATAACCATCGCCCAGCAGACCGCCTGTCTGCTTTTGTTCAGAGTGGCCGGAGATGTGGATGAAAATCTAATTATCAAAGACTTTGTGACTGACAAGACGGTATATGGCACTCCTTTTGAAGTCAATTTTACAACTAGAATAGAAAATGCCGGCAATGTCCATACTAAACCCATCGGACTGATCGAAGTGTATAATATGTTCGGGGAGAAAAAAGATTCCTTGAGATTCAATGACAAGGCATCTAATGTAATGCCTATGTCGACAAGGAAATACGCCAATTCCTGGAGTGGCAAGCTGGCTTTCGGCAAATACAAAGCCATGATGGTCTTGAGCTATGGCCTGGCGGCGGACGAGGGAGGCGATGGCAAAAAGACTATCATTGAAGAAACTTATTTCTGGATACTGCCCTGGAAGATCATCGTGCCGGTTACTGTAGGGCTTGTTTCGCTTATCACGCTCGTGCTGGTGGCGGTGAGGATTTACAAAAACCGGGCGGTGAGAAGGGTTATCGAAGAGATGAATGCTGTTAATCCGGCTTTTGCGCCGGCCGCGGGAGAAGGCGCGGTTGTGCCGATGACCGGATTGCCTTTGGTCCAGGTCCCGGAGAACAGGGGTCAGCTCGGGCTCTTGATCCTGTTTTTTACTCTTTTAATTGTGCTTTTGAGCGTGATTATATTCTTTATATTCTTTGCCTGATATGCGCGAATTTGTTAAGACAATCTGCCTGGCGGCTACTTTCACCTGTATTATGGCGAGCCCGGTTTCAGCTGCCAGCGTGAGTCTGGACAAGAGCGTGTTCGATTCATATACCGAGCCTGGCGGAATAATCGACGGCGAGGTGACACTGAAAAACGAAACCGGCGGGATGGTCGAAATTTATACTCTGGTCAAGGACCTTGATTCACAGACGGCTGAACTGGCGAGGGAAGGCGAGCAGGTACGGGACAGAGATGTTATGCTTTCAAAATGGCTCTGGATAGACCGGGATATCGAGCTTAAGGCCGGGGAGAAGATGAAAATTCCTTTTTCGGTCAAGACCAGCTGCTTGTGTCGGCGGTCATTGGGATTTTCGCGGCGGGCAATCAAGCCCTGCTGCACCAGCCGATCCAGCAGCTGGCTGGAAGCGGCGGCAGTCACCCCCAATTCCTCGCTAATTTGCGAGATATTGCAATCCTGATTGTAGTGAATATGGCGCAGGGCTACCATTTGGGTCATCGAGAGACCCTGCTCCTTGGTATATTGCCAGAAAGAGCGCATGGAACGCTGCATAATCTGTCCCATGGCTCGTTCAAATACTTCCAGGTATTTTTGGCGAATTTGATCCATAAAATCCAATCCCTGTAAATAGTTAAGCAATGTTGAATATTAACTTATTTTGACAAATTGTCAAGAGGCAAAAGATTATACATCAGCCGTCTCCCGGTTCGAGGAAACGGCTGATTGATTGCCTGAATAAGGGTTGTCAGCGCAGACCGGTATCCACAAAATCCTTCAAAGGATTATCCGGGTCAGCGTATTCTTTCAGGACTTCCTCGTAGGTTTTCAAACCCATTGGACGGCGCTCCTCCCCCTGCTGATTGGGTTTAAGTCCTAAGAGGGTCTCGATTTCATCCCGTAATTGGCTGGCATGAGCAGCCTGTTGTTCAAAGGGTGAATGGCGCAAGCGGTGCGGCAGGGCTAATTCGGCGGCAATGGCAACATCTTCCAGGGTAATTCTATTCCGCCCCTCAAAGGCTGCCTGCGCCCGCGCTGTCTTTAAAATCACCATATCCGGACGATGACCATCCACCTGAAAGTGAGCCGTCAGCTGGGTGATCACCAGCAGGTCATCACGGGTATATTCCACCTGTTGAACCAGCCGGCGCGCCTGATGGATCTGAAAACCCAACTCCCGTTCGCGCGCCTGCCACTCGCGGCAAAATGCCTCCGGGTTTTCTTCATACGCCAGGCGGCGCTTCATGATGGCTACCCGTTCCAGCGCGCTGCGTAATCCGCGCACCTGTACCGAAAGTCCAAACCGATCCAGTAATTGCGGGCGCAGATCGCCTTCCTCCGGATTCATTGTCCCAACCAGAATGAACCTCGCTGGATGGCTGAACGATACGCCCTCCCGTTCGATGATATTGACCCCCATGGCTGCCGAGTCGAGCAGCACATCCACCACATGATCATCCAGCAGATTGACTTCATCAATATAGAGCAACCCGCGGTTGGCGGCCGCCAGCACCCCCGGCTCGAAAGCCTTTTCTCCCTTCTGAATGGCTTTTTCGATGTCCAGCGTACCCACCACGCGGTCTTCGGTTGCCGAAATGGGTAAATTCACAAACGGGGTTGCACGGCTAATCACGGGCGGTCTCGCCCCCTCTGGAAAGCGCTGGCGGCATTCCGTACACCATTCTGTCGGGCGTTCAGGATCACACCCAAAACGGCAGCCTTCAATGACTTTGAGTTCCGGCAGCAAGGCTGCCAGGGCTCGCGCTGCGGTGGATTTGGCAGTTCCCCGTTCACCGCGGATGAGAACGCCGCCAATCCGCGAATCGATGGCATTCAGGATCAAAGCACGCTGCATGCGCTCCTGACCGACAATGGCGGTAAAGGGAAAATTGAATGTAAAGTGCTGCATGATTTCTATGCTACACCTGAATCATCTCCAAACGGCGCAGTTTGACACTATCCGTAGCGCGGGTTTTCTGGTGACGGCAAGCGATCACCTCTGCCAGAATAGCCACTGCAATTTCCTGCGGGGTGACTCCGCCCAAATCCAGCCCAATCGGAGCATACACCCGTTCTAATGAACGGGAATCATAGCCATCCTTCAGCAAATGTTCGCGGATGGTTCGGCATTTTGCCAGACTGCCAATCATGCCAATGTATGGAGCAGGGGTGGTCAGCGCATAGCGCAGGGCTGCTTCATCAGAAACATGATCGGTGGTGATTAACACCACATAGGAATCTTCGCCGAGTTTAACCTGTTCCAATTCCGGCACAGTAGCCAGACCAGCCTGAACATCTACAACCACCACATCAAAACCAGCGGCTTCTCCCATGATTTTGAGCGGTCTTCCAATATGTCCGCCGCCGACGATGACTAACTGGGGAGCAGGAAGAAAGGGTTGGATGAAAACAGTCACCTCCCCGCCGCACAGTGTGCCAATCGCGTCTTCCCCTTCCTCTGCCAGCTTATAGTGGAACAGACCGGCGCGGTGTTCCATTAAGGCCTTTGTGGCATCTGTGAGGATGGCCGACTCCAGCTTACCACCACCCACTGTCCCGGCGGTTTTCCCATCGGAGAGAAGCACAATTTGCGCTCCGACTTTCGCGGGTGATGCCCCGTGGACTTCCACCACCGTGGCCAGCATCGCCGGTTGACGGTTCTCAATGGCCTGCGCAAGTTGCTGAATGGCTTTGGACATTTTTACTTCCTCAATGGGATTGAACAGCCTCTTTCAGCCAGTTTTCAATTTCGGTTTTGGATGGAATTCTGCCATAGGAGACCACTTTACCTTCAATCACCAGCCCCGGCGTTGCCAGAATCGGGTACTGCATGATATCCGCATGATTGGTCACCTTTTCAAACTCGGCTTCTATTCCAAGCAAAGCAACCACCTCACGGGTTACGGCCTCAAGCCGCTTGCAATTTGCACAACCGACACCCAAAATCTTAATATTTAACATCTCTATCACCTCAGTAAAAATATATTCGTACGAATGAATATCATTATAATCCCTAATTATCTCAATACCAGTGACAAGTGTAAGAGATTTTTAGGAGAGGTCTCACAGAAAAGATACCCCAAATGGTTTTCCTGCTTTTAATCTATAAGCAGCTATTCAGGTTATAATCTACATAACACATCCCACTTCACGGTGAATTTCCTTGTCTCCCCTATCCGAAGCAGAATTACGAGAAATTGTACTGCGGGTCATTCAACAAACTACCGGCCAAACCTCCACCGGAGTGGTCGGTAACCCTGCGCCTTTCTCCGATCCGGCTTCGATCAATAAGGTCATCGCCATTGGTGCAGATCACGGCGGCTTTGAACTCAAGGAAATCTTAAAAAAAGACCTTGTGGAAGCAGGGTATTCCATCATTGACGTTGGAACGAACAGCAAAGATTCTGTGGACTACCCGGACTTTGCCCACGCGGTTGCTATTCAAGTTGCCAGCGGTAAAGCATGGCGCGGTGTGATGATTGACGGTGCTGGAATCGGCTCCTGCATGGTTGCCAACAAAGTCCCCGGTATTCGGGCTGCCATGGCCTATGACATTTCCTCGGCAATTAACAGCCGTGAACACAATGACGCCAATATCCTCACCCTGGGTGCTGGTCTCATTGGTGTCAATTTAGCCCGACAAATTCTCAAAACCTGGCTGGAAACCGCCTTTGCGGGCGGCCGTCACAGCCGGAGGATTGAAAAAATCATCGCTATTGAAAAGGAATACCTCAAGGGAGGTTGAACCCGCATGAATAACGATGCCAAAACAATTGCCTCACTGGTTGAAATCATCACTCGCGAAGTTTTGACGGTTCTGATGGAACGTCAAAACCCTAGCGGAGATAATGGAGAGCACTGCAAATTTTCCTGCGCTGAAGGGATTTGTGTTCAAACCTGTTTTGACAAAGTTGGGCAGGTCATTCATGCCGGCGCAGAGCGGGTTTCGAACGGACTGGGCGGTGTTCCGCAAGACATGAAAATTGCCAGCATGATTGATCACACCCTGTTAAAACCCGATGCCACCCAGGAACAAATTGCCCAACTGTGCTTCGAAGCCAAACGATTTGGTTTTGCTTCCGTCTGCGTTAATCCAACCTGGATTGAATTGTGCGCCAAACTGCTCCAGGGTACACCGGTAAAAGTTTGCACAGTGATTGGTTTTCCGCTGGGTGCCAACACCCCGGAAGTCAAGGCTTACGAAACGGGGCAGGCCATCCAACTCGGCGCCCAGGAAGTGGACATGGTGATCAACATCGGCGCGCTTAAATCCCGTGACTTGCAGCTGGTTGCCCGCGATATTCGCGGTGTGGTCAAGACCGCCCATGAAAAAGGTGTGCTGGTCAAAGTCATCATTGAAACCGCTTTGCTGACCGATGAGGAAAAAGTCATTGCCTGCTTAATTGCCAAAGAAGTGGGCGCCGATTTCGTCAAAACCTCTACCGGTTTTTCTGGCGGAGGTGCCACCGCTAATGATGTCGCCCTCATGCGCCGGGTGGTTGGCCCGCAACTGGGTGTCAAAGCCTCCGGCGGGGTGCGCACCTATGAAGATGCCGAACAAATGATTAAAGCCGGTGCAAACCGCATTGGTGCCAGCGCCAGTGTTAAAATCATCTCTGGCGCACAACCCGCCGACTCACCAGCCAAAACGCCCGAAGCGGTTCTGCAAAAAAGTTATTGAGGGGAGAAGAAATCATGCTGATCGCCAAAGTAATCGGCACAACCGTGGCAACCATCAAGGATGAAAAACTGGCCGGACGCAAACTTTTGGTCGTCCGCCCGACCGATGAGTTTGGAAACCCCAGCGGCAAACCTTACGTGGCAATTGACACGGTAGATGCCGGCATCGGGGATCTGGTGCTGACCTGTGCCGGCTCCTCGGCCCGCCAGACCGCCCTGACCAAAGACACCCCCGTGGATGCGGTCATCATGGCAATCATCGATACCCTGGAAGTTGAGGGGCAAATTACTTTTCAGAAATCCCCCTGATACCCCTTAAACCAACATGTTGCTTGGCATTGTCAAAGGTAATGCGGTATGTACCATGAAATACCCCGGCACACAGGGGTTGAAATTGCTGGTTGTTCAGCCGGTCAATAAACACCTGCAACCGCTGGGAGGGTTGCAAGTCGCAGCCGATACCGTCCATGCCGGTGAGGGTGACTTGTGCGTGATGGTGCGTGCCCGCGAGGCTTCTCTTGCACTGCCGGACGAAAAATTTGTCCCGATTGATCTGGCACTGGTTGGAATTGTGGATGAACTGGAAGTCAGAAGTGACGAATCCTTTAAACTCACCCTCCAAAGGGGTTGGAACCCATACTCATAAGGCCAAAACATGATACTCGCCAAGGTTGTCGGCACAGTGGTTACCACCATCAGTCATCCCGATTATAAAAATCGGAGGTTGCTGGTCGTACAGCCGCTTGGTTTGGAAGATGAAGCCCCCGATACCGACTTCATCGCTCTCGACAATACCCACGCAGGCATCGGGGATACTGTTCTGGTCAACCGTGAGGGGAACGGCGCCCGTCAGGTATTACAAAACCCCAATGCCTGCGTCATTTCGGTGATCGTTGGAATTGTCGATTCGGTCTACCTGCAAGAGTGAATTTCACTACCACGCCATTTCTGGTTCTTGGACAAGGCTGGTTCCAGCAATCCGCTGAGCTACCAGAAGCCGGTGTTCTTCCTCCACCAAGACGATCCCGATGCTGGCTAATTTTCGGCAGATTTCTGCATCCAAATGAAGAGAATATTCATAAACCGATAACAGCCGGTCAGTGTCATCATCTGCTGCCAGCCGATTGATTGAAACAGCGCCGCACTCGACACACTGGTGAATCAACATCAATTCACCTTGCAGAAAACTGCCGTACTTTTTACGCTGCCGTTTGAAGGTCAATCCAATTGGCTTCATATTGCCTTTACAGGCACTCAACCGGTCACCGGCAGCGTATAAATCCACATGACGCGACCACAGGCAGTAGGGGCAGTGATTTCGGTTGGACACACTGCTCAGAATTGGATTTATGGATACCCAATTTCCACAGTGCTTGCAGGTAAAATCCTGTTGGCTGGGGTAAAAGCGCTTCTTCATGCTGAACCTCGCAACCTCAGGTAACTTCGGTAACGGCGCGGATGAATATGGCCTTCCAGCACAGCTCGGCGAACGGCGCAGCCGGGTTCTTCATCATGGGCACAGTTCAGCCCGAATTTGCATTTTCCGAGGAAATCTCGCATCTCCGGGAAGCTGGCTGCTAGTTCATCCGCGGGTATATCCCACAGACCGAATTCCCGCATGCCGGGAGAGTCTATGATTGCACCTCCACCCTGGAGGGGTAGCATTTCTAAATGAGTGGTGGTATGCCGTCCCTTGCCGGTGATCGGATTGACATCCCCAACCCTTAACTGTCTTCCTGCTTGTAATGCATTCAACAACGATGATTTTCCAACACCCGATTTGCCGATAACCAGCGAAACCCGTCCGGTCAGGATGGAGCGCAAATCATCCAGACCTTCACCCGTCCGCGTGCTCGTAAAAATCACCGGATAGCCAATTCGGCGAAAATCCTCGAGGATCTGCATGGTTTCCTGGTCAGATTGATGATTCTGGTTTTCGAGCAAATCCATTTTGGTCATGCAGATCACTGCCGATAAACCGGCATCTTCGCTTGCCAAAAGGTAGCGATCCAGTAAATTCCAGTGAGGATCGGGCTGGGCGATAGAGAAAATCGCAAGGACTTGGTCTAAATTTGCCGCAATGACCTGTTCGTGTGGGTATTTATCCGGCATGGAAAGTGCCGCTCGCCTGCCAAAACCATTCCGGCGCGGCATTACAGCCGTAATGACACCTTGCTGGCTGGCCATTAAGCGTACCCGGACTTCATCTCCAACCGTTATTGACGCAAACGAACCCGCTGAGTCCTTTTTGAGCTTATTACTTTTCAAACTGCCCAACAAGCTGCACGGGATGATTCGATCATCAACGCTCACTTCAAAAGCACTATTCAATTTTTTGGTGATAACACCCAAAAGTTCGTTCTCACAATCGTGGTGAAACATGGTTGAAATTCCTTATTAAACAAAAACACCAGCCTCGAATTTTTCCGTGGCTGGTGCCAATGATTTCCTACTGCTGACTTAAAGTCAGTCAAACATCTCTGGTGACATGCTGCAATATTGCCGGAAGGCAATCCACCTCACGAACACCCGGAAATTAAAAAGCCACGGGAATGAGCACGCCGTGGCTGCAGATCGTTTCGTTCAGAAAATCAGAATCAGCAAGCTCTCCCGAAAGGCAGGCGCGCCCATACGGCTCGATTGCAAACAAGCACCGATCCTGCTGTAAACATACAACGCCTCTCCTTCCGTAGAATTAATTAGATAAAAAGTTTATATCAGGCTTTGGTAACCCTGTCAAGGTGATATTCATCCGCTGTTATTGCAACCCCATTGTAAAAACAGGCCAGTTCATGACCGGCATCCGCAAATATCCGAACAGCCTGACCTTCGGGAAACATGCGGTAGTGGGGCTGAAAAGCCTCCAGAACCAGCCCGGAAGTGAGGCGGATTTGGTAAACATTCAACACCCCCTTGAAGATGCGCGAGAGAATCACGCCGTTTGTTTCCCCATGGAGATCAAAGCCTAAATCGTCTGCACGCACCGCCAGCTCTACCGAACTGCCAAATGGTAATGCAACCCGCTGAGGAATCAAACCAATTTCGGTTTCAATCCCCTGCTCAACCACTTGTCCCGGCAGCAGATTGGCATTTCCCATAAATTCGGCTACAAAGCGGTTTGCCGGATGGGAAAAAATACGCTCCGGGGAATCTGCCTGTTGAACATGACCCTGATTCATCACTGCCAGCCGGTCACCCATATACAGCGCCTCTTCCTGATCGTGCGTCACAAACAGGGCAGTCAGATGAAGGTTCTTAAGCAACCAGCGGACTTCCTCACGCAATTTCAGGCGCAAATCCATATCCAGACTGGAAAAGGGTTCATCCAGCAGTAAAACCTTTGGTTGAGGCGCCAGCGCCCGGGCAAGCGCAACCCGCTGCCGTTCTCCACCGGAAAGCTGATGCGGCATTCGCTTTGCCAGTCCACTCAGGCCCACCAGTTCGAGCATCTCTGCTACCCGCTGTTTAACTTGTGCAGGGGATTTTTTGTGCAATCCAAAAGCGACATTTTCTGCCACTGACAAATGTGGAAAAATGGCGTAATCCTGAAAGACTACACCAATTTGTCGTTTTTCCGGAGGAACAAAAGTATCCTCATTACTGAGCGGCCTGCCCTGCATCCAGATTTCACCCCGATCCGGACGTTCAAAACCGGCAATCAGGCGCAGGGTGGTCGTTTTACCGCAGCCGCTGGGTCCAACCAGGGCAAGGATTTCTCCATCGCGCAATTCAAGGTTCAAACCGCTGACCGCGGGTTGAGAAGAATAACATTTTTCTAACTGACAACACTCAATCAAATTGTCATTCATGTTCGTTGAGCAGATCCTTCATCAGAGGTATGGTGATTGATTAGCAAAATAGAAATTGAAGAGACCAGGATTAGAATAAGCGCCGGTAAAGCCGCCCGCGCAAAGTAAGCTTCAGAGACCGCTCCCCACACCTGTGTGGCCAGCGTGGAAAAACCGGTCGGTGCAAGCAGCAAAGTAGCCGGTAATTCTTTCATGGCGGTCAAAAACACCAGTGCTGCCGCCGCCGACGCACCGGGCATCACCAGAGGCAGCGTAATCCGTTGAAAAACGCGAAGCGGCGAATGCCCCAAACTGGCAGCCGCCTCTTCAAGACTGGGCTGCACCTGCCGAAGAACAGCCTGCAGATTGCCAACCGCCTGCGGTAGGAACAGTATTCCATAGGCCAGCAAAAGCATGAACAAAGTCTGATACATCAACGGCAGGTAATTTGCTCCAAGAAAGACTAGGGAGAGGGCAATGACCACTCCCGGCACAGCATATCCCAAATAGCTCCATTTTTCAATCAGTTGACTGAAGAAACCGGGTCGGCGAACCGAGAGGAGTGATGCCGGCAGTGCCGCGATCACGGTAATCACCGCCGCCAGACCGGAAGCCGTCAGTGAACCGGTCAAAGGGCGCAACCAGCCGCTCAGTTGTTCGCCAGCCGCCAGTCCGCGCACCAGCCAGTAAAAAAGCACCCCAGCCGGTAGAATCAGAGCGCCAAGCAGCACTCCAATAATGATCACAATTGCTGCCACCCGCCAGTGACCCAGATCAACCGGTGGAGCGGGATGCACGGCCGTGTAGGGTTGTTCGGCGGAAGACCGCCGTATGCGTTGCTCTCCTACCAGAAAGCCAATCGTGATCAGCACCAGCACCAGCGAAAGTAACGCAGCAGCCGAGCGGTCAATGGAGGATTGATATTGCAGATAAATTGCCCGCGTGAAGGTGGTAAAACGCAAGATAGAAACAGCCCCAAAATCCCGCAGGACATACAACCCCACCAGCAGACTGCTGGCAGCCAGCGCCGGGCGGAGTTGCGAAAGGGTTACTTTCCAAAAAGTTTTCCAGGCCGAGTAACCCAGACTGCGGGCTGCCTCTTCCAGAGATCGGTCGGTGCGGATTAACCCCGCCCGCACCGCCAGAAACACATAGGGATAGGTCATCAGGGTCAAAACCAGCCATGCTCCCCAAAAGCCATAGATGGAAGGCAGCCGTTCAATACCCAGCCAGCCTTCCAGTAGATTCTGGAGCAGGCCGCGCGGCGCAAACAGGGAAACGAACAAATATGCGCTCACATAACTGGGAATGACCAGCGGCAAAGGCAGCAATGCAGCCCAGAGCGTTTTACCCGGCAGGTTCGTGCGCGTGACCAGCCATGCCGTCGGCAGGCCAATGATGACCGCCGAAAGCATTACCGCAAGCGCCAAACCGATACTTTGACCCATGATTTGCAGGGTTTGCAGGCGCAGCAGCCAGCTCCACGCCGCCGGACTTGCCCCGGCGGCCCGAATGACCAGATAGAATAACGGCACGGTCATCGCCAGCGCCACCAGCGCGGCAGGCATATACAACCATGTCTCCCGCGCTGGCGACGACTTTTGCGTCCCAAACCACTTTGAAATCATCCAGACTTTGAGCATTCCTCAGGGAAGCACGCCGCTTGCCCGCAGCAAGTTCAATGTGCCTTCTAAATCTGCCAGTTGTTCCGCTGTGAGATCGGAAGCGTTCAAACTCTCCAAGGGAGGTAAGTCCGCCATGGTTTGCACACCCGCCACCAGCGGATATTCGTAAGTCTGTCCGGCAAAGTACTGTTGAGCCACTGGCGAGAGCAGGAAGTTGATGAATTTCAACGCATTTTCCTCATTCTTGCCGGATGCCAGCCGTCCAATGCCGGAAACCATCACCAGCGAATCGGGGCCGCCATTATTCATAAAATGATTGCGTGCCGGGAAGGCTTCGCCCTGTTCTTTGAGAAAGCGGTAGAGATAATAGTGGTTAACAAAACCCACTTCAATTTCTCCGCTGCCAACTGCGGCAACAATCGGCATGTTGCCTTCAAAGACAACCGGCTGATTTGCGACAATTCCATCCAGCCATGCTTTTGTTTTTTCTTCTCCCCATTCCTTTCGCATGGCAGTTACCATCGCCTGGAATGAGGCATTGGTCGGCGCCCAGCCGATTTTTCCTTTCCAGCGCGGGTCAGTGAAGCCGAACAAATCGTCCGGTAAATCCTCTGCCTTTAAGCGCTGGGTGTTATATACGACAACCCGCGCCCTTCCGGAGATACCGATCCACCAGCCCTGCGGAGAGCGGAAACGGCTCTCCACCTTTGATAAGGTGTCTTCGGGCAATGCCGCCAGCAAACCGGCATTGGCTATTGCTCCCAGGCCACCCGGGTCCTGGGCATAAAATACATCTGCCGGTGAATTTTTTCCTTCCTCCAGCAGGGTTGCAGCCAGTTCGGCGGTGTTACCATAACGCACTTCCACCTTTACACCGCTTGCCTGCGAAAACTGTTCAATAATCGGCGCAACCAGACTTTCGCTGCGCCCGGAGTAAATCACCAGCCGGCCGGCATCCTGCGCCTGAGATGAAGCGGACAGAGAGGCACAACCGGTCAACAATACTGCCACAAGGGGCAGAATCCACCAGTAACGGTTTTGATTCACTTAACAACTCCTTGAATGGTGTAGGTTGGGTTGGGACGGGCTATATATACCCAATAAGGCGATTTTTGTCAATATATAAGAAAAAATTCATAGAAATTATGCGGAATTTTCCAGTTATCCTTTAGGGAACGTTTTTTCGCCTGCCGGCGTCCTAAGAATAAATAGATATTAGGCAGACTGGATTAAAGAGTTGGAGGTAGATGACAATGATTCGAAAATGGATTCTTCCCATCCTTTTGGGCGGTTTGATCCTTCTCGCCGCTTGTACGCCGGTTGATCCCCTGCCTGAACAGCCTGTTCCGACTACTGAACCTATCCAACTGCCCGTCGCTGAAAACACTCCGCTCCCTACCGTAGAAGAAATCCTCCCCCTGCCAACGATCAGTATCACCATTCCCCAAGGAGAGGTTGACATGGTTATTGAAAAGGTTCGCCCATTGATCGCCGAACAGCTGGGGGTTTTAGCGGATGAAATCCGCCTGCTGGAAATCGCTCCCGTTGAATGGCCGGATGGCTGCCTGGGTTTGGCTTCACCCGATGAGATGTGCATTCAAGTCATCACTCCCGGCTACCGCCTGCTGATTGAAGTCAACGGCCAGACTTATGAAGTCCGTACCGACCAGAATGGCGACACGGTGCGAATCAACCGGGAATTGAACCCTCAATTTCCCCGTGAAGTGGATATAAAACTTCCTGCCAGATGTCAGCAAGAAGGCATGAAAACCTATGTGGATTTGGTGAACGCTTATTGCTTTGCCTACCCGGCCGACTTCATCACCGACCCGCGCGGATTAACCGCCATTACTGCACAACCTGAAAATCCCGCCAATCCGGAAGAAGTGGTTGCCCGTCTGGATATATTCAGCGGGCCGGCAACCGCCGAGGTAACCTTAGATCAACTGGTCAGCGACTTCCGGAAACAGTTTGAGGGATCCCAATCACCGGTAAGCCTGCGCCAAACCCAAATCACGCTGGATGGTCAACCCGCTCATGTCCTGGAACCCATACCCGGGCGGTTAAGTTCCCGCATGGTGTTTGCGCTGCACAACGCCCGCTTCTATCAATTAATCTTTTTCCCCCTTGATGAGTCCAGTGTCGAATCCGACTTCAATCGGCTATACGAAGTAGTTATCTCCACCTTCACCTTCCTCCCCTGAAGGGTGAAGGCAGCCTCCCGCCGGATTCGGCGGGAGGCTTTTTTTTTACAGGTCTGGGATTAATTCCCGCAACCGGCCAAGCGTTACCCC
>Ga0101944_10003908_pt1 | contig 19614 bp, 14 predicted proteins | sample DewCreD2012metaG_FD_75245 | JGI IMG/M metagenome (GOLD analysis project Ga0101944, IMG submission 75245) | Hot spring sediment bacterial and archeal communities from British Columbia, Canada, to study Microbial Dark Matter (Phase II) - Dewar... ... | reverse complement strand
TGTACCTGCTCGCCCACGCCCAGAACCCCATCCGGATGCTCGTGGCCCTGGCCGTGGTGACTTTCGTGGTCCACCGCATGGCCCGCCCCATTCCCGGCATGGGGATCGCCACGCCCATGTTCATCCCCCCCATCGCGGCGGCCCTGGCGGGCCTCATTTTCAACCATGAGTGGGCCTCGTCGACGGCCTACGTGGCGGGGACCCTGGGGACCCTCATCGGGGCCGACATCCTTCACCTCGACAAGCTCAGGGAGCTCCGGGCCCCCGTGGCCTCCATCGGGGGCGCCGGCACCTTCGACGGCATTTTCCTCACGGGGGTGCTGGCCGTGCTCCTGGCTTGAGCCCGATCCGTGGATTCGACCGCATCACGCGTTTAAGCCATCAGTCCCATCTGCTTCAAATCCGTCTGAATCCTGTCGGTGATGAAGCTCACGATCTCGTCTTCCTTGCTCCTGGCGAAGAGCTTGACGATCGAGCGGACCAGGAAATTGTTGTTTTCGAAATACTGGCCGATGAGGGAGCCAAGAACGGCCTGGGTCCGGCCCTTGATCTGGCCCTTGAGGGTTTTCAGGTCCGCCCCGGTGTAGGTCGGCCAGACGGGCTCGAAGCACTCCTCGGCGGCATCGTCCAGCAACGGGATGATGGGCAGGAAAAGCTCGTTGGTGTCGGCATCGCGGACCCCGTAACGTTCCTTGCGTTCCCGAGTCCACCAGTCCCCGAAGTGCCTGAAGATGACGTTGTTTTCCGGTAGGAGGAAGTGGTCCTTCAGGAATTTCTGGGCGTTGCGTCTTCCCAGGAAGAAATCGTGCCGTCGGAAAGCCTCCTTGAGAAAGCCCCCGAAGCCGCCCAGGGACCCGCAGGCGATGGGGTACCGGCTGGCGCCCCGCTTGGGGCTGATGAGGAACCGTGAATAGATGTTCTCGTCGTTGGCCAGCATGAGCTCGTCGGGCTTGAAGCGGGACTGGGCCTTCATGGCCGAAAAGAGGCTCGTGATGGTGTTCAGGAGATCTGGCGGTCTCGGGTCGTATTCGGGCTCGAACGTCTGCTGCCCGGGAAACGGGTCGATGAGGACCGCGGCCCGATGAGCCTCGGTCCCTGACCTTGGGTTGTGGCCGTCGCCGCCGGTCAGGATCCTTCGGGCGAAATCCAGCGGCTCGTTGTTCATGACCCCGCCGTCCACGCAGTGGAAGCGGTAGGGAAAGAAGTCGGGAAGGTTGCTCCAGTCGGCCTGGACGGGCTTCAGGGAAATGCATTTGCATGGCTCGCCCTCTCCGGGAGTCTCGGGAACGGGCCACAAGCGGCTGCTGTAGAGGTCACGCCGGCCGGGCTCCGTGAGGAGGTGCAGGATGGTCCTGGGGGCCAGGCCGATGGGAAATGCTCCGGAGGCCAGCGCCCCAAGCTTCAGCATCTCCACCATCATGGGCCTGGAGCCGCCCCGGCCGAGGTCCCGCCAGCCGAGGCAGAACAGGTCCTCCCGGCTGGTGAGGCCCGAGTCGTTGAAGCAGAAGTGCAGGTAGTCGGCGTGCATGAGCATGAGGTGCCCCTGGGCCGTGCTGCCCAGCAGGGGGATCTTGTAGGGGACTCCCCGCAGGTTCGTGACCGTGAGGATGACATGGAAATCCTCGGCCAGGTAAGGCCTTCGACGAGAGCGCGGGACCACGTCGAACCCAACGTCCGCGATCTCCCGAAGAATGGTGGAATCGAGCAGCGAGATCACCTTCGACCGGTCGCTCGGGAGGTCCCGCCGGCCCAGGAGCGAACTGATGTCGATACGGCGCACCCAGCAGTCGAAGAGCTTGTTGAGGAGGTAGCGATTGGACGCATCGGCTTCGTTTCTGATGGGAGGCTGGTCCGAACCGAGAAAGCCGGCGGCTACGGCGGCCGTCATGCCGCCCGCGGAAGCCCCGGAAAAGACAGACAGTTTTACATCATGGGGTGGGACCGAGCCATCTCCGCGAGCCTTCCGAGCGTACCAGGCGTCCAGGGCCTGGACCAGGAAATCCACGACCCCTCCCGTGTAAGCCCCCGCCGATATGGCGCCCGCCCCAACCAGACCGATTTCAAAAACGCCGTCCTTGCTCATGCGCTTCCTCCTCTGAAAAGGGTGAACCTCCTTAAGGTCTTCAACCTCAGCGAGAGAACTGCCGGAATGGCGACTCGAGCGTAGGGCACTTTATGGTGTTGAACTCTCCTTCGGGGCGCCGCCCCCGCCACCGAGCGAGTTCAAAAACAGGTGCAGGCAGTCCTCCGACCGAAGACCCCGCAGTCGGGCCAGACTGACCAGGTGGAAGAGGATCTCGCCGAATCGCTCGGCAGAGGTGGGAGCATCGTCGAGCAGGTCCCTGACGAGGCTCTGGGAGCTTTCCAGGAACCTGCGGGCCTGGATTTCAGGAGAGCCCCATTCGTCGCCGTTCCGCTGGGCCAGGCGCGACTGGATGCGGTAGGCTCGCAGGAGGGCCGGAAGGGAGTCGGGAATGGAATCGGCGGCATTGGCCTGCGCTCCCTTATTCTCCTGGGCCTTGATCCTTTCCCAGTTGTCGCGAACCTCCCGGGCCGACTCGACGGACGTGTCGCCGAAAACGTGGGGATGCCGCCGGATCATCTTGCTGTTGATGAGCTCGCACACCTCCTCCAGCCGGAACGTCCCGCTCTCTTCATACAGGTGGATCAGGAAAAGCACCATGAAGAGCACATCTCCAAGCTCCCCCGCGGCCTCCCGCGAATTTCCCGCCCTGATGGCCGCCGCGGCCTCGTGGGCTTCCTCCACCAGGTAGGTTTGCACGCTCGCCGGCGTCTGCTTCCTGTCCCATGGACACCCGAGCTCGCCTCTGAGCTCGTCGATGATTTCCCAGATCCTTCGAACGCCATTCCATCGAGCATCGCCTGTGTCTTCCATCAAATGGAGCGTCCCTCCTTCTTTTGGGGCTTGTTGTGATCTTTTGCCCCGGTGTCCCCGTCGCGCCGATGCCGCTTCAGCTCCTCTCCCTGTTTTTCCAGCAGGGACTGGAGGTTGCCGGGGACCACGCGCACCAGCCACTGGGCGGCCTCCAGCGCGTGGGGCGCGACCAGGGAGCCCTTGAGAAGCGCGTGCCGGGTGGTCAGGAGCGCCGTGAGAAACGACACGACAACGACAGCGAAAGTAGCCGCCTTGCACGCTCCCAGAAGGCCCCCGCAGCACCGGTCCCAGAACGCCAGTCCGGTGAGGTGCACCAGGCGGGAGAGCCAGAACCCCACAATGGCGATGCACAGCCATGTGAGGAAAAACAAGATTCCGAAGCTGATGGGCTGTGGGGCGGGGAGCTGTGGAAATGCCTGGGTAAGCTTCAAGGCAACGTCCCCGAACAGGCTGGAGGCCAGCACAAAACCGGCGAGGAGCCCTGCGATGCCGAAGACCTGGGAAACGGCCCCCCGCATGATTCCACGGATGATGCATAGGACGCCAAAGACCAAGATGACCCAGTCAAAAGTACTCAGTGCCATGGCTGCCACCCTCGTTTGGCGCTCAAACATCCGGTAAACGTCGCGGGACTGCTTCCAGACCATTGCTCTTGGGGCATAGATTATATATCTTTTGCGGTGTATTCAAGGAAAGCATGCAGGAAAGCATGCCGTGAGCTTCACGAAACGCGAAGGAGGTTGATTTTGACCAAACGCAGTTTCCATGATCTGATCATTGTGGGCGGGGGCCCGGGGGGACTCAGCGCGGGTATTTACGCCAAGCGCGCGGCCCTGGACACCGTGCTTGTGGAGAAAGGGGTCCTCGGCGGCCAGGTGGCCCTGACCAAGGGTGTCGAGAACTATCCAGGGGTCCTCGAAATCAGCGGGTTCGACCTTTGCGAGAAATTCGTGGAGCATGCCAAATCCTACGGGCTCGAAATCGTTCAGCAGGAGGTGGTGGCGGTGGAGCCTGGCCTCGAATACCATTCGGTTCGACTGGCCGACGGCAGAGTCCTCGATGCGCACGCCGTCATTCTCGCGGCCGGCGGCAAAGCCCGCAAGCTCAACGTCCCGGGCGAGGACGACAACTTCGGAAAGGGCGTATCCTACTGCGCCACCTGTGACGGGTTCTTCTTCAGGGACAAGACCGTCATCGTGGTCGGGGGTGGGGACACCGCCCTCGAAGACGCCCTCTACCTCTCCAAAATCACCAGGCACGTCTACCTGGCCCACCGCCGCGACGAGTTTCGGGGAAGCCGCATTCTTCAGCAGCGGGTGAAGGCCGAGCCCAAAATCGAGATCCTCTTCAACACCGTGCTGACGCGGATCAAGTCCGACGGGCAGGGAGTGGTCGGCGCGGCCCTCATGGACACCAAGACGGGTGAGCAGAGGGAAATCGCCGTGGACGGCGTCTTCATTTTCGTCGGCTTCTCGCCCAACAACCAGCTCGTCCCCGCCGGCGTCAAGACCGACGCCAACGGTTACGTCGTGACGGACCAGAAGTGCGAGACCAGCATCCCGGGCATCTTTGCCGTGGGGGACCTGAGGCAGAAATACGCCAACCAGATCGTCATCGCGGCCGCCGACGGTTGCGTGGCCGCCCTGGCCTCGGCTCACTACGTCGAAATGAAGAAGGCTACGGCTGAATGCCGCCTGGCTTCATGAGCGATTCACTGGCATAGAGACCGAAGCTCCTGCTAGACTTGTCCGCATCCGAAACTTCATCTATTGAATCTGCAGGAGCGGCTTCCGGACGCGATCAAACGTCATGGCGGCTCGAAGCCGCTCCCACAAATGGATATTTTCGGACGGAAAATGGATACCTGACAAAGGCCACTTTCATTCATTGATTTTATGCCCATGGGGCAGATCGTAGGGTGCGCCCCGCGCACCATCACTGCGCGGTACGACGGACTCGCACTCATGCACTGTGAGCGCTGCGATCGCTCCTCGCTGGAGAGAAGAACGCTCTTGTCTCTCAGCGAACACATACGAGGGACTGCGACGGGCGCGAAGGAGGATATGGACCTTGAGCGTTGAACCGGAGGCGACCAACGGGGGTGAAGCCGCACCGTCGCTGTGGGGCTGGCAGACCGTCGCGAGCGGTCTGGCGGCTGTGGGCCTCCTGGGATTTCTTGCCAATACCATCGACTGGCGCGCCACCTGGGGCGAGTTTCTCACCAGCCACAAGGGCCTGGTTCTTCTGGGGGCCGCATGCCACTACCTGACCTACCCGGTGCGCGGGGCGAGGTGGCGCCTCTGCCTGGATCATCTGCCCGTGCAGCAGGCCGGGGCCGGCTTCGGGCTGGTCGTCTTCTTCCAGAATTTCGTGGACAACGTGGTGCCGGCCAAGCTGGGGGATGTCTACGGGGCACACCTGGCCCGCATTAATTTCGGCGTCCGCCGGTCGGAAGCCATCGGCTCCATCGTCTTTCAGCGCATGGTCGACTCCTGGATCGTGCTGCTGCTGTCCGCCCTGGCCTCGTGGAGCGTCCTGTCCCATCAACTCCCCGCCGCCATCCAGTGGGTGCTGATGGGCGGGTGTCTCATCGCCGTCCTGTGCACCGCCCTCATGGTGGGCTTTTTCGCTCTGGACCGAACCGCCCCGGCCTGGCTCCCCAGAAAGGCCGCCGACCTCATCTCGGCCTTCCGCAAGGGCATGTGGCCCCGCCGGGATACACTCGCCCCCATCCTCGGGTACTCGGCGCTCATCTGGGTCCTGGAGACCCTCTGGGTCTTCTTTCTGGTGCGCGGGTTCGGCATCAACCCGAGTCCGGGCGAAGCCCTCTTTCTCACCATGGTGCCGCTCCTGGCCACGGCATTCCCCCTGACCCCCTCGGGGGCGGGAGTGGTGGAGCTCACCCTCTACAGCTGCCTGCGCCTGGCCGGCCTCGATCCGACCCTCGCCGGCTCCGTCACACTCCTCAACCGGTTTCTCGACTACTGGTGCCACATCGGGGCTGGAATCGTCATCTGGCTTCTCAGGGACCGCCTGAAGCTCCAGACCTGGCGGGAGTCCCCGCGCCCGGCCGCAGGACCAGCCGACCTCTGGAAGGCCTGACTCAAGAAGCCACGCCAGGGGACGGTAAATGACGGCGGCTCATGCTTCCGCCGGCAGCCCGGCCCAGGAGCGGATGAGCCGTGCGATGCGTTTCATCTCGTCGTTGGGGATGACCGGGTAGACGCAGAGTTCCAGGATGGAAGCCTCCCGCCCCGGGCCGAAAGACCCGCCTTGCCCCTCCCCTGTCCGGAACGCCTCGAGCTTCGTGCAGTCGCTCATGTCGCTCGTTTTGGTATCCACGCCATGCCGCAGCAGGAAGACCCGGAGATCGTCCCGCCTTTCGGGGTCCACCGCCAGCGGGTAATAGACGTAAACGTGCTCATCGCTCACCTTCGGAGGTCTCACTCCGGGCACCACGCCGAGGTGCTCGGTCAGGGTGTTGGCGTTGCGCCGCGCCCCGGCGTTGAAACGGTCGATGTGCTGGAGCTGCAACAGCCCCAGGGCGGCCTGAAGGTTGGACATGCGGGTGATGCGCGGCCGTGAGCCGGCAAAATCCCGCAGCAGCTCGTCCCCAACGGCCGAGTCCATGAGCGGCTTTCCCATGGCCAGCTTCAGCCGCAGGACCGGGTAGGCCGTCAGGCCGAAAACCCGTGGGCGGGTGAGGAGCCACTTGGCCCACACCGCAACCGCCTGCTGGATCATGGCCCCAGCGTCGGCGGCCGGCGCCCGCTCAAGAAGCCCCCTCGCGCGGCGGGCGAGGGCTTCGTCCGCCGTCGCCATGGCGCCCCCGCCGAAGCAGGGCATGTTCTTGCCTTCGGCGAAGCTGAACACCCCCACGTCCCCGAAGGTGCCCACCAGCCGCCCGTCCACCCGCACGCCGCACGCATGGGCGCAGTCCTCCAGGAGCCGGATTCCGCGGCTTCGAGTCAGCTCCGCCAGCCCCCGGATGGGACAGGGCTGCCCGAAAAGGTGCGTCGCCAGGACGGCACCCGTCCGTTCCGTGATCCGGGGCTCGACGTGCTCGGGACCCGCGTTGCAGGTGACCGGGTCCACCTCGCAGAAAACGGGCGTATAGCCCATGAGTTTCGCCGCCATGGGGATCACCGGAAAGGTGAACATGGGGAAGATGATTTCGCTTCCCCTCTCGAGGTCAAGGGCTTCCAGGGCCAGCTGGAAGGCGGATCGACCCGACGACGCGCCGAACACGTGTGGAACCCCGAGCCATCGCCCGAAACGGTTCGCAAAGGCTGCCAAATCCCCACCCTCGACGACCTTTCCGGTAATGGTTCTCTCAATCAGCAGTCTGAGTGTGCCGGGGGGAAGATTGACGCATCTACGGGGTACCGTTCCCTTCCATGACATGGCCCATGATCCCTTCCGTCGGTTATGAGAAGTTCCTGGTTCGTTGCTCCTGGTTTCTGGTTTCTGAAGACGCTTTTCAGCTGTCAGGTTCGGGCCATGGGCCGGGAATGGAGAAAAAGCCTGCGGATTCCGAGGAGCGTCTGCAGAATGTCCGGATTGTGAAAATAGAACCCCGCATGCTTCCACAGGTGCTCCAGCGCGAACCGTGGACGGAGGATGTACCGGCGGTAGAACTCGCCCCGCAGCTTCACCAGCTCCTCCACGGAGACTTCCGAGAAAGCTACCTTCGGAGTCGCGTAGTGGAACATCCGGCCGCACTCCGCGGCGTCGATGCGCTCCTTGTGGCGCTCCCACGCCCTGGAGCCCGGGTAAGGGGTGTAAAAGTGCACCTGAATGCTGTCGGAGTTGAGCTCCCGGGCCAGGCGCATGGTCTCAAGGATCTCTTCCCGGGTCTCGGTGGGGCTGCCGATGACGTAGTAGGCGTTGGTGCCGATGCCAAGCTCCCGGGTCCACCGAAACACCCGGCGGCAGAGGTCCGCCCACGGCTCCCGGCGCCTGGTCTTCTTCATGTTGTCGATAATGCGCTGGGACCCCGCCTCGACGCCGATGCCCAGCATGATGCATCCCGCCCGCTTCATGAGATCGAGAAGCTCGAAATCCAGCTCGTCGACCCGGACCCGGGCCATCCAGGGCATTGCTGAGCCACGGGAGATGAGCTCCCTGCAAACCCCTCGAACGAATTCCCGGTGGGCCGAGAAGCTGTCATCTTGAAACGATATGATGTTGACCCCCTGGCGCGCCAGGTGCTCGAATTCATCGGCAATGTTTCGAGGCGACCTCCGACGCAGCTTCTTTCCGACGCTCACCCGCATGACCTCGCTGCAGAATTCGCAGTCGTGGGGACATCCCCGCATGCCGATGGTGTAGCCCCAAATTACACGCTTGGCCAGTCGAACGGGAAAGATGGACCGATAGGACTCCAGCTCATCCGCCGTATAAACCGGAAAAGGGAGGTCGTCCGGGCTCCCGACCAGAAACTGAAGCTTCTGGCGGTAACGGTCGCGGTACTCCTCCCTCCAACCGTCCTCGACACCTTTCGAATCCTTGCGGATGCGGTGGAAGAGATCGAAGAAAGCCTCCTCGGGCTCCCCCAGGAGGATGGCGTCATAAGGATCGCCGGGCCTGTCGCCGTTCAAGGGATTGCCCAGGGGATAGAAGCCTTGCCCTATCCCCACGATGAGAGGAGACCTGGCCCCCATCTTCAGCACCCGGGCGTAATGGTCCGCCACACAGACATCGAAGCTCGACGCGGAAACCACCACCAGGTCGGGCTCGATGCGGGCGGTGTATTCGGTGAGCGCCCGGAGCTCTATGGGATGAATCCAGCAGTCCAGGAGATGGACGGTCAATCCCCCGATCTTCTCCAGGCCCGCCTGTATGTACTTCAGGGGATAGGAAGGGTCGAAAAACTGCGGGTGGTCAACATCTTTATCCACCGTCGAGCTGACACGGACCAGAAAAACGTTCTTAATCTCAGGCATGACTCTCGGTAATCCCCGCCGGCTGGACCCGGCGCCCTGGGGAGACAGGTGATCGGCCCCCGTTGCTCGTTCAGATCACTCGAACCCATGAGAGGAATTGAGCCACCGGATACAACGAACCAGAAAACTCCAGCGGTATTCATGCGGCAGCCACGGCGGCTTGTCCGCCGTTCGCCATGCGCTTCTCGAAGACCTCGCAGGTCTTCGAGAAGACCTCGTCCACGGAAATCAGTTGCATACACAGGTTGTTCCGGCACGTCAACAGCCGATTGTTGTAGGCATTGACGCAGGGACTGCACACGGTGCCCGCCCAGATGATGTGGGACCGCTCCGAGGGAGCCCCGAAGAGCTTCGGGGTTTCGGGCCCGAACAGGGTGACGACATCCACGGGGGTCAGCACAGCGAAGTGAGCCGGACCGCTGTCGTTGGTGACCAGGACCTGGGACAGGGAGTAGAGAACGAGGAGCTCGCGAAGGGTGGTTCGACCCGCGAAGCTCACACAGCGCTCCGAGCCCACCTGGCCCACGACCAGGTCCACGGGGGCCTTTTCGGCCGGGGCTCCCGTGAAGCCGATGAAGAGACCCGGGTAGCGATCGAGGAGGCGGCGAGCCAGCTGGACGTAATTGTCGGCGTCCCAGCGGCGCAAAGGCAGGAGATCACTGCAGTTGGCGTTGAGCAGGATCATCGGCGGCACCTCGGACAGTCCCGTAACGTCACGAATCAGGGATTCCATCGCCTGGACTTCATGGGGCTCCGGCAGGAAACCTGGGACGGGCTCTTGGCCCACCGGCGGAGCGGTCATCCCGAAGGCCGGAAAGAGGTCCTCGGGACGGTTCAGCGCCTCCACCATGATTTCGAAGGCCTGCGACGTGTGGAGATGCGGGTTGTAGACCAGCCGGTGGGTCATGAGATCCCCCCGGTAGGGGCCGTCCCCCCCGTGGGAATGGAACCCCACCCGGCGGGGCGCGCCGCTCAGGAAGGCGAAGACCGCAGAAGCCCGGGCAAAGAACTCCAGGTCCACGGCGGCGTCCAGCCGGAGCCTTCTCAGCTTCCAGACGGCGCCCACGGCGGACATCAGCGTCGTCAGCAGGGACCCGTTCCTAACGGCCACGACGTTACCGGTGGGAATGAGGCCCAGGACATCCACGATGAAACGGTTCTCTTCGAACACCAGGAAATAGACGTTTTCCCGCCCCACCATGCGGACGGCCCGCCGTAGGGCTCCGCAGGCCAACACCGTAGACCCCTGCTCGGCCAGCTTCACGAAGAGCAGCCTCCCGATGGGTCGTGGCCGGTCCTTTCGGATCCAGTCCTTCAGAAGACGCAGACGGGTAAGCAGGAAGGCCAGTGTGGCTCCCACCCAGCGATCAACCAATCGAAGCGTTGCCACGTTCATGACGATGATCTCTTCGCGCCCCTTTCCGCTCCGCATCGACGCCGCTCAATGCTGTTGACTCAACGTCACCCCGGCGAATCACGGGCTCAATTCAACAGCATTGTCTGAGCCTCGCCCATCCGATGCCGGCTCGGACAGAGGATGATTGGTAAATAACTTCATGCTCCCGCTGTGCGCCACATAGTGGCGCCGCAGCCCGGAATAGAAAGCGTCCCGACCCGGACGGTCATTGGACGGATAATCCGTCAACAGATAGACCCGGGTTCCCGAATTCCACAGCCGAAGGAACTCATCCTCCTCAAGGAAGATCCCGGCGGCATCGGGATAGCGTGCCCCGAAGGCCAGGTCCTTTTTCACGCCGTGAACCAAGGAGATTTTCTGGCCCGAGTAGAAGGTCACCGACGCCACATCCTCGTAGAGGCCGTCCATGACGATGCGATCTCCCGGCTGGAAGGTGGCCGCAACGGCCTCTCCCAGGGAGCGGGTCGACACGTAGGGTTCGAAAATCTCGGTTCCGACCTGGCTGAAATAGCGCAGGATCACCATGGATAGGGCGACAAAAACGAAGGCCCACGAGTGTTTTCGCATGACGGCGGCTCCCAGGGCAATCACGGTGACGGCCGTCAGGGTGGAGCCGCACCAGATGGCCAGGGTCGAAAGCTCCTCCCAGGAGGGGAGCGACACGACCTTGGATGCCGTGACCACCCCGTCATCGTAGCCCATGAGGTTGGTATCCACCATGCCGTACAGTTCCCGGGCCACGGTGTCCCGCCACAGCCCGGGCGCGAGAGCGACCACGAGAATGGCCGCCGCCGCGATGAAAAGCGGAATCACACCTGCCGTCAGCCAGGAGCCGTGGGACAGGGGCGGCCGATCACCGCCATGAGGTCCTTCCTCGAGGTGGGCTGGGTGGGGGTGCACTCCGACCCGGGCCCGCCCATCCCCCATGTCCCGACCCGAAAGGGTCAGACGAGCTTCGCACCCGTTCCGACCATTGAGGGCTCCTTCGCCCTGCCGAACCTCCGCGTCCTCCAGGCCGTGCCCCTGAAAGGAATCGCCCCGGATGACTCCCGCCCAGATCCGGCCGCTCAGGATGGCCAGTGCGGGAAGCGCCGGAAGGCCGTAGTAGAAGAGCCGAAAAGAACAGATGGAAAAGAAGCCCAGGATCACCGCCACCCAGAGCCAGAGCCAGAGCAGGACTCTGCCTTCCCCGGTTTCGAGGTGATGGCGGGAAGCCCGGCGGAAGCGCGCCAGCCCATCCCACAGGACCAGGGGGAGGAAAAAGGTCCAGGGGTGGAAGATCAGGGCCGTCCCCGCCCACAAACCTCCCAGGGAAAGCGAGGTCATGCTGGAAGCGATGGCCCCCTCGTTGAAGAACCTCAGGAAATGGACGTCCAGCAGATAAAACCGAAGGAATCCCGGGCTCCTCCACTCGGCGGCCAGGTGCCAGGGGAGAACGATCAGGAGAAACACCATAACGCCGCGCCAGGCAAGGATCTGGCGCAGAATCCCAGGCTCCCGGGTGAGGAGGGCGAACCCCAGCAGGGCCGCGGCTGGAAAGACCAGGCCGATGAGCCCCTTGGTCATGACGGCCAGGGCCATGGCCCCATGGGCCAGCAGGAAATACGACTCCCGCCGGGGTGCCTCGCGCAAACCCAGGAGCAGGGCGCTCATGGCGGCGGTGAGAAACAGCGTGAAAACCATGTCCGGCTGGAGTTGCCGGCCGGTTTCGAATACCACGACCCCGGCGCAGGTCCCGAAAATCACCGCAGCCAGCAGCCCCGTCAGGCTTCCGAAGCATCTTCTCCCCACCAGGGTGCAGAGGGCCATGATCCCCACGGTGCTCAGGGCCACGGGCAGCCGGGCCGAAAACTCGGAGATTCCAAAAAGCTTGAATGACACAGCGGTGAGCCAGTAGAGCAGCGGGGGCTTGTCGAGGAGCCGCACAAAGTTCAGCCGTGGAATGATCCAGTCGTCCAGGATCAGCATTTCCCGGGCGATTTCCGCGTACCCTCCCTCGTCGAGGTCGAACAGAGCCGTTCCCCCGAGCCTCCACAGGCAGAAGAGGAGACCGCCGGCAAGCAGCACCGCAAAGGGAAGAAATTCTCGAACACCTGTCCGTGAGACCATTCTTCAATTCCTGAGGCAAAGTCGGAGGCCCGATCCAAACAAGGCTCCGCAGCATGGGTTCGGCACGGTCGACTCAGGAGATTCCGGGAATCATGAACGTGAATCGGGGAGACACCCCGGATTCCCGGTTCTGCAAAGCTGACCATTGGAAGCCGGCCAATCGTTCCGTGGCGCCGTAATTAGCACACCGGAGAAACGTCGTCCAGCCCGGGGGCCGCCGATCGGCTCCCCCCCGCGGATCAGATCATATTTCCACAAGGCCGTTCTGGATGGCGAACCGGGAGAGCTCGGTGTTGTTGCGAAGGTTGAGCTTCCTCAGGAGGCGGAAGCGGTAGGTGTCCACGGTCTTGGTGCTGATATTGTAAGCTTCGGCGATCTCTCGGGTGGTCTGGCCCATGGCGAGACGACGCAGCACCTGTATTTCCCGGTTTGAAAGGGAGTCCAGCAGCGAGCGGCCGGGAGTTCCCTTGGCTACGTGGAGGGCCAGGAGCTCCGCCGCCGAGTCGCTGAGATACCGGCTGCCGCCGTGGACTTTCCGGATGGCCGTCACCAGCTGCTCGGGGGCCGACCGCTTGGTGATGTATCCCATGGCGCCGGCGCTGAAGACTCGGATCACGTACTGCTCCTCCTCGTGCATGGTCAGCACCAGGACAGGAAGCTTCGGATTGAGCGCCTGCAGCTGGGTGATGACCTCGAGGCCGTCCAGGCCCGGCATGGAGATGTCCACCACGGCCACATCGACCGCGGTCTCCATCGCCTTCCTGATGGCTTCGCGCCCGTCCGAGGCTTCAGCCACCACCTGGATGTCGCCGCTCTCCTCGATGATGCGGGCCAGCCCCGCCCGAACAATGCTGTGGTCATCCGCCAGAAGGACCCTGATCATGGGATTGCCCCCATGCGGCCCGAAATGGGCAGCCGGCAGCGCACCTGGGTCCCCTTGCCCGGGCTGGACTGGATTTCGAGGGATCCGCCGGCCAGCCCGGCGCGCTCGCGCATTCCCGCCAGTCCCAGGCAGTCCGACTCCGAAAGATTGGACACGTTGAAGCCCTTGCCGTTGTCCGTCACCGTGATCATGAGGAAGCCCCCCTCCCCCTCGAGGGAAACCTCGGCGTGGGAGGCCGACGAGTGCCGCACGACGTTGGTGAGGGCTTCCTGGGCGATGCGATAGGCCGCCGTTGCGACGAGATCGTCCATGTGCGGCACGTCCCGATGGTGAAGAATCAGGGCGATCCCGGACCGCTTCTCGAGGTCCGTCGTGTACCATTCCAGTGCCGGAATGAGCCCCAGATCGTCCAGCACGCTGGGCCGCAGCCGCAGCGCGATCCCCCGGACCTCGTCGATGGTCCTGTCGATGATGTCGCACATGGCGAGAGCCCGCGCTCCTGCCTTCGCATCCGAATCCTTCAAATGGTTCGCCATCCAGACGGCATCCATGCGCAGGGCCGTGAGGATTTGCCCCAGCTCGTCGTGGAGCTCCCGGGCTATGGCGGCGCGCTCGGTCTCCTGCCCGGCCATGATGCGCCCCGAAAGCCTGCGCAGCTGGTCCTGGGCCTTCTTCACCTCGGTGATGTCGGTTCCGATGCCGCAGGTTCCCGTGGCCACGCCGTCTTCGTCGTACAGGGGGAACTTGACGGTGAGGTAGGTGTGTACGCCGTCGCGCTGGGGAAAGTGCTCCTCCACCTGGCACGACCGCCCCTCGGCCAGTACCTGGAGATCGTTGGCCCGGAAGCGGTCGGCGAATTCCGCCGGAAAGATCTCGTGGTCGGACCTGCCGCGGACCTCGTCGCCGTTCATGCCCACGAGCTCCTCGAACCGGGCGTTCACCAGGGTATAGTAGCCGTCCACGTCCTTGATGGTGACGACGGCCGGCGTGTATTTCAGGATCCCGCTGATTTCCCGGGTTCGCTCCCTGACCTGACGTTCAAGCTCCTTGGAATAGCGGCTCAGCTCGTCCCGTGCCCGCTTGAGATCGAGCTCGCTCCGCTTCCGCTCCGAGAGGTCCCGCGCCACGCAGACGCTCCCGATGGTCCGGCCGCGGTCGTCTTTCAGCAGGCTGATGGAGATATCCATGGGAACGATGCTCCCGTCCTGCTTTTTCATGAGGATCTCGTACTCGCGCACCACGCCGTCGCGCCGGAGCCGATCGAGCATCCGATCGAGCTCGTCCCGGTCCGCGTAAAGATCGAAGGATGACTTTCCGGCGAGATCATCGCTGTGATAGCCGTAGATCTCGACGGCGCGCCGGTTCCACAGGATGAACCGCCCCTCGCGGTCCACGATGCCGATGGCGTCCACGGAGTTTTCGATGATATTCTCGAGGTACTCCTTGGTGCGCTTGAGCTCGGCCTCGGCCCGCCGGCGCTCCTCGATCTCCCTTTTGAGCTGCGCATTGGCCATTTCGAGATCGTGGGCGCTCTCCTCGATGCGCCGTTCGAGCTGGTCCTGGATGGTGGCGAGACTGCCGGCCGTCTGCTTGCGGCTGCTGATGTCCCGCAGGATTTCGAGGGTGAGCTGCCGACCGCCCACAGTAAAGGAGAGCCTCGTGATCTCGACCCAGAGCTCGGTGCCGTCCTTTCGGGACAGGAGACACTCGGGCAAGAACGTGGTGTCCACCAGAGCCTCGGGCCCGGGATTACACTCGCCATCGGGGCCGCCCGCATAGAGAAACCCCACGTCCCGACCCAGAAGCTCGTCCCGACCGTAACCCGTCATGACACAGGCTGCGGGATTGGCATCCACGCACCGCCTCCCCTCGTCCACCACGAACATGGCCCCCCGGGCATTCTCGAATACGGTGCACAGGGGCTCCCCGGCCTGCATCCCGCGGCTCCGCGCCTCGCCGTGCCAGGCAAGCCTGGCTTCCAGCTCGGCCACGCGCTCGCGCAGTCGACCCGTTTCATCAAGGCAGCTGTTCAGAACCGTTGGTTGCCCTTTCACGACTGTTCACCTTTCACACTCATGATTTGCCGCGGGACGCATCAACGAAAGAACCTCCGTTCGACGCATCCGGATGATGCTATACATCATCCCGATCGAAGAAAATATGAGGGAACTCCTGATTATTCTGTCAGTATTTTTCTTACCCCCCCCCCGCGCACCCCCAACCTCGACCCTGCTGCCGGAGTGCGGGCGGAAGACGGCACGGATGCGTCCAGCGTCAGGGGGGCCAGAATGGAGGCATCGGTGGATCAGTACATCCTCTCCCGCGAGGCAAAGCATGCAATGCTGGAATCCAGGAGTGACGCGGTCCGTAAAGATGCCCAGCTCTCCTGCGACAAGGCGGACTTCTGCAGACTGAATCGCGATCGGCTGGTCAACGCGCTCATGACCAGGGGGCATGAGCCGACCCCGGACCAGGTGCAACGGATCTTTCAGAACGAATACTTTCGTGCGATCACGGAGGGAGCATTCGCTCGCAGCCAGTGAGCGGTTGATTCCGGCATCGACGTTGTCAACGGGCGGCACTGGGCGCAAGGCGATGGCATTGCCGTAGCAGGCCTCCTGGGTCGGTTTTTCCTCTTTCGGTCTTGTCTCCAGGTGGTTTTCTCTCCTTTGATGGAGTGAGCGATTGTGCTAGTTTTTCTCCTTCTGGTTGTGAATGGATCTTGGAAATGGACCGGGAGGTGAAGACTTGCCATGAGAGTGCTGTTTGCTGCTCCTGAAGATGCCTGGGGAGGGTTTCTGCACCAGATTCGCACCGAGCTCCCCGATGTCGAGATCGAAGCCAGCGGGGGATTTGAGGTAAGCTCGCTGGAAGGATTCGATGTTCTCATCCCCACCATGACGCGCATCACCGAGGACCTGCTCCGGACGGCCGACCGCCTCAAGCTCATCCAGCAGTGCGGGGCGGGGCTCGAGGGCGTGGACATCCCGGCGGCGAGGGACCGGGGCATCCGGGTGGCCAACGTCCCCACGGACATCTCGGGCAATGCGGATTCCGTGGCCGAGCTCGCCATCTACCTGATGATCGGTCTCTCCCGAGACTTCAGGGGCATGGCCCGAAGCCTGGAATCGGGAAAGATGGGCGAGCCCAGGGGCAGGGCCTTGAGCGGCAAGACCGTGGGCATCGTGGGTCTCGGCGGCATAGGCCGGGCCTTGATTCAGAGGCTGCGGGGTTTTGACGTCCGCATGATCGGGATCAGGCGCCGGGAGCCTCTTGAGGGGCCGGCGGAGCTTGGCCTCGAGTGGATCGGTACCCCGGAGGATCTGGCGGAGCTGCTGGGTCGATCGGATTACGTAGTGCTCTGCCTCCCCCTGACTCCCGAAACCCTGCACCTTATGGATGACAGAACCCTGGCATTCATGAAGCCGGAGGCGTTCCTGATCAACCTGTCGAGGGGCGGGCTGGTGGACCGGGACGCGCTGGAGCGCGCCCTGGCATCTGGTGTTATTGCCGGGGCCGGACTCGACGTCTTCTGGGACGAGCCGCCGGATCCCCGTGACCCTATTTTTTCCCACAACGTGCTGGCAACGCCCCACGTGGCGGGGTCAACGGATGTTTCCATCCGGGGCATCGTCAGGGTGGTGGCGGAAAACATCCGCCAAATCGAACAGAATAGAGAGCCGCGCTTCTGCGCGTGCTGATTGCGCGCCCATGGAGCTCCTCAAGGCATCCCTTGCGACCTTCATGATGCTCACGGCGGCCTCCCGCATCGAGGCGGCGATGTTGAGGGGTGTGCTCGTACTCAATGAGACCGGCGGACCACCCGCGGCCGGAGTGGAGATCAGGGCGGCGGGAAGCGAAGCGCCTGGAGTCACCGACGCGGAAGGTCGATTCAGCCTCCCTTCCCCGATCTTCGTCCGGGGGACACCGTTGCCCTCGAGCTTGGAAGTGACAGCCATGAAGTGGTCAATGACCTGGAGCTCGAGCAGGTCCTGCCCGAGAACCCCGACTTGTCCTCCGCGGCTCTCCTGATCTGCCGGAAGGGCAACCGTCGCGAGATGACCGGCCGTTTGATGCGGCTCATGGCCCGGGAAACCGTCGACAGCCACTTCAGGGCGCGGCTCGTTGAGCTGGAGAAACAGCAGTGGGACGGGCTTTCAGGGATGTCCGAACTGCAGAGGGTTTACGACCAGGCCACCGCCGCGCTGCCGGTCCTGGCCGACCACCTGACCGATCAGATGCTCAAAGCCGACTGGCCCAGCCAGCGAAATGCCCTGCGCCTCTTCCTAGGAGGAAGGCTTGAGGCAGCCATCGAAGCCCTGAATGCGGCCACGGCTTCGGCAAGCGGCGGGGAGAATAGCGATGGCGAGGCTGGAGTCCCTCCTGCACCAGTGAGGCTTGCACGGAGCCACCTGCTCAAGGCCCAGCTGCTCACGCTGGCACTGCGCTTCGATGAGGCGGAAAAGGCCTGCGGTGCCGCCGCGACCGCGGCACCGGACGATCTCGAGGTACAGACGGGCCGGGCGCTCATGCTGGCCATGCTGAATCGGGCGGATGAGGCGCAACTGGTCTATCAGTTGTGCCTGAAGCTCTCCAGGAGGACGAGGGAAACGGAGGCCCAGGCGGCGGAGATTCTTCACCAGGAGGCGCTGTTTCTTTGGAGACAGAAGCGCCTCAAGGAGGCCCGAGTGCGCGCCGAGGAGGCACTGCGGAGCTTCAGGGAAACGGCGGCCGGGGGCCGGCCGGAGCATCAACGGGGCGTAGCCGGGGTCTTGAGGAGCCTGGTGCCGATCTTGAGAGATTCCGACAACCTCCAGGAGGCGCGGGCCGCCTGTGCGGAAGCCGTCGACATCTATCGCCGGATGGCAGCGGAAAACCCGGACGTCGGCTCCCTTCACCTCGCCATGACGCTGAACGACCTTGCCGTGGTCCAGCGGGCCCTGGGGCGAGGAGACGATGCCCTGAAATCCCTCGAGGAGGCGCTGAAAATCTGCCGGTCTCTCGCGGCGCTGAACCGGGCGAGAGCTCAACCCGATCTGGCCTTGACCCTCGAAAATTTGAGCCTGCTGCACCAGGAGCAAAACCGCCCGAGGGAAGCCCGCAAGGTCCTTGAAGAGCTGGCAGCGGTTTACCGAGACCTGGCGGCACTGAAGCCCGAAGTCTACTGGCATCGGGTGGCCGGGACCCTGAACCGCCTGGGGCATCTTCACCGCGAGGCTCGGCGTATCAAGGACGCTGTAAGGGTCTTTGAGGATGAGATCAAGGTTTATCGTGATCTTGCGGCCATGGAGCCTCGGACCCACCTGCCCTACCTGGCTCTCTCCCAGGTGTCTCTCGCTAGGTTTCACCAGGAGGAGAAGCGATGGAAGGAGGCTGTCAGGCTCTACCAGGAAGCCCTCAAGAACTACCGAGCCCTTTCAGCATCACGACCGGAGTACTATCGACCTTATGCGGCCACGGTGCTGACCGGCCTGGCCGAGGTGTACCGCCAGCAGAACCAGGTGAGGAGCGCGGTCAAGGCCTACGAGGAAGCCGTCGGGACCTGGCGTGCCTTGGCCGCCGGGGGCCGGCAGACGCATGGGGCCGACCTGGCAGCCGCTTTGGGCAGGCTCGGCACTTTCTACCATGAACTTCGGATCATGGAGAACGCCACCAAGGCACACGAGGAGGCCTTGAGTCTCTACCGTAACCTGGCGGCGGCCGGCCCCGACCTATACCTGCCGGGAGTGGTGACGTCCCTGAACAACCTGGGCATCATTCACCGGGAGCAGGACCGTTTCGACGAAGCCGCCCGAACCTACGGCGAGGCGTTGAAGATCTGTCGGGAAGGCCTGGAACGCGAGCCTGAGCTCTACGAGCCCTATACGCTCATGACCCTGAACAACCTGGGCCTCCTTTACGCCGCCATGGAGCGGCGAGACGAAGCCCTCCAAGTCCACCAGGAGGCCCTCTGGATCGGAAGGAAGCTCTCCGCCGCGAATCCCGATCTTTATCGACCCTATCTGGCCATGACTCTCCAAAACCTTGGATTCCTGCATCGGGACGGGAAGCGGCATGAGGAGGCCCGAAAGGTTCTCGAGGAGGCACTCGACATCTATCGCGTTCTGGCCGCCCAGGCCACCAGGTCGTTCGATGCCGACATCGAGCGCATCCGGTCCCTCCTGGATTCCATGACCATTGAGGATTCCGCCGCCCGCGACGCCGAAGGTGGTTGAGCGACGCGATTCCCATTCGAAGGCCGGCACTCCGGATTTTTTTCGGGGGATGCAGATGATTGAAATCGACGGGTCCGTACATTCGGGAAGCGGCACACTGCTGCGGTGTTCGGCAGCCCTGGCCACACTGCTCGGGGAGCCGCTGCACC
>Ga0101944_10003907_pt1 | contig 19621 bp, 18 predicted proteins | sample DewCreD2012metaG_FD_75245 | JGI IMG/M metagenome (GOLD analysis project Ga0101944, IMG submission 75245) | Hot spring sediment bacterial and archeal communities from British Columbia, Canada, to study Microbial Dark Matter (Phase II) - Dewar... ... | reverse complement strand
TCATGGGCATGGTCTTGAAAATACACCACGAGAATTACCCGAGGATACTCATGAACCAAAGCGCTTGACGTGTCCAAAACATCTACGCATCATGCATAGAAGTTACAGCTTAAGACTCTAATATATGTTTCCAAACGCAAAAATCAAATTCCCTGTCTAAAAGAGGACGGGTTCATTCCTGTTTCCTTCGAAATCTCTTCCTGAAAACAAAAAACAGAATGACCAGTCCAATGAGAACAAGGACGGCAAGATTGTAACGCATCATGAAATCTGCCGTGGTCTTTTCCACGGATTCCCAGTGGGTCCCTAAGCTGTGGCCCATGAAGATCCAGATCAGGTTCCAAGCGGCGCAGCTCAGAAGAGAAAGGACCGCCACGGGGAGGGTCCTAAAACGGGATATCCCTGAAGCCAGGGCGACGGCGGAACGGATGCCCGGCATGAAACGATTGAACAGGATCAGCAAATACCCATAGCGACCGAACCATTCCTCCGCCTTGATAATGTCTCTTGCCCGGAGGAAGCGGAAATCCCGTTTAATAAAGAAACGCCTTCCCAGGATTTCCCCGAGCCAAAAGAGTGTCAAAAAACCGAGCACACTGCCGAGCGTCGTGGAGATGTAAACCCCGGCAAAGCTCAGCTTTCCCATGCCCACCAGAAAGGCGCCGAAGGCCGTAATTGTGTCGCCGGGGATGGGTGGCACCAGGTTTTCCACGAATGCGCTGAGCCCCAAAAGCAAGTAGATCAGGATATCGGGAAGGGCGCGCAGTTCGTTCAGGAACTTTTCGAGATACATCTCTTGTTTCTCATTCAAAGAGGGATTGTGCCCAAGAGCAGGGAAGTTATACTCGATCCTCCTCCATCTTCAAAGAAAAAAGGGGTTGACGGGCCTTCGGGCATCTGTTAGACGAACGAAAAGCAAAAACCCAGAGTGAGTCATAGGGAAGCCATGGCAAAAGAAAAACTGACCAGAAAAGAACTTCTAAAAGGCCCTGATGAATTCCTGACGTTCTCCGGCAGAGTGATTCTTTATGTCAAGGAGCATGCCAAGCCTTTCAAGATTGCAGGAGGCATTCTGGTAGGAGCTGCCCTGGTCTATCTCGGCGTCCAAGCCTACCTGAACCACGCAAACAGGAAAGGGCAGGAAGCCTATGAGGCGGCCTACTATGAAGTGATCAAGGTCAAGGAAATACAGGCAGACGAGGAGGCCTTGAAAAAGTCGCAGGAGCTCTTCAACAAAGTCATTACGGAACACCGTCTTTCCAAGGCAAGCCGACTCGCCCCGCTGCAAATGGCCCACCTCAAGTTCCTTGAAAAGAAGTATGAAGAAGCCATAACGCTTTACAAGGATTTTCTCAAAGGAGTTCCTGAAAACACGGTGTATCAGTCTCTCGCCCTGCTGGCCTTGGCAGCCAGCTATGAAGGCCAGGGCGATTTTGGAAAGGCTGCCGAAGCGCTGCAAAAAATTCTTTCAAGCTCCGAGAAGTCCTTCAAGGAGCAGGCGATGTTCACTCTGGCGCGAATTTACGGGCTTTCCAAGCAGCCCGAAAAGGCGAAAGAGACGCTGAAGGAATTCATCGAAACGTACAAGAACTCGCCCTTCCTCTCCATGGCCAAGGCCCGCCTCAATGACTACTCCTCCTGAAACTCCTGAGCTCTGAGCCATCCATTTCAAAGAGGTAAACCGTCACCGGGGTTTCTTCGCTTTACAAGCTGGAATTGTTGAGCAATTCAGGCGAACTCCCATTTCCATTCCCCTGCCGGGTGTTTTGATTTTTGCTTGACAAGAAAAATCCGATCATCTATGGTCACGTTGTAGCTAAAATGTAGCTTAAACACAAGGAGGGGGAAGCGATGATCATCACCGAAATATTGGCGCGAAATGCTCGCATGTATGGCGATGAAGAAGCCCTTGTGGAAAGAGAACCTGCGAAGAATCTCAGGCGTTCGATCACCTGGAAGGAATTCGACGACCTGGCGAACCGGGTTGCGAACGCTCTGATCCAAAAGGGCGTCAAGAAGGGGGACAAGGTCATTCACTTGATGATGAACTGCCTCGAATGGCTGCCTGCTTACTTCGGAATCCTGAGAACCGGCGCCTGGGCCGTTCCCCTCAATTTCCGTTTCACGGCCGACGACATCCGTTATTGCGCGGACATCGCGGAAGCCCGGACCCTCATTTTCGGCGAAGAGTTCATTGAGCGGGTGGACAAAATCAAGACAGACCTCAAGGGCATGAAAGATTTTATCTTTGCCGGACCGAAGACCCTGAAACCTTCCTATGCGCAAGACTGGGAGGATTTCCTGAAAGGGGCCTCCACCGCCGAGCCGAAAACCCCCATCAGCCTCCTGGACGAAGCGGCCCTTTATTTCACTTCAGGCACCACCGGGCAGCCCAAGCCCATCCTTCTCACCCACCGGAACCTCGAGCATGCGTGCATCGTGGAGAACCGGCATCACAACCAGACGCACCAGGACAATTTCATCTGCATTCCTCCTCTTTATCATACCGGGGCCAAGATGCACTGGTTCGGGAACTTTATTGTAGGCGCCAAGGCGGTCATTCTCAAGGGGGTAAAACCGGAGTGGATCATTGAGGCTGTGTCCGAAGAAAAGGCGACCATTGTGTGGCTCCTCGTGCCCTGGGCTCAGGATATTCTCATCGCCATTGAAAACGGGCAGATCAAACTGAAGGATTACAAGCTCGACCAGTGGCGGCTCATGCATATCGGGGCTCAGCCTGTGCCGCCCAGCCTGATCAAGAATTGGAAGAGGGTATTCCCTTCGCATGATTATGACACGGACTACGGGCTGAGTGAAACCACGGGACCCGGGTGCGTCCACCTTGGGATGGAGAACCTCCACAAGGTGGGGGCCATCGGCCGCCCGGGTTTTGACTGGGAATGCAGGATCGTTGATGAGAAACTTCAGGACGTCCCGAAGGGAGAGCCGGGGGAGTTGGCGGTGAGGGGTCCTGGGGTCATGAAGGAGTACTACAAGAACCCGGAAGCCACCAAGAAAACCATTGTGGACGGGTGGCTCCTGACCGGCGATATGGCTCGCTTTGACGAGGATGGCTTTATCTGGCTTGTGGACAGGAAAAAGGACATCATCATCACCGGCGGCGAGAACATCTTCCCTGTGGAAATTGAAGATTTCCTCATGGAAAATCAAGACATTCAGGATGCAGCCGTGATAGGGATTCCCGATGAAAGGCTGGGAGAGATTGTGACGGCCGTCATCAAGCTCAAACCGGGGAAGCAGATGACGGAAAAGGATGTGGAGAAGTACTGTGAAGCCCTGCCGAGATACAAGAGGCCCAAGAAGATCATCTTCGATGATGTTCCCAGGAATCCCACAGGGAAGATCGAAAAACCTAAACTGAGAAAGAAATACGCAGGATTTGCGGAAAGCTTCAAACTGTAACAGGCGGCAAGTGGGTCAAGAAGTGCCATTAACCATTAAACCGATAGGGGGATAAGATGCACAAGCTACTTGAAGATGCTCCTGGAAAGGAGATGCTCCTTCTTGGCAATGAGGCCATAGCGCGCGGAGCCCTGGAAGCGGGTGTCGCCTTTGCAACCTGCTATCCCGGAACTCCCTCCTCCGAGATTCCCGAACAGTTCTTTGACATCAGCCAGGAAACAGACCTTTACTTTGAGTACTCCACCAATGAGAAGGTCGCCTTGGAAGTGGGGGCCGGGGCCGCGGTGAGCGGCCTGAAGACCATGGTCACCATGAAGCACGTGGGCCTCAATGTGGCCGCAGACCCTTTGATGACTCTCGCCTACACAGGCGTCAAGGGGGGCATGGTGATTGTCAATGCGGATGATCCGTCCCTGTTTTCGAGCCAGAACGAGCAGGACAACCGTTACTACGCCCGTCTCTCGGGTCTGGCCATGTTCGAGCCGACGAACACGCAGGAAATGAAGGACTGGACCGTAACCGCCTTTGAGCTGTCCGAGGAAGTGGGGCTTCCCGTCATCCTGAGAACCACGACCCGGCTGGCCCACATCCGTGGAGGGGTAAAACTGGGAACGCTGAAGCCCAGGGTCACCAAGAGTCAATTCAAGAAAAACCCTTTCCACTATGTTTGCGTGCCGGCGGTCTCCAGGAATCTCCACAAGGAACTGCTGCAGAAGTATGACATCCTTTCCGAGAAGTCGGAGACCTCGCCGCTCAACCAGGTCATCGGAAACGGCAAATGGGGCATTGTGGCGAACGGGGTGAGTTTCGATTATGTGATGGACGCGGTCAACGATCTCGGCATCAAGGACAAGGTGAGCATTCTGAAGCTGGGTTTTTCGTGGCCTTTGCCCAGGAAACTCATCGCGAATTTCCTGAAGTCGGTGGACAAGGTCCTGGTGGTGGAAGAGCTCGAGCCCATCAATGAAAACGACTTCAAGGCCATTGCCCAGGAAAACGGGATCGCCACGCCCATCAAGGGCAAAGGAGTCGGAGGTCTCTCCCGTCTGTGGGAATACGACCCGCGCCTCGTGCGAGGGGCTGTGGCCGCCATGTTCGGCGTGGAGCAGAAGGCGCCTGCCGTGGTGGACCTTTCCGACCTGCCTCCTTTGCCGGGAAGACCGCCGACCCTCTGCGCCGGCTGCCCTCACCGGGCGACCTTCTATGCGGTGAAAGAGGTGTACGGCGCGGATGCGGTCACCCCGACGGATATCGGGTGCTACACCCTGGGTCTTCTGCCGCCTATTTCTATGGGCGATTTCGTGATCTGCATGGGTTCCTCCGTGAGTTCAGGCTGCGGTTTTGCCACGGCCACGGACCAGAAGGTTATTTCCTTCATCGGCGATTCCACCTTTTTCCATTCCGGCATCACCGGGCTGATCAACGCCGTGCACAACAATCACAAGTTCACTCTGGTCATTCTGGACAACGGGACCACGGCCATGACCGGCCACCAGATTCACCCGGGCGTCGACACCACCCCGATGGGCCTCAACCTTCCGCAGGTCATCGTGGAGGATGTGGTCCGGGGCTGCGGGGTCAAGGATGTGCACGTGGTCAAGCCTTTCAACATCAAGAAGACCATGGAGTCCCTCAAGGCATCCCTGGAGTATGACGGCATCTCGGTGGTGGTCTCCAAGGAGTTCTGCCCTCTCTTTGCCAGGGGGATCGGCAAGGCCAGGAAGGCCAAGCCCTTCATGATCAACCCGCAGAAATGCAAGAACCACCGCGACTGCATCAACAAGCTGGCCTGCCCGGCCATGTACCTGGAAGGCGATGCGGTCCGGATCAACAAGAACCTGTGCATCGGGTGTTCGGTCTGCGCGCAGATCTGCCCTGAAAACGCGATTGTCCCCTTGAAGGACTAGGAAGGAGGCGCCCATGGAAACGAAAAGATGCGTATTTGTCGGAGTCGGCGGTCAGGGGAATCTCCTTGCCTCGAATCTCTTGGGGCAGGCAGCGCTTTCAATGGGGATCCCTGTGGTGGTCAGCGAGATTCACGGCATGGCTCAGAGGGGAGGCGTCGTGGAATCCGCCGTGCTGCTGGGCGGGGCGAACAGCCCCATTGTGTCCAACGGCGAGGCGGATGTTCTAATCAGCTTCGAACCTCTGGAGACCATGCGGCTCCTGAACAAGTGCAACAGCAAGACCCTGGTGATCACGAACGCTCAACCCCTTCCTCCTTTCACTGTGGCGGTAGGCCAAGGCAAGTATCCGCCGGTTGATGAGATTCTCAACAAGGTCACGAAAAAGGTGGGTAAGGTCGTCGCTCTCCAGGGCAATGACCTGGCTGAGCAGGCGGGCAATGTGCTTTCTCTCAACATGGTCATGCTGGGAGCGCTCATCGGCACCGGTGCGACAGGTGTGAACGAAGAGGTGATGAAAAAGACCATTGCAGGCGCCACCAAAAAAGCCTTTCTGGATTCCAACCTGAAGGCCTTTGATCTGGGCAAGGAAGTTGCACAGAAAGCGATGAAAGCTTAGATTTGCATATGTTGCTGTTATGAAACAACACGAAGGGGCGGGAATCTTCTCAGGACTTCCCGCCCCCTTGCCTTTGAACCTTCCCCGGAAAAGGGATAAGTAAGCAGTATGGAGTAATCAGTAAGCAGGGCAAACGACGAAAAAAGACTTCATGGAGACTGCTTATTTTGTTTACTGCTTACTGATTCCGGGCGGCTCTAGAGAGAGCACACCCCCCAGGTCCCGTGCTCAGTGATTCCTTGGTTGCGGCCAAAGGCCTCCATTGGGGAATTAGGCTGATCAAGCCCACTGCGATTGGAAATCTCCATGTGGAGATTCAGTTACACAAGTTGAAAGTCCGGCTTTCAACTTGACAAGGAAGTTCTGATATGGAAGACCTCTGTCATTGCGTTGGGTCATCGGTCGGTGAAGGCGACCACATAGCGACCGTTTGTCCCCGTTGCGGCCGGAAGATCCCTGCACCGAAACAGTTATCCGACAGCATGCTCGACGCGACATACGAAATTCTGGCTGAAGAAGGTATCATCTGGTCAGGCGCAAGGTAGCCTGTCAGGGCTCCACTTATGCTCCTCATCCCTCGGTATTCATTCCTCAGCGATTCCCGCCGAGTCTTTCCCTTGAAAGCCATTGAAAGTCGGAAGAAATTTCTGATGCCGTCTTGACAAAGAATGAATGGTGCTTAGTATTTTCATGTTTCCTAATTAAGGTCAAGAAAATCAGCAAGTTAATTCCATTTCGAAGCTCTAGTCCAGTGTGGACCAGGCTCATATCTCAATTCCAAAGGGAGGTTTATGGAACATGAAAGTGAAGCCATTGAACGACAGGGTGTTGGTGCTCCGAACTGGGGAAGAAGAGAAGACCTCTGGTGGCATCATTATCCCCGACACGGCCAAGGAAAAGCCGCAAGAGGGAAAGGTGATTGCTGTGGGTCCGGGCAAGGTCAATGAGGAGGGGAATAAGATCCCTCTTGATGTCAAAGCTGGAGACAAGGTGTTGTTCGGGAAGTACTCAGGGACGGAAATCAAAATCGACGGTGTTGAACATCTGATCATGAGAGAAGACGATATCCTGGCGATTATCGAGAAGTAACGGGAGGAGGAAAGAACAATGGCAGGCAAAGAAATCAAGTACGGGATGAGTGCCCGCGAAAAGATCATGGCCGGAGTGGACATCCTGGCCGATGCGGTGAAGGTGACCCTGGGACCGAAGGGCAGAAATGTACTGATTGAAAAGAGCTGGGGCTCCCCCAAGACGACCAAGGACGGCGTGACGGTGGCGAAGGAAATTGATTTGGAGGACAAGTTCGAGAATATGGGGGCGAAGATGGTCAAGGAAGTGGCCTCCAAGACCTCGGACGTAGCAGGCGACGGGACCACAACGGCGACGATCCTTGCCCAAAGCATTTATCGGGAGGGGAGCAAACTGGTCGCTGCCGGAGCCAATCCCATGGCTCTCAAGCGCGGCCTGGAAAAGGCTGTGGAGGTCGTGGTGGATGAGCTGAAGAAGATCTCCAAGCCGACGAAGGAAAAGAAGGAAATCGCCCAGGTCGGTACGGTCTCCGCCAACAACGATCACACCATTGGAGATATCATCGCCGAGGCGATGGAGAAGGTCGGAAAAGAGGGCGTGATTACGGTGGAAGAGGCCAAGGGCATGGAGACCACCCTGGAAATCGTGGAAGGCATGCAGTTCGACCGCGGCTATCTCTCTCCTTATTTTGTGACCGATCCCGAGAAGATGGAAGTCCATCTGGATGAACCTTACATTCTGCTCAACGAGAAGAAGATCAGCGTGATGAAGGATTTGATTCCCATCCTGGAGCAGATCGCGAAGATGGGAAAACCTCTTTTGATCATTGCCGAGGATGTGGAGGGGGAAGCCTTGGCGACTCTGGTCGTCAACAAGCTGAGAGGAACGCTCAAGGTTGCAGCGGCGAAGGCCCCTGGATTTGGCGACCGAAGAAAGGCGATGCTTGAAGACATCGCGATCCTGACGGGCGGCCAAGTCATCAGCGAGGAAATGGGGTTGAAGCTTGAAAACGTCACTCTCAATGATCTCGGGACGGCGAAGAGGGTGTCTCTGGACAAGGACAACACAACGATCGTCGATGGCGGGGGCAGCCGAAAAGCGCTGGAAGGAAGAGTCAAGCAAATCAGGGCCCAGATCGAAGAGACCACCAGCGACTACGATCGGGAGAAGTTGCAGGAGCGCCTGGCCAAGTTGATCGGCGGAGTGGCCGTGATCAATGTGGGCGCAGCCACCGAAATTGAAATGAAGGAAAAGAAGGACCGCGTAGAAGATGCGCTCAATGCAACCCGGGCGGCCGTGGAAGAGGGCATTGTGCCCGGCGGAGGAGTGGCTTACCTGCGCGTGCTCAAGTCTCTCGACAAGCTGGATGTCAGCGGTGAAGAGAAGATGGGAGTCAACATCATCCGCAGGGCGCTGGAGGAGCCCTTACGGCAGATCGCGAACAACGCCGGCTTTGAGGGGTCTGTGGTCGTGCAGAAAGTGATGGAAGGCAAGGGCAACTTCGGTTTCAATGCGGAGACGGGCAAATATGAAGACCTGATGGAAGCCGGGATCATCGATCCCACCAAAGTGGCCCGGTTTGCCCTTCAGAATGCGGCTTCCGTGTCCGGTCTGCTTTTGACCACGGAGGCGATGGTCGCGGAGAAACCGGAAAAGAAGAAGGCCCCTGCAATGCCCCAGATGCCTTCCGAAGACATGTACTAACATAACGCTGGACCCGGGCAAGATCCTTTGCTTTGCTCGGTGTTTACCGTAAAAAGGTGCAGCGGGCTGGAGCGTTGAGCCCCGGCCCGCATCGCCTGGGGGGCCCCCGAGGGCTGGAAGTCAAGGAGAAAGGAGGGGTGTCATGCCCATCTATGAATTCATATGCGAAAACTGCAAGAAGCGTTTTAACGTGACCCTGTCGATTTCGGAATATGAAAAGAAAAAAACAGAATGCCCCAAGTGCAAAAGCCGCAAGGTCAAGCAGCAGATTTCCTCCTTTCAAACAGTGACCTCCAAGAAGAGCTAGATTGATTCCGGGAAATGGGGAGGGTTTGGCCCGGAGGAGGGAAAGAAACGAAGGGCTCAGGACATGGAAAGTGGAGCGGAATGCCGCGAAATGCGGCATTCCGCGTTTCAGGGGGGAAACAATGTGTCAAGTCGGTGCCTTGAACTCGTCACTTATCACCGCCTTGCTATGCCCCTTTGCCGAAGGGACAATGCGGATAGCGGCACTCCGCGCAGTCGCGGCACAGACCGCCGTGCCCGAGAAAGGCGAGTTCCGCCCGGGTCACATGCTCTCCGGCAAGAACCCTGGGCAGGATGAGATCGAGGATGGTGGTCCTGTGGAAAAGAGCACAAGCGGGAACGCCGATCACAGGCAATTCCCCGATGTAGGCGATCAGAAACATCGCGCCCGGCAGAACGGCGGACCCGTAATGCACTTCCGTAGCACCGGCAAGGCTGATGCCGTGCCGGGTCACGTCGTCAGGATCAACGCTCATTCCGCCGCTGAGAAGCAAAAGGTCGCAGCCCTTGCTCACGTGGCTTCGAATCGCCTCGCGGATCATCTGTGAATCGTCGGCGGTGAATTCAACGGCGGTGACGTCTGACCGGAGGGCGGTCACTTTTTCCACGAGGACAGGAGCGAAGCGGTCTTTGATCCGGCCGTGATAGACTTCATTGCCGGTGATGATCAAGCCGACTTTGGCCCTGCGCAGCGGTTTGACGGAAAGCACCCCGCCGTTTTGTTTCGCGATGGCTGCAGCGCGCTCAATGGCGACGCGTTTCATGACCAGGGGTATGGCGCGGGTAGCAGCGACCATTTCTCCGGCCTTCACCAGGGTGTGCCGGTGAAGGGTCGCGCACATGACTTCTTCGACCATGTTGAAAGCGGCCAGAGCGGCTGTGTCCACGCCGAGCAGGCCGTCCCATTTTGCAAGAAGTTTGATTTTCCCTTCTCTGGGCTCCCCGTTCCAGGTCACCCCTTCGCCGGCCAGGGCGTCGGCCAGGATGAGGGCTGCGTCATTCTCGTGGATTTCATCCTCATCGAGTTCTAGAATGTAGAGATGATCTTTTCCCAAGCGCTGGAGATGACAGATGTCCCCGTCGCAGACCGTATGATCCTTCAGGAAGGCGGGACCTTTGAATTCGCCGGGGCGTATTTCCGTCACATCATGGGCCAGCTTGGTCCCCACGGCTTCTTCCACTTTGATTTTTTTGATCAAGGAGATTCTCCCGCAATCATGAATGAGTGATGTTAGCCTCCCTGCGAATCGAAGCACTAGGGAGCCTTTGGCGTTTGCAAGTCCTTCAGAGGCTGTATCGGCATGTCATTTCGAGTCCCGCTCAAGAGACGGGACGAGAAATCCTGATCGGGCGACTCGCGCGATCTCGATATTCTTTCCTTCGTCAGCCTCGACGTCGTCTCTACCCGTTGCGGCAGAGGCTTCTTTGGTTGGAGTGAACTGGAAAGACCAGGCGAGGTCGGGGTCCAGTTCATATCCGGCCAGGTGACCTCCCGGGCGTCTTTGAAATAGGCTCCGTCGGCACAGGGCTTACAGAGCACGTCCCCGTCCACGATCACTTCACGCCTGTCCCGCACCACCTGCCCGCACCGGGAACAGGTGGCCTTGTAGTGGGTCGGACCCGGTAAATCCCAGTCCTTGACAGGCACTTGAACCTGCTGAACACGGAACAAAACGCTGTCCGGCATGCGGCGATAGGCTTCGAGCTGTTGACGCGACTTTCCTCTGACCTCGGGGGCATAATGGGCGACAAGGACACGGGCTTCCTCTGTGGAAAGGATTCTGAAGGCCGCGCGAGTTTCAAGGTTCACGAAGGTGGCTGCCATGATGCCGTAGTCCGTGAATTTCAGAGACCGGCGGCCCAGCTTGACCCCCGTGACGTGGGCGATGGCGTCTGCTGCACACCGGTCCATTTCAACATAGACCAGGAGTTTTTTGATTTGGCTGTGCTCTGTGGGATCCTCCAGCCCGACGAGACGGCAACCGAGCATGGCCATTCTCACACCGACCGCCTGCCCCGGGCACAAGTGGCCGTGCGCTCTCGCAGAGGACGCCAGAAGTTGTTCAAAGTCCTTCATTGTCGGACAACCTCGCCCTTATGTTTATATTAACATAACAGGAAAAGTGCAATGGAACAACTGCCTTGTCAAGGATTTATTTTGGAACCTGCTTTTTGGAGTATTCCAAAAAAACCTTGACCATGAAGATTTATTGTTATAATGATAATACAAATTTGGGCAAGGAGGTTTGAACATGCCTGGATATGATCTGGTCATCAGAGGAGGGAACGTGGTTGATCCGGCCGCCGGCGTGCACAAAGCCGATATCGGCATCAGAGGGGAGAAAATCGCAGCCATCGCTGAAATGATTTCTGCAAACGAAGGCAGCCAGGTGGTCGATGCGACGAACCGCTTTGTGTTCCCGGGTGCCATCGACTCCCATTACCATGTAGGCATTTACCGACCCTTTCGCGAAGATGCGACGAGTGAATCCACCTCCTCGGCTTCCGGGGGTGTGACGACCATCCTCACCTACTTCAGGACCGGACAGAGCTACCTCAACAAGATGGGCCCCTACAAAGAGATCCTCCCCGAATTGCTGGACCTGTCCAAGGACACCTTTCTCGTGGACTACGGGTATCACCTGGCCCTTTTCACGGATCAACACATCAGCGAAATCGAGTGGCTGGTGAAGGAAGGCGTGTCCACCTTCAAGTATTACATGTTTTACAAGCTCCTGAACCTGTCAGGTCACTCACCGGATGCTCTCAAGTACCTGATGATCGACACACCGGTGGATCTCGGTTTTCTCTACAAGTTCATGCGGGAAGTGAGCCGGGTGAATCAAGTGTTCAGGGATTACGGGAAGATCGCTTTGAGCATTCACTGCGAGAACCCTGAAATCATCAGGGTCACCCACGAAGAGGCGAAGCAAAATCCCACCGGCAACCCCATGAAGGATTACAGTAACGCCCGCCCGCCATGGCAGGAAGAATTGGCCATCAACGAGGTGGGGGTCATGGCACGCGAGACGAAGTGCCCCGTGAACCTGCTCCACCTGAGCAGCCGCAAAGCCGTGGAGGCCGGTATGGATGTGTCATCCAGATACCCTGAAGTGGATTTCCTGCTTGAAGGGACTCTCCACCACCTCGGCCTGTCGAATGACATGAACCTCGGGCAGCTGGCCAAAGTGAACCCGCCGATTCGGAGCCGCGAGGATAGGGAGTTTCTCTGGAACTCGGTGCTCGACGGGACCATCAAGACCGTGGTGAGCGATCATGCTTGCGTGACCAAGGAAATCAAGAAAGGAGACCTTTGGACCTCTCTTCCGGGATTCGGCGGCACCTCTTTGATGTTTCCGATCCTCATTACAGAAGGCTACCACAAGAGGGGCCTGCCTCTTCAGAGAATCGCGGAACTGAGTTCGGCCAATCCGGCGCGCTATCACAACCTCTATCCCAGGAAGGGCGCCATCAAAGTGGGCAGTGACGCGGATTTTGCGATCGTGGATATTGAGACGGAAAAGCAGGTGACCCTGGCGAACTTGTTTACGGCCCAGGACTTCAGTCCTGAAGAGGGCATGAAATTGAAAGGCTGGCCGGAGGTCACAGTCTTGAGAGGCAAGGTGATCTTCGAAAAAGGCAAAGTGGTTGGAAAGCCAGGATATGGCCGGTACATCAAGAGACCGGTGAAGCTGCACTGTAAGGATTAGCGGGGAGCCAATGCTGAAGGACAAAGCGATTCCCCTCTATTATCAGATCGAGACGATCCTGAGACGAAAGATTCTCTCGGGTGAGTTGCAACCCCTGACCCCCATACCGACCGAGGACGCCTTGGCTCAGGAATTTGACGTGAGCCGCATCACGATTCGACAGGCCCTCGGGCTCCTGGAAAAGGATGGTCTCGTCATCCGCCAAAGAGGGAAGGGAACATTCGTCTCCGAAGGGGTTAAAGCGTATGAGTCTGCCAAGTTGACGGGGTCCATGGAGGATCTCATTCTCATGGGAGTCCAGACCTCCACGAAGATCCTTGATTTCTCCTGGAGTGAAGCACCGCAAGCGGTCAGGGAGAGGCTGGGACTTGGAGAGGAATCCCAAGTCCTGAGGATAGAGAAGATCAGGCTCGTGGAGGCGAGCCCCTTTTCCTATGTCATCAATTACCTCCCGCGGAAGATCGGGGAGAAAATCCAGGCACAAGAGGTGACCGCCAAACCGACGTTGATGGTCCTGGAAGAGAATCTGGGCATCCGGCCGGACGAGGCGGATCAGACCATCGAAGCCACGATTGCCGATGCTCACGTGGCGCCGCTCTTGGAGATTCGCGTAGGAGATCCCCTTCTCAAAGTGGAAAGGACGGTGTTTGATCTGAAGAACAGGCCTGTGGAGTGTGTTTTTGTGCTCTACCGGGCGGACAAGTATTTTTTCAATGTGAAGCTCAAGAGGACCCGCTCTAAGAATTCCATTGGCTGGAGAGCGGTCTAGAAGCGCCGGCAAGCAGTATACAGTAGGCAGTAAGCAGAAGGGCAAAAGAGGAAAAAAGCGTGCCGTCGGGTTTCTTGGCATTTCCTGCCTACTCCCTACTGTATCCTGCCTACTGATGAATTTGCGTCAAAGGGCGCGTGTTGGGGAGATGAGACGGTATGACTGTGGCAAGAGAACTCGCGAGGAAGGTTCGGGAGTTTAAATACGAGGATATTCCGACTGATGTGATTCACCAGACCCGGCGCATGGTCCTCGACACGGTGGGGTGCGCCATCGGGGGATATGGAAGTGAAGCGAGCCTGGCCATCCAGGAGTTCATCGAGGAAACCGGGCATCCGGCGGAGTCCACGGTGTTCGGAAGCGGCCTCAGAACGTCATGCTTGAACGCCACCCTGGCCAACGGCGCCATGGTACGCTATCTGGACTACAATGACACAGCCTTCATTCTGGAGGGGGATACCTACCGGACCGGCTACCACCCGAGCGAAGTGATCCCCCCTGTGCTCGCGCTCAGTGAAAAGCAGCATCTGAACGGCAAAGAGGTGATCACGGCGATCAACCTGGGTTATGATCTTTCCCTTGCTTTCCTGGAAGGCGTGAAGGGCGCCGGCATGGAAAAGAAAGGATGGAACGGGGACACCCGGGGAGCTTTGATCATGCCGCTGGTGGCCGGAAAACTCCTCGGGCTGACCGAGGACCAGATGGAGAGCGCCGTGGGGATTGCCGGTAGCTGTCATGCAGTCTTCGGGATACTGGACACGCCTGCCGAAGAATACACCATGACCAAGAATATCCGCTTTCCCATGATGTCCTATGCGGCCATCCTGGCTGCCCTGCTGGCGAGAAAAGGGTTTACCGGACCTGCGGGAATGATTGAAGGACACGACGGGTTCGTGCACTCCATCATGGACGGCGAGTATGACGTCGAGCGTCTCTTGAATTTCAGAGGGAAGTGTGCCATTCGCGACACCTGCATCAAGTCCATCATCGCGGATTTTTCTTCCCACGGGCACCTGACCGCGACCCTTACCCTTGCAAGGGAACACGACATCAAGCCCGAGGAGGTCGCTGAGATCCGCATCACCACAAGCAAGCGGTGTGCGGAGCACACGGGCGATCCGGTGAAAAAATACCCGAAGAACAAGGAGACCGCAGATCACAGCTCCTACTATCTCACGGCCATTGCGATTGTGGACCGGCAAATCGGGCCCAACCAATTTACACCGGATAAATACAAGGATCCCAGGGTCACGGAGCTCATCGGCAAGGTGACGCTCATCGGGGATCCGACACTCGATAAAGCCCGGCCGGCAGGTATCTCGGAAATCGTCACCAAGGACGGGAGGGCGTATCGGCTGCGCGTGGACCATCCCAGGGGGCACGCGAGAAACCCCATGACCGACCAGGAGGTCATCGCCAAGTTCAAGGACATGGCCTCAGTGTACATGACCGAAACTCATCTGAATCGGCTAATCGAAAGTGTTTTTGCATTGGACAAGCTGGACGACATCGGAGCGCTGTTGAAGCTCATGGTGTTTGAGTGACAAGCTGTGGAAGTTCGCGACCTGTCATTTCGACCGAAGGGAGAAACCCTTTTTGAAAGAAGTTAAAGATTTCTCAGTCGCTTCGCTTCTTCGAAATGACACCATTCCCGGCCCGAGTTGATACTAGGTCTTCCACCCAGGGTTCTCTCACCGGCCTAAGACAAGGGCGTAGGCTAACGCATCTGGAGGTTTTCGATGGCAAGACTTTATGAATATCAAGGCAAAGAAGTCCTGAGCAGAATCGGGATCCCGGTCCCGAAAGGAAGCTGTGCGGCCAGCGCCTCGGAAGCGAAGAGCATTGCAGAAGAGATCGGCAAGCCCTGCGTGGTGAAGGCGCAGATCTGGGCGACAGGCCGGTTCAAGGCCGGAGGCATCAAGTTCGCGAAATCGCCTGCAGAGGCAGAAACGGCGGCCCAAGCCCTGATCGGCGCTGAGATCAAGGGCCTGGAGGTTGAAAAGGTTCTTGTCGAAGAACAGCTCGATGTGGAACGAGAGTTCTACGTGGGGGTGATCGTGAGCAACTCGCACAAGATCAAAGGTCCGGTGCTTATCTTCAGCTCGGAGGGAGGAAGCTCCATCGAAGAGGTGTCTGCGAGAAACCCCGAGAGAATTGGAAGACTCCATGTAGACTATCTGAAGGGTGTGGGGCCTCAAGAGGCGGCATCGTTGATCCACCAGGTCTCTTTTGAGGGAAAGCCTGCGTCCAAGGAACTCCAGGAGGCGCTGAGCCAGGCGGTCGTGAAGGTCTACAAGGCGTTCAAGGACTACGATGCGCGGAGCCTTGAACTCAACCCGCTGATCCTGACGAAGCAGAACGTTGTCCTGGCCGCGGACTGTCATGTGACCATTGACGACAATTCCGTGTTCAGGCATCCGGAACTGGGCATTGCTTTGCCACGGGACATGGAAAGGCCTCCCACGGCCCTCGAGAAAAAGGCTTGGAAGATCGAGGAGGGCGACTACCGGGGGACCGGGTATTTTTCCCAGATGACCACAAAGGTGGAGGGAGAGGGCTGGCTGGGGTTTCACGGCATAGGCGGCGGGGGGGCCATGCTCGGGGCGAGCGCCTTTGTGGCGAGGGGATTTAAAATCGCGAACTATGCGGACACGAGCGGCGACCCGCCGGCCAGCAAGATCTACAGCGTGATCCGGTGCATCCTGGAGCAACCGGTGGATGGTTATGTGCTCATGGGCGCCTGCCTGGCCAACCAGGAGCAGTGGCATCATGCCCACGCTCTCGTGAAAGTTTTCAAAGAAGAGGCCAAGAAAAGGCCGGGTTTTCCCGTGATCATGCTGATCGGCGGAAACAAGGAAAAAGAGACCCACGAGATCATCCGCGAGGGGTTCAAGAATCTCCCCTTGCGCTGGGAACTCTATGGGAGAGAGTACATCTACGACACGGATTTCATCGCCGACCGGGTTGAGGCGCTGGTGAAGGAATACCAGAGGGCGAAAAAGGGGTAATGACGCGATGAGGGACACGCTGAGTTTTGAAACCAGGAAGATGACCATCACGATCGACTATGGTCAATGCATACCGGCCAGAGAAAACAACGCCTCCCCAAGCTGCGGGTTCGCCTGCGTGAAGGCTTGCCGGCTCTATGGACGGAACATTCTCCGGATTGAGAACAACCGGCCGGTGCTGGCGGTGACGGATAAGGATGAAATCAAGAGGCTCGACAACGAGTGCATCAGCTGCGAATATCACTGTGACCGATCCGGGCCCGGATGCATCAAGATCGACATCAGGCTGGATTGAGATAAGAGTCATCGAGTATTTCAGCTTTTGGAAATGGATGGCTGAGGTCATGGGGGTCCCTCTAAAAACAGAACAACGAAGTAGCCACAGCGTTGTGTCCGGCTCAAGGCCATGGGTGAGGCGGGCGGAGGGCTACAGGGGATCTCGCCATGTGAGACCCTCCGGGCAGGTACCGGTGAGACCTCGCCGCCCGCCTTCGCTGCCCCTTGTCTGGGAAGGTTTTCGCTATTACACTTCGTTTTCTGTTTTTGGAGGGATCCCCATGGCCTTTTTCTACGACTATTTCCAAAAGCTAAAATGTTGCGATTCATGAAACACGCTGGAGGCAGCTATGGCGATACTGATTGACGAAAACACCAGAATGCTCATCCAGGGGATCACGGGTCGTTTCGGCCAGGGAGTCGCCCGACGGATGATTGAGGTAGGAAGCAAAGTAGTGGCGGGTGTGACACCAGGCCGCGGCGGGCAGTCGGTCTGGGGCGTTCCTGTTTATAACACGATCAGGGAAGCACTGGAAGCGGTCGGGGCGGTGGATGCGGCGGTGGCCGTCGTGCCTGGCCCAGAAGCCAAGGGCGCGGTGATCGAGGCGTTTGAGGCGGGAATCAAAACGGTGCTCATGCGCGTCGAAAGGGTGCCTCTGCATGATTCGCTGGAGATCATTGCCCATGCCCGGAAGCATGGGATCCGGCTCATCGGCCCTGGTTCCGCGGGCGTTGTGAGTCCCGGGAGAGCGTCCTTCGGAGGGCTGGGAGGGTTCATCGGGTCATCGGATCTGCCCAAGATCGCTTTCAAGCCGGGCCGGATCGGAGTGGTTTCCCGCAGCGGAGGCCAGACCTCCACCATCAGCTGGGTGGTGTGCAGGGCCGGGTTCGGCATCAGTACTGCGATTCATCTCGGCTCTGAGCCGGTGCTCGGCACGACCCTGGCCGAGGTACTGCCTCTGTATCAACAGGACAAGGAGACGGACGGCGTGGTCTACTTCGGCGAAATCGGGACGGTCATGGAAGAGGAGGCTTGCGACGTGATCCGGTCAGGGGGCTACACCAAGCCGCTCGTCGCGTACATTGCGGGAAAGGGACTTCCGGCAGGGCTGCGATTCTCCCATGCGAGCGCGATCGTCGAGGGCGGTAAAGGCACGGCTGAGGGAAAGATCAAGGCGCTCAAGGAAGCGGGAGCCACGGTGGTGGATCGACCCGACGAATTGGGCCCCGCCCTGAAGAAAGTTTTTGGAAAGGTGTAAGGGAGGCGAGGGATGACGCGGATACTGAGATCAATGCTGTATGTGCCTTCAAACAGTTGGAGGATGATCAACAACTCAACCAGCGAAGGGGCGGACGCGATCATCCTGGACCTGGAAGACGGTTGCCCCATGGCTGAAAAAGAAACCGGTCGGGTTTTCGCGAGAGATTCCATCTCCATGCTGAAGCAACACGGGTTGGATGTCTTCGTTCGGGTCAATTCCCTGGAAACAGGACTCACGGCAACGGACATCGGGTATGTGGTTGTGCCCGGCCTTGACGGGATCATGCTGGCCAAGACAGAGGCCCAGGAGGAGGTGAGGGCGCTCGACACTCTACTGAAAGAGCAGGAAAAGAACAACGGAATCCCTTCCGGAACCGTGCAGGTGATAGCCCTCCTCGAAACACCCAAAGGAATTTTGAACATCCGGGAAATCATTTCAGCCAGTCCGAGGGTGATTGCCGTGGGGTTCGGTGCGGGCGATTTTTCCAGAGAGATGGGCGCGGGCATGGGTGTGACCAAGCTCTCACCGGATGAGTATTTCCCCATGATCCTCCATGCCCGATCCAGCATCGCCATGGCTGCGCGGGCAGCCGGCATCCAGGCGATCGATAGTCCCTTCTTCGGGCTGGTGATCGATCTCGAAGGTTTGAGGAGAGAATCAGAAAAAGTGAGACTCCTGGGGTTTTCAGGCAAACAAGTGACCCATCCCCGCCATGTGGAGGTAGCGAACCAGGTGTTCACTCCTGCCCGGGCGGATGTGGAATATGCGAAGAAAGTGGTAGAAGCCTACCAGGAGGCCAGGGCCAAAGGGCTGGGCGCCACCACCCTCGGCGGCAAGATGATCGACTACGGCACCTTTAAGCGCGCCGAATCCCTCCTTGCTTTTGCAAGTGCTGTCGAGGAGCGGAAGAAAAGGACGGATGTTTCCTGATCGACCGAGGGAGATGCCAGCCGCTACGCGATCTCACAGAGTGAAGGATTCTCGAAATGAAAGAACGATCTTCAGGAGGTCAAAACGTTGGTCAAGGCGATCTTGGGGTATGATATCATGCCGGGGATGAGTGTGCAGGACTACGAGAGATGGCTTAAAGAAGTCCACCTGCCCGACCTCTCCAAGATACCGGGTCTCAAGAAGGTCGTGCTCAACACGGTCAAAGGGCTGGTGAGAGGACACACCACCTTCTACCGAATCGCCGAGCTCCACTACGACAGTATGGAGGCTTTTGAGGAAGCCCAGGCGTGGAGAGAGAAAAACCCGGTCTCCGGCGAGAGAAGCCCTGAAGGCAAAACGGATTTCAAGTTCTACGTGGTCTGCGAATCCGAGGAATTCGATTTCGGCAAAAAGCGACCAAAGCCTATGGTTCACCACAGAGGCACCGAGGACACAGAGAAGAGCTGATGAAAACCATTTCCGAGACCTATGCTGATTTCATCGTCCGCATGCGCTTCGAAGATCTGGAGCACGAAGTCGTCGAACAGGCGAAGATGCTGATTCTGGATCTTCTTGGAGTTGCCCTCGGGGGGTACCGCATGGCCTTTCCAAAAATGGTTGTGGACTATGTCCTGGACCTCGGCGGCAAGCCGGAGGCGACGCTGATCCGGAGCAAGCGAA
>Ga0101944_10003906_pt1 | contig 19622 bp, 17 predicted proteins | sample DewCreD2012metaG_FD_75245 | JGI IMG/M metagenome (GOLD analysis project Ga0101944, IMG submission 75245) | Hot spring sediment bacterial and archeal communities from British Columbia, Canada, to study Microbial Dark Matter (Phase II) - Dewar... ... | reverse complement strand
TCACCAGCAGAATTGAAATCATCCGTTGGAGGAGATATACTGACTATTTCATCACAATCTCCGCATTGTCTTGACCGCCTGAAAGAATTTGGTTACAGGGCACTTTCCGAACCGGCTACTGATCATACTGTGAGTATACTGGTAAACAATGGTGAAAGACTCATACCCCAGTTGCTGGATTCTTTGAAAGCTTCCGGAGTAGAGGTTGAAACAGTATCATTGAAAAAACCCACCCTGGATGATGTTTTCCTGAAATATACCGGAACCAGGATTGATGAGAGGGACACATGGGAAGCAACACGCAGGTCACGCAGAACTTTGAGAAAATTAAATGGCTAGAAAATCTGGGCAGGTATATCGCAAATGTCATTACCCTGACCGAGTTTGATTTAAGGAAACTCTGGCATGATTCTACCCAGATCTGGGTAAGGCTGGTTCAGCCGGTACTCTGGCTGGTAGTCTTTGGCAATGCACTCAGTAAATTCAGAGTAATTCCCACTGGAGACTACTCCTATATGCAATTTCTCACCCCCGGAGTGCTTGCCCAGTCAGTAATGTTTATCGCCATTTTCTACGGTATTACAGTAGTCTGGGAACGAGACCTGGGACAGTTGAATAAATTACTCTCTACCCCAACCGCACGGTCGGCAATCGTTCTGGGGAAAGCCCTATCTGCCGGAGTGAGGGGCATTATCCAGGCAGTTGCTGTACTGATTCTCGCCATCGCAATGCGGGTAAACCTGAACCTACATCCACTCAACCTGATAGCTGTTTTGATCATCATAGTTCTCTTTGGCATGAGTTTTGCCAGTTTAAGCATCTGCCTCGCTTCTATTTTTAAGACCCGTGAGAGAATGATGGGAATTGGCCAGGCAATCACCATGCCCCTTTTCTTCGCCAGCAATGCAATCTATCCTGTATCGATCATGCCGTCCTGGCTTCAGTATCTTATCAAGGTTAACCCTCTCAGCTACATGGTAGATGCACTGCGTTTTTTGCTTCTCCCGGGATATGCCTCCAACTTCCGGATTGACCTGCTGGCGATCGTGATTACCACGGTAGTACTGGTATTGCTGGCTAGCCTGAATTTCCGCCGTATAGTTAATTAGGAGTTGCTAATTCCACATTAATCATCAGGGAGGAAAGACTTTTTCCGCAACATAACCGGCTTATTGGGTTGATTGGTGAAAGTCCATCAGTTATACTGACATTAGAACAGGTGTACAACTCACTTCCTCCCCGCAGGAAAAATCAGCACGGAAGCGTTAATGCCCCGATTCGAAATTGTATCTGATTTCCAGATGACCGGAGACCAGCCACAGGCAGTGGAAAAATTGGTCGAAGGTATAAAAAATGGTTACAAGCACCAGACTCTGCTGGGAGTAACCGGTAGCGGAAAAACCTTTACCATGGCGAATATTATCGCCAGGGTACAGAAGCCGACTCTGGTGATGTGTCACAATAAAACCCTGGCTGCCCAGCTCTATGCCGAATTTAAGGAATTTTTCCCGCATAATGCAGTCGAATATTTTGTAAGCTATTACGATTACTATCAACCTGAGGCTTATATTCCCCGCACTGATACTTATATTGAAAAAGAAATAGAGATTAACGAGGAGATTGATAAACTAAGACACGCTGCCACCCAGGCTTTGCTTTCCCGTCCGGACACTTTGATTGTCGCATCTGTTTCCTGCATTTATGGATTAGGAGAACCAGAAGAATACCGCAGCTTTATCCTCGATCTGAAACGCGGCGATACATGTTTGATGGAGAAATTGCTCCGCAGGCTGGTAGACATGCAATACCAGCGGAATGATGTTGATTTTACCCGCGGTAAGTTCCGCCTGCGTGGAGATACACTGGAAATCCAACCGGCTTATGAAGACACAGCTTTACGTATTGAATTTTTCGGTGATATGATTGACCGCATTACCAGAATTGATCCTTTAACCGGTGAGATTATCGGAGAGACAGATTCTGTGCAGATTTATCCTGCAAAACATTTTGTTACTTCCAGAGAAAAACTGCTCCTGGCAATCGAAAGTATCAAACAGGAGTTACATGAAAGACTGGCTGAATTAAGATCTCAGGGTAAATTACTCGAAGCGGCCAGATTGGAACAGCGCACCAATTACGATCTGGAAATGTTGAGAGAAGCTGGCTACTGCCAGGCGGTTGAGAATTATTCCAGGCATCTCGCACAGCGTCCACCCGGTAGCACTCCCTGGACACTTCTGGATTATTTCCCGGATGATTACCTCCTTTTCATCGATGAATCACACATGACTTTGCCTCAAATTCGCGGCATGTATCACGGTGATCGCTCCCGTAAAGAGACGCTGGTTGAATATGGCTTCCGTTTACCATCCGCTCTGGATAACCGCCCTCTGAATTTCGAAGAATTTAACCGGCGCATTAATCAGGTAATTTATACTTCAGCCACACCTTCTCCATATGAATACGAAGTCAGCCAGCAGGTAGTTGAACAACTTGTCCGTCCGACCGGTCTTCTTGAGCCAACAATTGAAGTTAAACCGACTAGAGGGCAGATTGATGATCTGGTTTACCAGATAAAAACCCGGGTTGATAAGAGCCAGCGCTGTCTGGTCACTACGCTGACCAAACGTATGGCTGAAGAACTGGCAGACTACCTGCAGGAAATGGGGATTAAGACTCACTATCTCCATTCTGAAGTTGACACCCTGGAACGGGTCGAAATATTGAGAGATTTGAGGCTTGGAGTCTACGATGTAGTGGTCGGCATCAATCTCCTGAGAGAAGGACTGGATCTGCCTGAGGTCAGTCTGGTTGCCATCCTTGATGCTGATAAAGAGGGTTACCTAAGATCAAAAGGTGCCCTGATTCAAACCATGGGAAGGGCAGCCCGCCACGTTGAAGGCCACGTAATCATGTATGCAGATACAATTACCAGTTCTATGAAAGAAGCAATTGATGAAACCAACAGGCGCAGGAAAATCCAGGAAGCCTACAACCGTGCGCATGGCATCACACCACGTAGCATTCGGAAAGCTGTGAAGGATATTACCGAGCGCGTTGCAGCAGCAGTTGCCGAAGAAAAGGCTGCTTATGAGTCAGGGAAGCCATTACCGGGTCCGGTTACCAGAGAAGAAGCCTTACGCCTGATTAAGGACCTCGAAATCCAGATGAAACAGGCAGCTCGAAACCTAGAATTTGAGAAGGCTGCTCTTCTAAGAGATCGGATTATTGAGTTGCGGCGGGAATTTGAATTTGTCGAAATTGCCAGAGGAGCTGGACCGAATGGAAGAAAGCGCACCTGAAAGCAGATGGGAACGCCGTGATCAGAAATTACGGAGGAGGCGAGAAAAAATGCAAAAACACGGTGCCAGTCTTGCCAGAATTTATCGGGATGCAGTGGAAAAGCGTGCCCGTAATTCTTCCCGTAAAAACAGTAATGGTTTTCGCCTGAAATAGTTTAAACAAGAAGTAATTATTCCACTATTTACTGCCAGTCTTTGTCCCTATCTTCATCGGAAACAGCATCATCAGCATCCTCTCCATCTTCCAATTGTTCCATCAACCGGGCAGCTCTGGGATAGCCGATACGCAGATGACGCTGTAAAAATGATGCTGAAATACGTCCGTGCTGCTGTGCCAGTTTGCGGGCTTCTTCCAGCAACGGATCTTCTGGCGCTTTTTCAGCTCTAGCTACTTCAGATGCTATTATGTCATCCAGCTTCAATTGTGAGGCGGTTTCTTTTCTCTGATTATTCCAGAAATAGACAATTCTTTCGATTTCAGCATCGGAAACGAAGCATCCCTGAAGTCTCTTGGGTTTAGCCGCCTCAGTTGGCATATACAACATATCCCCCCGCCCCAGTAACTTTTCAGCCCCTCCCGAATCCAGAATCGTGCGGGAATCTACCTGCGAAGTAACCGCAAAACTGATACGACTCGGAAAATTCGCCTTGATCAACCCGGTCACCACATCTACCGAAGGACGCTGTGTAGCTACTATCAAATGAATGCCAGTGGCTCTGGCAAGCTGAGCCAGCCGGCAGAGCGTATGTTCAACTTCTTCTCCAGCGGTCATCATCAAATCAGCCAGTTCATCTATAATCAGCACAAGGTAAGGCAATCTTTCGCTGGATCTCACCTTGTTATAAGCCTCGATATTGCGTGCCCTGGCTGCCGCCATGGTTTGATAACGTTTATCCATCTCCTGACTGAGCCAGCGCAAAGCTCCCAGAGCTTTATTGGTATCCACGATCACAGGAGTAGCCAGGTGGGGCAGGGAATTGTAAGAAGTCATCTCTACCCGTTTGGGATCAATCATGATAAACCGCAAATCGGAAGGGGTATTATGCAGAAGTAAGCAGCAGATAATAGAATGGATACAGACCGTTTTACCGCTGCCAGTAGCACCGGCAATCAGCAAATGGGGCATTTTGGTTAAATCACCGACTACTGATTCACCACCCGCACCTTTTCCAAGCGCCATTGCCAGTTTAGCTTTCGCCTGCAATTTCTGAAAAACATTAGACTCAACCACGCTCCTCAAAGAGACTGTTCCTATAGTTGTATTAGGTACCTCTATCCCAACCACGGACTTACCCGGAACAGGTGCCTCGATACGGATGCTGGGTGCTGCCAGCGCCAGAGCCAGATCATTTGCCAGAGAGGTAATTCTCTCAACTTTAACCCGTGTTTTGGATACTTCTTCAACCTTAATCCGGATATCTCCGTTTTTGTCTTTCTCTTTGATCTCTTTAAGCTTCCTGTCCCAGCCCGGTTCAACACCAAATTGAGTAACCGTAGGTCCAACGTTAATCTGTACTACCTTCCCCTCAACACCATAACTGGCAAGTGCCTCTTCAATTAACTTGGCTTTCTTCAAATTGTCTGCCTGGCTGAATTCTACTTCAGGAGTATTATCCAATATTTCTATAGGAGGCAATTTCCAGCCATCCGCTGTAACCAGAGCAGGAGATTCCCCGTATTTTTTCCAGACCTCCTGAGCAGCCTGCTTGAGGTCTCTCTGGGATTCTGCAGTCTTTGTCTCACCAGATCCTCCTTCAACCTTGCCCTCTGCAGGCGTTTTATCTTCTATCGGCGCTGTATCTACCTGTTCTGAAACCTGCTCAGCCGTTGCTTCAATCGTAGTTTGTGCACTTTCAGGCGGATTTTCATTTTTCATCCGCAGACGGTTCCATAACCAATTACCCGAGCTATGACCAGATTCCGGAGTCCTCTTAGCAGTGGGAGGTTTAACTTCCGCTGATCGATATCTGGGGTACAGAGACTGTGCTTGCCCGATTTCGCTACCTCTTTTTACTGTTCCAGGATCAGGAGAGGGTACAGGTATTTCTCCTGCAGGCTCCTTTTTAAATCTATCACCCAGCCAGCAAAAGAACCGGTAAATTGCCCTGCAAAACGCTCTGGGGATCACCATAAATAAGCCAAATACCATCAATGCCAGTACAATCAACACCCCGGTTATTGCTGATTTTCCGATAATACTGAGCCCAATCTTCCCTCCCAGTGAGTAGCCTTCCAGCACGCCACCACCCGGGAAGAATGCCAATAAACCCCATACTGCTGCAAACAGCATAATCAGGCCAATCCATTTATTCCAGTAATAAAGCAAAGCTATCGGACGGGTTGCAATAACAGCGGCAAAAATCAAAAATATGAGCACTGTCAGTATCAGACCCCAACCAAAAAGCTGAGTGATACCAGCAGCAGTATGATAAATCCAGTCTGTGATAGCTTCCCTTTGCCAGTAACAGACGCCTGCGATGGTCAAAATCAGTATCAGGCTCAAGAAAGAAAGCCACAGAAACCTTTTAAAGCCCGACCTGCCATAGTTCTTGCCTCTTCTCATCTTGACTAAAATAATATACCTTGAAAACAGGACAAGCAAGAGGAATATTCTATGATTTTAGTAATTCCCGGCGGAAACGAGGTTATACCTTGACCAGTACAGGGGTGATAATCGGACGGCGTCTGGTTTTTTCGTAGAAGAATCCACTTAAAGCATCCTTAATTTTAGCCGTGACCTGATTCCAATCCGTCAGTTCGGTTTGGTGATTCAAAGCTTCGGTTAGAAAATCCCTGCCTTCTTCGATCATTCTACGAGCTTCCTGAACATCCACAAAGCCTCTTGAAACAATATCTGGTCTTCCGACCAGATGTCCGGTAGATTTATCCACTGCCACAACTACTACAGCAATACCATCACGGGACAGCAGCTTTCTTTCATGCAGCACCACATTTCCTACCTCGCCTACACTGAGACCATCAACATATACGTTTCCGGCATTCACTTTACCCGCGATGCGTGCCGATTGTGGTCCAAGTTCAAGCACATCGCCATCTTCCATGACAAATATGCAGTTTCTGGGTATCCCGACCGATTCTGCCAGGTTTGCGTGTAAACTTAAATGACGGTATTCTCCATGGATAGGCATGAAATAACGCGGTTTAACCAGATTCAATAAAAGTTTTAATTCTTCCTGACTGGCATGACCATGTACATGGACCTGAGCCAGCTTATCATACAGGACATGAGCCCCCCGCTTGAACAGGGTGTCCAGAGTCCGATTTACCAGTGCCTCATTTCCGGGGATTGGTGTGGCAGAGAGTATCACAGTATCTCCCTTTTGAACATGCACCTGCCCGTGATCCTGATTCGCCATGCGTACCAGAGCAGAAGTAGGTTCTCCCTGGCTCCCAGTTGTGATAAATACAATCTTGTGGTGAGGAAGGTTTCGGGCTTCATCAATCCTTCCAAGTACTCCTTCAGGAACTTTTAAATATCCAAGTTCGATTGCCATTTTAACCGTATCATTCATACTGCGCCCGACGATGAACACTTTTCGCTGGTATCTGGCGGCTGAATCAATCACCTGCTGGACACGCGAAATCAATGAAGAGAAGGTTGTTACAATTACCCGTCCGGGGGCAGTCGACATGATTCGATCCAGAGTCTCACCAACCACCCTCTCTGAAGGAGTGTAACCGGGAAGCTCGGCATAAGTAGAATCCGCCATGAGTAACAGGACTCCCTGTGCTCCGAGCTGGGATAATCTGGATAGATCGGTTGATCTGGAATCAACCGGTGTATAATCCAGCTTAAAATCTCCGCTGTGAACTATCGTACCAACAGGCGTTGAAATAATCACTCCCATAGAATCAGGAATGCTGTGGCAGACATTGAAAAATTCAAACTTAAATTTTCCAATGGGTACCTGAACACCTGCAGCGATCGTTTTTTGGAGAGAAGTGCTGCTATGCATTCGGTTTTCTTTCAACTTGACCGAGATTAATCCCTGGGTTAACCTGGTTGCATATATCGGGATTTCTCCCAGTTGCTGGAGGATGTAGGGAAGTGCACCGATATGATCTTCATGACCATGCGTGATGATGATTCCTCTGATTTTCTCCTTTCTCTCAACCAGATAACTTATATCGGGAATCACCAGATCAATGCCGAACATATCTTCCCCGGGAAACATTAAACCAGCATCAATGATGATAATATCATTCTCGTATTCAATTACGAGCATATTTTTACCGATTTCACTCAGACCACCAAGAGGAATAACTTTCAATCTGGATTTTGACCTGTTCTTTGACATCTTTACCTAAAACATACTCAATTGTTGCGGCTTTACCTGTTCGGCTGGCTGTCTTTTCAGCTCTTTCAATAAGGCTGGAATTTTCAACATATCCTGCTCAATCTCTTTTCGCAGGTTCTGCTGATGCAGAGCGGCTGCAGGATGATACATGGCAAAATAAATTACCCCATTTCTTTTTTCGGCAGTTCCGTGGATCTTACTGATAGATTTATTCGGGAAAAATCTTGCCATTGAATGTCTTCCCAGTGTTACAATCATGCGCGGATTGATTAATTCGATCTGCCTGTCCAGCCAGATACTGCAAGCTGCAATTTCACCTGGTAGCGGTTCCCTATTATTGGGCGGACGGTGTTTAACCACGTTTGTGATATAGACCTGTTCCCTCTTCATACCGATCGAGGCAAATAGTTGATCGAGGAATTTCCCTGCGGCTCCGACAAAAGGTCTGCCCTGTTGATCTTCATTCCAGCCTGGAGCTTCTCCGATGAACATAATCTCTGCGTTTTCCGGTCCTTCTCCAGGCACTGCTTTTGTTGCGTGTTTGTACAGGTCACAGCGTCTGCAAGAGGCTATTTCCTGGTAAATTTCGGTTAACGATGACATCCTGTTTATCTGGCTATCTTCCACCCACCTTGAATTATCATAACATGTATAATATGTCAAGTCAATTAAGTAATCTCGGAAACAGGGGCAATCACTTTTGCTTTTTCTTTGTCCTGCTACGTTGAAGGAAAATATCGCCCAGATACACATCAACGGTTGTCTTGGCTTCAAACCGCTGGGTCTTATACCCAGGAGCTTCCACTATTATGGTAAAGACCTTATCCGCCGGTAGATTCTCGAATTCAAAATCACCGTAATTGTTGGTTTGTACAGTCTGTTTTTCTCCTTCTCCAATCAAAGTAACATTGACACCTTCTGCGCACTCATCTTTATCACCGAATACCACTGAACCGGCGATAAAGCGTCCCGGTAAACCCCTGAACTTTACCTTATCACCCAATCCGTATTCAGGATGCAGGGATTCGGCTTCTCCGGAGGCGATTAATCTGGAAACCTCACTGTCAGGATTATCGAGATCTCCAAAGATCAGAGCACCAGTCGGACATGCTTCAACGCATCTTGGCTCTTTATAACCCTGATCCAGAAGATGTGCACACAGGGTGCATTTCTGCGGAACCTGTTTTTGTTCATTCCAATAAATCACACGATAAGGGCAGCTTGAAAGAATCTCTTTTTGTCCTTTTGCTTTTTCAGGATCAATGATGACGATGCCATCGCTCCTTTTATAAACTGCTCCATCCCGGGACATCTTAACGCAGGTAGCATTATCACAATGCATACAGGGTACAGCCAGATATGCCATTTTTACCCTGGGGAATCTGCCTCTTTCCTTCTCAATAATTTTCATCCAGTAATGTCCGGTCATAGGTTGAGATACAGAATAAGGCAGATGGTCATTTCCACAATATTCATCCTTGCAGGCAAGGAAGCAGTTATAACATCCGTTGCACCTGGTGACATCCATCACCATTCCATATCTTGCCACTCTGTTATTACCTCCGGAAAAAGCTGATAAAATCGGCTAATTAAAACATTTTGCAGGCATCTTGAAAGTGCCTGCTTTTTATTAAACCACCCGAATATAAGACGTTTCAAAGTCTGTGATTTAAATCCATCCACTTCAATATCAGTATAATATCTCCCCGATATACTGAGCAAATTTAAAGACACAAACGCCCTAAATGTTTACTTTTTCCTAATATAATCTAATTAAGGAATATATCTTCAAAAATATTTCTATTCAATTACTTCCAGGAGGAGATGATGATAGATTTAAAAAGATTTGAGGTCCCTGTTGACCAGCTGAAAACTTCCTGTGACCCTTCAATATTTAATTTCACATGCACAAAAGATCTGGCACCATTAAGGGAATTTATCGGTCAGGATCGAGCAATCAGGGGAATAGAATTTGGTCTCTCCATGAAAAATAAGGGTTACAATATCTATGTCGCCGGGCTTGCAGGCACTGGCAAGACCACCATCGTGAAAACTTACGTCAATAAAATGGTGGAAAAAAGGCTGGCTGAAGGCTCTTATACTCCGGATGACTGGTGTTACCTGTATAATTTCTCGGAAACAGATAAGCCCCAGATCGTGAATCTACCTCAGGGAAAGGGGAAAATCTTCAAGGACCAGATGGGAAAACTCCTTGATCATTTAAAAGACGAGCTAGCTAAGTCTTTTTCCAGTGAAGAATACAAAACACAATATAAATCCAAAGTGCAGGAAGGGCAAACCAGACAGCAACAGCTTTTCGAAGAAATCAGTGAAGAAGCTAGACGCATGGGTTTCATGCTTCAATTAACGCCGATGGGACCGGTGATCATTCCTCTTATGGAAGGCAAACCGATGCCCGAAGAAGTATACATGTCTCTGGATGAAAAAACCCGGAAAAATATTGAAGAGCAACGCAATCTCATCCTGCAAAAGTTGCAGGATGTCTTTGAAAAAGCCAGAGAGATGGAAAGGAAAACCTTTGAAACACTGCAGAATATGGATAGAGCAGTGGCAGACTTCACCGTATCCAGGCTGTTTAATGAATTAAACCGGGAATATCAGAATTATCCCGGTATACTCAAATACCTATCCGACCTGAAAAAATATGTACTGGAGAACCTGGACATCTTTAAAGAAAGCCAGGCTCCTCAACCCCAGCAGTTTCCTGCAGTGCTTGGCATGGGTCCCCAGATGGCTATGCGTGGCGATCCCTTCTTGCCTTTCCAGGTGAATGTCTTTGTTGATAATAGTGAGGTCAAGGGACCTCCTGTAATTACAGAATCAAATCCTACCTACATCAATCTCTTTGGCAAAATTGAAAGGCGTTTCCTTTTCGGCGGTTATGTAAGCGACCATACTATGATCAGACCGGGAGCTCTCCAGCGTGCCAATGGAGGATACCTGCTATTGAGTGCGATGGATGTAATCACCAATCCCGCTGTCTGGCCAACTCTAAAAAGGGCGATTAAAGACAGAGAGGCTCGCATTGAAGAACCTTACGAACAATTTGGACTTTTTGTACCGACCGGCATGAGACCTCAACCCATGCCAATTGATGTAAAAGTAGTTTTAATCGGAGACCCCCTGCTGTATCAGCTACTGGCAGCCTACGATGAAGATTTCTTTGAGATTTTTCGAGTCAAAGCTGATTTCGATTTTCAGGTGGCGAGAACCAGAGAGAATATGCTCGGTTTCGCAGCTTTCATCAGCGGCTGCTGCGAAGACTGCGAGATAAGGCATTTTGATCCCTCTGGAGTTGCCAGAGTAATTGACTATGCCTCCAGAATGGTTTCCGACCAGGAAAAACTCTCAACCAGATTTTCCCAGATTCAGGAACTGGTCGAAGAAGCCGCTTACTGGGCAAAGCAAGAAAATTCTGAATTCGTAGCCGCCCGCCATGTGGATAAAGCCATTGAAGAAAAACGCTACCGCCACAACCTGCCAGATGAGCGATTAAGAGAATTAATCACCCGGGGAATAATCATGATTGATACAGATGGAGCGGTGGTTGGGCAGGTCAACGGTCTAAGTGTTTATAATCTTGGCGATATCACATTCGGAAAACCATCTCGTATTACCTGCCGTACTTTTCTCGGACGTAGCGGCGTTATCAATATCGAGCGAGAATCACAGATGAGTGGTAAAATCCACGACAAAGGTGTTCTAATTCTCAGCGGATATATGGGCTGGAAATTTGCTCAGGATTATCCACTCTCACTTTCCGCCAGCATCGCTTTTGAGCAGTCCTATGAGGGAGTGGAGGGGGATAGTGCTTCATCAACCGAACTGTATGCTCTGCTTTCCAGCCTGGCAAACGTGCCCATCAAACAAAGCATCGCGGTCACTGGCTCAGTCAATCAGAAGGGGGAAATTCAGCCCATCGGTGGTATTAACCAGAAAATCGAAGGGTACTTTGATATTTGCCGTGCAATGGGCCTCACCGGCGAACAGGGCGTTTTAATGCCAGCCAGAAACATCAAACACCTGATGTTAAGGGATGAAGTAATCAATGCAGTCAGAGAGGGTAAATTCCACATCTGGGCAGTCAACACCGTTGACGAGGGTATCCAGATTCTGACCGGAATTGAAGCTGGAGAAAAAAGGGCAAACGGAACATTCCCGGAAGGCACAATCAATTATCTGGTAGACAAACGTCTGAGAGAGATGGCAAACAAGTTAAGACAATTTGCCGCTTTCAGCCTGGATGGTGAACAGAAAGTATCTTCCAGAACATCGGGAAGTCCACTTGGAGCCGACCAGGTTAACCAATCATCTGAAAAGTAAAAGAGACTGGAAGATTGAAGGGATGAATTTACTCAATTAAATACTAGCAGGACAGGAGAAGAGCTGACAGCGGTTAGTGAACAGATTGCTTTTGCCACTTTTCTAGATATGCTATAACATCATTATCGCTCAGGTCATACCAATTTCGGTAGTAACTGGCGACCGCAAACCAGCTTGTCCAGGCAACTTTCAGGCAAACCAGGTCGTCAACTTCAGGCTTAATCAGCTCAAAAGCACTGCCAGAAGCCACCGGTACCGCAACAACAACACCGGAGGCATGCTTATTTTTCAATGAGCGCACAGCCGCCAGCATCGTATAACCTGAAGCAAGTCCATCGTCTGTTAAGATTGCCGTCCTGCCAGCAATCTGGGCAGGCGGTAATACCTTGCGGTAAAGAGTACTGCGTCGCAGTAGCTCTTGACGAACTTCTTCAGCCTGCATGTTAATGTTCTCCCTGCGTAAACCCAGGTATCTGACCATCGGTTCATTTAAAATAATCGTCCCATCCTCAGTTACAGCCCCATAACCTGCTTCAGGTTCCTGAGGTACCGGGATTTTACGCACAATCAAAATGTCCAGAGGACAATTGAGAAAACTGGCTATCTCGATAGCTACCGGTATTCCTCCCCGCGGCACAGCCAGTACCACCACGTTTCGCCCTTTATATTCTGCCAGCCGTTCAGCGAGTTTCTTGCCTGCGTCAGCACGGTCTTTAAACAGGTAAAATTCACCAGATTCTTCCATAAAGCCACCAACCACTTCACCGTTAATCCCCGGTACGAATTAAATCAAATGACGGACAGGGAAAAGTTTACCTGTTTACATCAACTCTTTTTCGCTGGCTTCAACAGCCTTTTTTATCTCGGCTTCAAGAACATCGGGTAGCCCCTCGATATCTACCCTTAAAAAGCCACGTACAATAGTAGCTGTTGCTTCAGATCTGGAGAGACCTCTAGCCATTAAATATTCGACTTCCTCTTCTGCAATCTTGCCAACCGCTGCTTCATGTGAAAGGTCAATGCCAGCCAGGGTACCCTTCAATTCGGGAACAGCGTAGATAACTCCCCTCTCGCCCAGGATCAAACCGCGGCATTCAAGGTGACCTTTAACATCTGGAGCGTTCCCTTCAATATAACCACGTGCAGTGATAAAACCGCCAGTGGTAATTGCGCGGGAGATTACCTCAGTCCGGCAACCCTGTGCATCCAGGATCGTTCTCGATCCAACATCAAGATTGGAACCCGGCGAAGCCATCATGATGCTGTTAAAGCGTACAACCGCGTTTTTCCCGATACACCTGGCCAGAGGGTTCATCTGTAATGAGCCCACAGGCTTCATCAAGATGTAGTTGCTAAGATACAGTCCATCCTCTTCAACTATTACACCCGTTCTGGGTCTAACTGCGACCTGCGGATTCCAGTTGTGAATCATGGTAAAGGTAACTTTTGCACCTTTCTTTATGTAAAATTCAGAAACCCCCAGATGCAATCCCGGATCATTCCGGGGTGCAGTCGTGCAGCCGGTAATGATGTGCAATTCTGAATTTTCTTCAGCAATTACGATGTTGTGGACATTCTGGATTACCCTATTACCTGCCAGATAAAGGCATGCCTGAACAGGGAAGATGCTTTTCTGTCCACGTAATGAACGTATAAAATAACCGTCTCCCTGATGTAGCTCTACGTTGGCAGTATATTTATCGGTATCCACAGCTACAGCTTTCCACCAGTAGTCCTGAAGCCAATCATACTTTGCCAGGGCTTCTCGGGTGGACATGACTTCAATGCCTTCTTGTTGAGCGGAGAAATGCACCGGACGATTATCCATCTGGAGGAAACTGCCTGAGCGCTGATCTGAACCATCGAGGATAATCCCTGCTGCCAGCATTTGCTCCTTGTCGAGAGAAGTTAACTGCGAGAGGTCTGTTATCTCTGCTGTATTATCAGCATTAACATATTGAGTTAAATCAATATCCTGACCGGCAGGTGCCGGTTTATTTAGAGCACCTTTCGCAAGTTCTTTATTTTCTTCTTCTATCTTACGCACGTTATGCATTGCTTATAACCTTTCTCTTTAATAGTTGCCAGCATCTCATGCGGATCACCCTCGCAGCCAATCGTCCCATCACACATCACGTAGCCAGTTCTGGCATTAACGTAATCCAGAATATACCCTGTGTGGGTTATGATTAAACCCATGCACTTCCTGTTCCGTATCGGACAGTCCTTTTCAAGCAGTTCGTTGATCAATTTACCTATTAACGATATATTTACCAGATCAACTCCTGACTCCGGCTCATCCAATAAGACCAGCTCCGGACGCTGGGCAAGCAATTGCATCAACTCAGATCGTTTGATCTCCCCACCCGAGAATCCGTAATTAACGTCTCGATCCAGAAAATCCACCAGATCCGCTTTTTCAGCCAGCTTCTTGATCATCTCACCATCGCCACGCTGTTTAAGACAGGCAGCCAGAACATCTCTGGTTTTTACTCCCCGGACTACCGGTGGTCTCTGGAAAGACATACCGATTCCAAGGCGGGCACGCTCATCCACCGGTAAACCCGTAATATCTTTTCCATTAAAGAGAATCCTTCCCCGTACAACTCTGTATTTGGGAAAACCCATAATTGTTGATAACAGTGTGCTTTTCCCTGCTCCATTAGGGCCGAAAAGTACATGCGTCTCCCCTGTGCGTATATGCAGATTGATATCGTGCAGGATTTCCTTTCCTTCTACTTCAACGCTTAAATTCTCAATATCAAGCATATTGATCTCCAGAAAAAGAAATGTTAGCCGAACAGAGTCAGCACCGCTATCCTCCGTCCAGTGACTGTCTCTCTTTAATGGTAAACCAGCCTGCTGGATCTTTCAAATACTCATAATAATCAAGCAGAGTTATGTGGTGCTCCTGCTCTTCCTCTGCCAGAGCAGTAAGATACTCTTTTTCCGCCTGATAGACAGCCTTTTTAGCCATTTCTTGATAATAATCGCGGGTTTTGTTTTCCATCTCCATGGCTTTCTGCACAGCTTCTATTTCGGTATTTGTTTGCTGGATTTTCTGACTGGCTAAGGAAAAGATAGTCTTCAATTCGCCAGCCTGGGGCTGGAATTTCACCGCTGGCCATGACTTTTGCTCCTGAATAAGCCGGAATATATCCTCGAACCGCTGCCGGTGATTATCCTCTTCCTTTGCCAGGATTTGAAACAACCTGATGCCCAGTGGATTTTGACTGGACTGGCTGGCTTGTAAATAGAATTCCTTTCCATCTATCTCCATTTGTATAGCAGTCCGTAATGCAGCCAGGGTTTTTTCCTGCTCTGTTACCATTTTCTTCCCCTTTTGATCAAAATTTAAACCTGAATAATTAGGTTACATTATTCATGATATACTATTCAGAATAACTATCAAGAGGTTGAAAAATTCTGGATTATCAGCAAATTGGACTAAAAAATAATTATTCGTTATAATAGCGAAAGTCAGGATGAGAGAATGCCTGCTTTATACGTTGTAGCAACCCCCATTGGTAATCTGGAAGATATAACCCTGCGTGCTATCCGGATACTGAAACAGGTGAAATTGATCGCAGCAGAAGATACCAGAGAAACCCGCAAGCTTTTGGCGGCTTATGATATACAAACCCCCGTCACAAGTTATCACGAGCACAATAAATTGACCAAGCTTGAATATATTTTAAATCAGCTACAAAGTGGTGATGTTGCGCTTGTTTCAGATGCCGGAACACCAGGCATCTCTGACCCTGGTTATGAATTGATTGTCGCTGTCAGCCAGCGCAATATACCTGTAATTCCTGTACCCGGTCCCTCGGTATTGATTACATCCCTCATTGTCTCCGGGCTTCCCACCGATGCCTTTACCTATCTGGGCTTTTTGCCCCATAAAACATCAGGGCGACGCAGGTTCCTTGAAACAATTTGCCATGAACCGCGGACACTGGTGTTTTTTGAGTCTCCTCATCGTCTTCAAGACACTCTTCGGGATATGCTTGACATACTTGGCAACAGGAAAATCGCGGTCTGCCGCGAATTAACCAAGGTTCATGAAGAGATTTTTCGGGGAAACATTTCTGAGGCTATTCAACACTTCGTCGTGCCGCGGGGCGAATTTACCCTTGTAGTTGCAGGGATACAGCAAGCAAAAAAAGAAAACGAAATAACCAGTGAAATTGAAAGCCGTCTTGCCACGCTGCGGCAATCCGGAATAAATGCCAGAGAAGCTGTTTCCCGACTGGCAGAGGAAACTGGAATCTCACGGCGAAAACTTTATCAAGCGTGGATTAAATTAAGTAAGGAGTGAATCAATGCGCAGAGGATGCATATCTTTGGGCAATATCAAATGCGATGAATGTCATCGTATCATCCCCTATCCGGATAGGTACCTTTACCTGGAAGAAGAGGGGAAAAGCCAGAGGTTATGCACTGATTGCTGTAAAAAAAGGAAACTGGTCAAACCTGGTTCAGATAAACCAGGTGCCGAGATTTTATTCGACTTGAGCAGTGATTAAGCTTCCGTTATGATTGAATTGTAAGTTACTTTTCCCGGGAGAAAGCGAATGACTGAAAGAATTTTCATTGGAGTTGCCTGGCCTTATGCTTCAGGATCAAGACATCTTGGTCACGCGGCAGGGGCTTACGTTCCAGCCGATATTTTTGCCCGCTTCCACCGAACCAGAGGTAATGAGGTATTGATGGTTTCAGGAAGCGATATGCACGGAACCCCGATTACGATCAAGGCTGAACAGGAGGGCAAAACTCCCGAAGAGGTTGCTACGCGCTATCACAATCAATTTGTCGAAACTTTCGACAAACTGGGCATCTCCTTTGATTTGTTTACTCATACCAATACTTCCAATCATATCGAGGTAACACAGGACTTTTTCTTGAAATTGTATGAAAAAGGCTATATTTACAAAGACTCAGTATTGCAGGCATGGTGTCCACGGTGTGGTAGATTCCTGACTGATCGTTATATAGAAGGATCCTGCCCGTATTGCAAATTTGGAGAAGCTCGCGGTGACCAGTGCGATCAGTGTGGCAAGCCAATGAACCCTGTCGAACTGATCGCTGCACGCTGCCGTCTTTGCGGTGAAACCCCCGAGTTCAAGGTGTCCGAGCATTTCTTTCTTAAACTCAGCGCTTTCCAGGATAAGTTGATTGAATGGGTCAAACCAAAGACCTTCTGGCGCCCGAATGTTTATCACTTCACACTCCATTATCTGGAGGAAGGTCTGAAAGACCGGGCAATCACCCGTGACATGGAATGGGGAGTTCCCGTTCCCATCCCGGGGTATGATGGCAAACGCATCTATGTCTGGTTTGATGCAGTGATTGGCTATCTTTCAGCCAGCAAAGAATGGGCGAGAAAAACAGGAGATCCGGAAAAATGGCGGCTCTTCTGGGAAAACGACCAGGCAAAGGCTTATTATTTCATCGGAAAAGATAATATTGTTTTCCATACTATTATCTGGCCTGCGATGCTGATGGGTTACGGAGGATTAAACCTGCCATTTGATGTGCCGGCAAATGAATTCCTCACTTTCGAGATGAAGAAGTTTTCAACCAGCCGTAACTGGGCTGTCTGGTTGCCTGACTATTTATCACGTTATTCTGCCGATCCATTACGTTACCTCCTTTCCATTAACATGCCCGAGACTACTGATACCGATTTCTCGTGGCGTGAGTTCGTGCGACGTAATAATGACGAGCTGGTAGCAACCTACGGCAACCTGGTTCACAGGGTCTTGACCTTTACCTGCCGGAATTACGATTGCGCTGTTCCTTCCCCGGCAAATCTGGACGGTATTGATCAGCAAATTCTGGGCAAAGCAGAAGAAACTTTGAAGATGATGGATGATCTTATTTCCAGATGCCGGTTTAAAGATGCCATTAAAACCGCGATGAATCTGGCACAGGAAGCCAACCGCTATCTGGACGAAAAATCTCCCTGGAAAATTATTAAACAGAACAGGCAATTAGCAGGAAACTCCCTTTATGTAGCACTATCGGTACTATCCTGTCTCAGAACGGCATTCTATCCGTTTCTGCCGTTCAGTTCTCAAAAACTACATGAGTATCTTGGTTATACTGGCAAAATAGAGACGCTTGGCTGGAAATTCAACCCGCCACCAGCCGGACAGAAATTGCTTGTTCCTCAACCGCTTTTCACAAAGCTAGAAGAAAAAATCGTTGACGAAGAAAATGCCCGACTAGAGCATACTATGGAAGAGTAGAGAGGTTTTCGATTGGAACTGAGCCAGATTTACGCACCGGTAAATAATGACCTGCTGAAAGTTGAGGCTGCTCTGAAAGCAATTAGCCAGGTTGATTTCCCCTGGCTATCACAGTTGCTTAACCACAGTCTGGAAGCTGGCGGAAAAAGAATCAGACCAGCCTTAACCCTGCTTTCAGGACAATTTTATAATTATAAACTGGAATTCCTACTTAACATGGCTTTATCCATTGAGCTGATGCACACTGCAACCCTGATACATGATGATGCCATAGATAAATCGGATATGCGACGGGGTAGAGCTACCGTGTACAAGATCTGGGGCACAGAACCAGCTATCTTGCTGGGAGATTATCTTTTCGCTCAGGCTGGCGTCGCTGTATCCGGGACTCAAAGTATTCGCTGTATCAGGGCGTTTTCCGAGACGCTTATGACAATCTCGCGCGGTGAATTGAATCAAGCTCAGAACGCCTTTAACCTGAAACAAACCAGAGAACAATATTTTCAAAGGATTTACAGTAAAACCGCCTCCCTTTTCTGCCTCGCCACCGAATCAGGTGGTATCCTGAGCGATGCACCGGAAAGCTCAATACAGTTGCTCAAAAGCTATGGGCACGATGTCGGTATTGCTTTTCAGATAGTCGATGATATCCTGGATTTTACAGGCACCGAGCAGGAATTGGGGAAACCATCAGGGTCCGATCTTACCCAGGGCACTTTGACCCTGCCGGCAATCATGTTAAATGAACGCTATCCAGCGGATAATCCGGTAAAAAGGATTTTTGAAGGGCAGAGAAATCCGGAATATATCCGGATGGCGATTGACCAGATCCGCAATTCATCTATTGTGGACGATTGTTACAAAATTGCCCGCAGTTATTGTGAGAAAGCCTGCCAGGTACTTCAAAACCTGCCGGCGACGCCATGTCGGCAATCGCTTATGGAACTTGCTGATTTTATCGTAAAAAGAAGAAAATAAAATGGTGTAACGATAAAACAAATGATTTCAATTTTTCCACAGAAACCGTATGAAAATACTTCAAATTGCCGATGCTATTACTTGAAATTCAAATAAGCAAGATTGAATCTTCGCATAATTGACAAATCTTAAATCTGGTGCTTAAATGTGATTTGCTAAGCCAGAAAAGCAATATTTTTCTGATAAAAAGCAAAAATATTGACTTAGATGCTTCGAAATTGAATATAAATTTCTGAAAATAAATAAATAGCAACTGATAAATTATTTTTTCTCCTTGCTACTCTGGAAGCTCTATGTTAAACATTTTTTACTACAGCAGAGAAGACAGAGGAATTCTAAGAAATAGGTACTTTACGTATGTGTCGTATGCATAATTACAATATAAGGAACAAATGAAGCAAATTTTTTTTTTCAACGTGAAAGGCGG
>Ga0101944_10003596_pt1 | contig 19626 bp, 17 predicted proteins | sample DewCreD2012metaG_FD_75245 | JGI IMG/M metagenome (GOLD analysis project Ga0101944, IMG submission 75245) | Hot spring sediment bacterial and archeal communities from British Columbia, Canada, to study Microbial Dark Matter (Phase II) - Dewar... ... | reverse complement strand
TTCCTTTAAGTTGCATGTTTCGTTCTCCTTTAACCTGTTGATCTTTCTTTAAAGGCTCTAAGTATATCTGTTTATTTGATAATACAGCCGTTTATTTCTTTTCCGGCGTTGCTCCATTATATTGTCTTCCCATACCCGCCGTAAAGTGAAATATCGGACGGTCTATCTTTAATATTCTCAAAGGACAATGAGTAGTTCCTGCTGGTATGAAAGCAATAAAACTTTTATTCAGTATATTTTGCCTGCCATCAACCCATAATTCAACCTCTCCCCCCAGATCATAAGGGTCTTGTGGGTTGGTACCAATGAAAGCTATTGCTTCATCAAAAGGATGGCTGTGTGATTTTACGGTGCCTTCGTCACCTTTTCTGGATGGCCAGTCTCCAGGCCAGAACCAGGCAGTCTCCATATAAAAGGCTCCTTTACGGATCTGGTCGTCTAGAGCAATCAGACGCGTGCCTTCCTTTTCGGAGAAATAAGGATTCCAGGGTGCTTCAACCATGTTCGTCTGGATCAATTCAGTTACAAAATACCTGTTGTCCCAGTTAGCCATAGTTAATATCCCTCCTTCTTATCTTCTTCTGATGTCCTCCCGGATCAGCTTCATCCAGAGTACCGGCTCCGGGCATAATCGCCATTTCAAGATGGGGAGAATGATATTTCTTCCAGATAAGTGGGCCATGCTTTTTACCTGCGGGAACGTAAATGGCAGATGTCTGGTTGATCAATAATGGTTGTCCCTCCATGTGGAACTCTATTTCACCCCCCAGCTCCTCTGGATTTCTATAATTCGTGCCAAAATGCAAAACGATTTCCTCATAGTCGTGAGAATGCTCGAAGATATGCGGGTTAGGGTCTGGCATTCCCCAGACCCATCCTCCCTCGATGTAAATGTTACTACCAGGAATCAGATTATTACTCATCAACGTCATGGATGAAGGACCTTGCCTGTTTTTCACCGGAGTTCCAGCGATGACTTCATAAGCGGGCTTTCTGACCAGATAATTTTCATAATTGATTTCTGGAAGGCGGTCTGATTGCGAATTGACAGGTTCGTTTTCTCTTGAAACTGGTGGGATTTTTTCATCTTCACCAGTGCCCAGAATTATCCTGAGGATGACATGCGGCTTCCGATATGTTCGCCAGAACAGCGGTCCATAATTAACTCCTTTGGGAATGAAAATTGCACCGGTTGAATTGATTCTCAGCATTTGACTATCGATCCTGAGATCAACTTCAGCTCCGAGTTCCTCCGGATTGAAGCAATTTCCTCCAATGAACAGAAACACCTGATTGAATTGGGAGGAAAAAGCAAGGTTTGCAGGTGGCTCAGGATAGGGAATTCCCCATATCCAGCTAAATTCGATGTAGTATCTGACTTCGGGGATCAGTTGGGAACTCATGTAAACCAGAGGGGGACTGGTGCAATTACCATTATAATAAGTCCTTAAATGTCCGGCATCGGGATAGTTTACCAGATATCGGCTATAGTCGATATTATTCATTTTAAACTACCCTCCCGATCAAATAAATTAAACTGCCTGCCGAATAAGTTACAGCTTTTTCTCGTAGACTGAGTTATTGCCTGCTTCAAACATGAAAATGGGGGTATCAATTCTTTTAATGGTGATCGGGCAGTGGATTGTTCCTCTGGGAATAAAAATAAGGCAGGTTCTGGTCAGAGTGAGCTTTTCGTCTCCAATCCGGAATTCCAATTCTCCTCCCAGATCGCGAGGATGATTTCTGTTTGAGCCGGCGAAGCCAATAATTTCATCGAAATCGTGACTGTGAGGTATTTCGATGTCCACCGGACCGTTACCTGTTAGTTGCCAGAGCCATTCGCATCCCACAAAGAAAGAACCTTTGAGAATCGAATCCTGTATTCCCAGTAAAAGGGTCCGGTCCAGGGTTCTGCCAGCTTTTGCCTGCTCTTCCATCATTTTTACTGCTTCGGCAGGCTGAGGTGGCATCAGGTCTTCCGTGATGACAAATTTAGCATAACTCGATTCTGGCATTGATTTCCTCCCGAGTTAGATTTCGCGGGCTACCCGCAGCCCTGTTCCAATAGCATCGGCTATCAAAAGTGGCTCTTTGCAGTCTCCAATGGCATAGATTTCACTGACCTTGTCCTCAAGGCTTTTCAGTAATGAGAGATCAGGTTTCAGGGGCAGGGCGGGTATGATGCTATCTGCCTCAAGAGTGACTTTTTCTCCTTCTCTGGTAATAATGGTCAAACCTTTATCGGTGATTTCAACGTACTCTTTGACTCCGCTGATCATAGCCACTCCCTTTTTCCTGAACCAGCCAAAAAGATAGGCCATTAAAACGTCCACCATGCCGTTTCCCAGCGATTCGCTCTTATCAACGATGGTAACTTTCCTGCCTCTTTTAACGAGAAACTCAGCCAGCTCGCAGCCCTGAATTCCTCCGCCGATGATGACTACTTTTTTACCGACCGGTAAATAAAAACGGGTTAATTTTCTAAGCAATTCAGGGCTGATAAATCTGGTCAATAATTTAACTCTGCGATGGAGATCCGAGCTTTTCAAAACAACAGGTTTTTCTATCCCCGGAATTTCGGGAAGGGCATAACTTCCTCCGGTTGCCAGGAAAACCACGTCCGGTTTTATCTGTTCAACCATAGAGGGGTTGACTGCTTGACCAAGCCTGATTTTTACACCCAGTTTAGAAAGCTGTCTCTTGAAGTAAGCCACAATCTCCGGTAAATTTTCCAATTCTGTACCTTTTACTACACTGGCTACCGGTAACAATCCGCCAAGTTGATGCTCTTTCTCATATAAATATACCTCGTGACCGCGCAAGGCAGATACCCTGGCTGCTTCCATACCAGCCGGTCCGCCACCAATTACCATTACCTTTTTGCGTATTTTTGCTTTTTCTATTGTGTTATAAGGGGTACCCATAAAGCCGTTGATCCTGCAGCGGCGGCTGCCCAGACAATTTTCGCAGGCGGTGCAGGGGGCGATATCCTCCAGCCTGCCTTCAGCTACTTTACGCGGAAGATCGGGATCAGCCTGCAGGCGTCTGGTCATGGCAATAAAGTCTGCTTTCCCTTCCCGCAGAATTTTTTCCCCCAGAACTGGATCCAGTCTGCCGACAGTGATGATAGGAATTGAAACCAACTTTTTGGTTGCTGCCGCAAAATTGATATTGGCGGCTCTGCCGTGTAGTTTCCAGTTATACTCAGGAGGAAAATCCTTTAAAGGTAGAGGTGGCTTAGGGTAAAAGAGTACATCTGGTAAATATGAGCCTACGTGGTATCCTAACCACTGGTTACGGATCTGAATTGCATCTGCTCCTGCTGCTGCAAGCAATCTTGCAATCGCACGGCTTTCTTCAGGTGTCATGCAAATTTTGTCATCTATTCCTGCCATGCGACCAACCTCGACTCCGTTAATGCATACGGAAACCGGGAAATCGGAGCCCAGACGTGTTTTTATTTCTTTGATGATGGTAGTGACAATTCTAGCCCGGTTTTCTGTATTGCCACCGTAGATATCCCTGCGCCTATTAAAAAACGGTGAGAGGAAATTGTGCAGGAGATGGCTACTGGCGGCATTGATGTCCACTCCATCGAATCCAGCTTTGGCTGCCCTGACGGCGGCACTGGCAAATTTATCGATAATCCCTTCTACTTCTGCGGTTGTAAGTTCCCGGGGCATCTCGTTATGAAAGTCATTTTCGGATTGAAAATAAACCGGTGAAGAGGCTATGGGCTGACCTTCGAAAAATGGTTTGCCTGCACCCAGGATTTGCCTTTGCCAGGGGCCATCATGATTCATCTGCATAAAGGTTGGGCAACCATGTTTATGGATGACCTGAACCAGCTCACTTAACCCTGGAATATATTTATCATCATCAATTCGGTAGCGGAATTCCCAGCGTGCGCCGACCGGATAATCTATTGTTGGAGATTCGACAATTAATAAACCCACCCCTCCTCTGGCAAAAGCTTCATAAAAAGCTTTGATTGGTTCATTCATGTGAAGTTCATCCTGGTGCCACATAAAAGTGCCCGCCCCGGTTTTGATGATCCGGTTGCGGGTTTTCACTGAACCGATTTTGCCAGGTTCGAGCAGTTTGGCAAACCTGTTTGCAGGATTCATAAGTTTAATCTCCTTATAATTCAACCGGTCATTTGAATTTCTTCTCTGGAATCAGACTTTCCGGTATTTCTTTTATCTATTGATTTACTGAACTCAGAATCAGGTTGATGTCATGCCACCATCAACAGGCATAATATGTCCCGTAATAAAAGAGGCCGAATCTGAACATAACCAGATTACGGCTTCAGCCATTTCTTCAGGTTCGGCTAATCGTCCGAGTGGTATAATGCTCGGCATCTTTTCCCTGTCTTCAGGACGGGCACTGGTCAGGTAGTCCATTAACAGGGTGCGCTGGGTTGGCCCCGGACAAATTGTATTAACTCTAATACCATAGCGGGCGCATTCCAGCGCAGCTACTTTAGTCAGCCCATTCAGCCCTGCTTTACTAGCGTCATAAGCCCCAAACCCTGGAACAGCTTTAAAAGCTCCCACAGAAGACGTATTGACGATAGCACCGTATTTTTGCTTCATCATCTGGCGGATTTCATATTTCATGCAAAGGAAAACTCCGGTGAGGTTGATGTTGATCGTCCGCTGCCAGATATCCATTGGCATGTCTGCTATTGAGACAAAGGGAACTCTTTTCCCATCCGGTCCTATGCCGGCATTGTTAAAGGCAAAATCAAGCCTGCCGAAGTTTTCCACAGTTTGATTAACCATTGCTTCGACATCGGATTCACGTGAAACATCACATCGAATAAAAAGTGCTTCACCACCGGCTTCCCTGATCATTCTCGCGGTTTCCTCTCCTCCGGAGATATTGGAGTCAGTAGCTACTACAACATTTGCCCCTTCACGAGCAAATGCGAGGGCTGTAACTCTGCCGATGCCCGAGGCTCCCCCTGTGACCAGGGCAACTTTACCAGCAAATTTTTTCGGCATTTATCGCTCCTTTTTGTCTGATGTATTTTTTACGATTGCGCTTATTTGCCCAGATATTTTAAAGCATTTTTACCGGCGATACGCCCGGAATTCAGGGCAAAGGCTGAAGCAAGTCCTGATGCTCCTTTGATTGGATAACTGTCCGCAAACATTCCTCCCGCATCGAATCCGGCCGCATATAATCCAGGAACAGGATTGCCTTTTTTATCAATCACTTCTGCCTTTTCATTGATTTTAATACCACCCATGGTCCCCAGACACACTGTGCGCGCTCTCACAGCGTAATACTTTGGCCCTTTCAGTGCCCAGAGATATCTGGAGTCCTTGGCGAAAAGATCGTCGTGACCTTTGGCACAGAAATAATTATATTCATCAACCGTAGCTTTGAGTACAGCGGGATCAACCCCTATTTTACGGGCGAGCTCTTCAACAGAGTCTGCTTCAAATACTTCGGAAGAATTTCTCGCCAGTGCAGCCTTCATTTCCTGTTCAAGTGCCACAGGTTTGCTACCGGGAGGATTGGCAATCCCCACGTTTTTGTCAACGCCTTTTTCAAGCATGCGTTGTATTATCGAGTCGTCAAAGATGCTGAATGTATAACCTTCTTTATATCGGGCATTCGCGTTACCAACTTCTGAATCATAAAAAGCGATGCTTTCATCACAAAATCGTTCGCCTCGTGAGTTTATCCAGAGGTCGGGTTGGGTGGCTGCGAATTCGATCTGACAACCCATTGCAAATTCATCACCCAGTGGACCGACTCGATATAATTCAAGACAGCCAATGCCTTCTTCGGCTGCACCAACTTCCCAGGCCATCCTTATGCCGTCTCCGTTTTTTCCCACATTCCCCACGGGGAAAAGGTTTATCCCAAGATCGAATCCAGCATATTTTTTGATCCATTCCTTATTATTTAAATAGCCACCGCTGGCAATAATCACTGCCCTGGCTTGAATCCGTCTTTCCTCCCCGTTTTCATCAACAATAATGCCGGTAATGGCTTCTCCCGTTCTTAAAATACGCGTGACCGGCGTAGCAGACCGAATCTCAACTCCCAGGTTTCTGGCACGTGAGACCAGGATTTTAACCGCTGTTTCCCCTTTCCCTTTAACAACATGATAAGTTTGGGGAGAGTCAGGCATATTGATTGTCACATCACTGAATTCAACTCCCTGTTTCTGTAACCAGGAGATGGTTACGGCTGATTCATTGATGATTGTTCTGACCAGACGTGGGTTGACCTTCCAGTGGCTGTATCCCATGATATATTTGAATGCTTCGTCGCGGCTGTAAGTGATATATTTTGCCCGCTGCATTGAGCTTTCAACAGCAAATGTTCCCTCAAAAAAGTTGGAAGTACCACCCAGCGAGCGCTGTTTTTCAAAGATAATGGCTTTTGCTCCTCCCTCGGCAACCGTTAACGCCGCGGCTAAACCAGCAATACCCGAACCGATAACAGCCACATCAAAGGCAGATGAAATGGCTTCCATATTTCCTCCTCTGTTAAAAGTTGCTCCAGAATTTCACGGATTTAATTTTGAACCTTAAATCACACTGTAAACACCGTTTCGCTTCATATGTTGCTTCCTCCTCGTTCAATCCTGCAGGCACGTTGCATTCTGCAATCGTTCGTTCGGTTGAGATCTGAACCCGCTGCATTGAAGCGAAAGCAGGTTCAAGTCCCAAATAATCGCCGGCATTTAAAGGAGGCGCCAGTTTGATATTTATATCGCCATCTCCTCCCAGAAATTTATCTATTTCAATCGCGGCTCGCCTTCCGGCAGCGATCGCTTTAATGACGGAGGATGTCCCCGTTACGACGTCTCCAGCGGCAAATACTCCTTCCCGGCTGGTTGCCAGCGTCTGTTCATCAATTTCAATGAGGTTATTTAATGTGGTGTTCAGTCCATATTCCTCTGGTACGATTGGTATTTGACCGATGGCAAATATTATGTTATCGGCTTCCAGAACTATTCTGGAATTCTCTCTGATGACAAGAGTGAGATTTTTATCTTCATCAAAACTGAATGATTCAACTTCAGCGAATTCTGCAGTTTTGATTCCTTCGCCCACGGGAAGAATAGTGGTTAAGTTGAGACCTGGGAAAATCTCAATGCCTTCAGCTTCTGCTTGTTCAATTTCTTCAGGAGATGCGGGCATTGTATTCCTGGGTTCCAGACAGGTGAGCCGAACCTGTTCAGCGCCCAATCTCCGCGCAACTCGAGCGCAATCTATCGCAACATTGCCTCCTCCGATTACGATCACCCTTTTTCCAATAGCCATGTGCCCATTCAGGTTATAATATTTTAATAATTCAATGCCGGTAAAGATTCCCGGGCTGTTAGCTCCCGGCACAGGTAGCCTTGCACCTGCCTGAGTGCCTATCGCTACCAGTATGGCATTAAAACCGTTTTTAAATAGTGCATCTATTGAATCAACCGGAGAGCCGGTCTTGATTTCCACACCGAGCTTTTCAATTTCTTCGATTTCCCTGCTGAGTATTGCCCTGGGAAGACGATATTCTGGTATTCCTGCCCGCAACATGCCCCCAGCGAAGGGGAGCGATTCAAAAACGGTGATTTTGTATCCCTTGATTGCAAGGAAATAGGCAGCCGTAAGCCCGGTTGGTCCGGCTCCTATAACGCCAATTCGCTGAGCTTTTGCCGGTTTGATCAATAAGTTACTTTTCCATATTTCCTCACGGCTGTTTTCGACAGAGAAGCGTTTTAAAGCTCTGATAGCTATACTCTGGTTGATTTGTCCTCTCCGGCATGAATTCTCACAGGGATGATCGCAAACATAACCCAGTACTGCTGGGAAAGGTACCTTTTCTCTGATCAGGGCTACAGCGGCAGGGTAATTCTTTTCGCGAATAAAGCGTAAGTAACCAGGCACATCTATTTCTGCCGGACAAGTATAGCGGCAGGGGAGCAGGGCAGCTTTACGTTGTTTACCCTCCAGGAAACCTTCTTTATCCAAAATCGCGCCGGTTGGACAGACTTCGGCACAGGCTGCGCAAAATCGGCAACCGGATTCAGCGAGCGGCAAACCATTGTTTGTGCCGATATATTCATCCTCTCCCTGTTTTCTGATGGTAAGGATCCCCACTCCGCGAAGGTCTCGACAGGCTCTGATACACCGTGTGCATAAAACACATTTATTGGGATCAAAAACCAGAAGAGGGTTGCTTTTATCTACCGTAAAAAGCCGTGTATGTCTTGGTATTTCGAGTTTATCTGTTTCCAGATATTGTTTTAGTGCCTGCAGTTCGCAATTGAGGTATTTGGCGCACGTACCGCAATCCGGGGGATGACCCGCAAGAATTTTCGTAATCGCACTTTGCCTTTTAGCAATCACCCTTTCGGTTCTGGTGGCAACCACCATACCATCGTCGGCTGGAGTAGTGCACGAGGTGGGAGTACCTTCCATTCCCCGAATTTCCACAATGCACAACTGGCAGGCATCAACGGGAGGGAGGTCGGGATGATAGCACAGATGAGGAATATAAATTCCTGCCTCCAGCGCTGCTTCCAGAACACTTTTGCCCCTGAAAGTATTGACTTTCTGTCCATCTATAATGAGGCTGATGGTTTCCACTCTAATGTGGCTCCCTACTTGTCAAGTTCTTTATAAAAATCATGTTTACCATGAGCGGCGTCCTTTACACCCTGATCTCTGCGCTCTTTAAAGAAATTAAACTCATCAGGTTCAAATGTAATGTTTGTCTGAAGTGTGTGCATTACATAAGAATGAGTCAAACCTTTGGTGATACCCATCATATCATAAACAAGATGACGGGAAACCTTGCCCAGAGCAATGCCATCTTTAGGATACTTTGCCAGACCCTTTGCCAGATCGTTAACTTCCTCTTCGAGCTTATCTGGGGGATAAACACGGTTTATCAACCCGACTTCAAGTGCCTGTTTGGCATCGATCATCTTGCCCGTGATACATAATTCCATCGCTTTTGTGAACCCGCAGCGTAGGATCATCATCGGTGTAATGGTTGCTCCTGCCAGTCCCAGTCTTTCTTCAACGTGACCGAATTTGCAGTCTTCTGAAGCTATAATAAGATCACAGTTCATAAACAGGTTTAAACCGGCACCAAGCAAATAGCCATGAGCCTGTGCGATGGTAATTTTCTGGCAGAGCAATAGTTCCTGACACTGGTCGAAGAAGGTCAGCTTATCGAAGTGCAGGCGGGCACGAATGCTGGGCTTGCGAGACTTTTCTCCTGGTTTAGGTTCTTTCCATCCATAGACGAATCCTACCTGAGTCAAGTCTGCTCCTGCACAGAAGGCACGCCCGGCACCTTTAAAGATCACAACTTTGACCTCATCGTCATGATTGACTTCAGCTATTGCTTTGCTCAGCTCGTTACTGATGTCCGGACATAGTGCATTTAATCTATCGGGATGGTTCAATGTTACCCTTGCGATGTAGTCTTTTTTTTCATAAAGTATATGTTCAAAATTCACCGAATAGCCTCCTTTTATCCAAGCAACCTGATAATGGATATTGCGTCCTTAAGCTTTTCCAGGTGATTAATCATGTCAATCACTCTTTCGATAGTATCTGCGGAAAGTTTTTTCCTGGAAAGAGCGGCACACTCCCTGAATTTGGCAGCGCAATCTTCGAAAGTCATTGGTCTTTCCACACTGCCCAGGCAATGCTCAACTTCCTCTGTGTAACTTTCACCGTTCTTCAGAATGACCGTAATTTTAGCCGGTCCCACTCCATGCCTGCTGAGTGAGGGTTCGAGTATGCCGGTTACTTTGCGTGAGATGGTGAGTATGTTTTCCTTTTGAATTGCATTTTCAGTAAAATCATCCACAGTCACTTTGCCATTGACAAGTGCAACTGCAATAGCCCAGGGCAGGCTGAACTGTGCATCAACAGGATTTCTCGGTTCCCTTTTTATTTCGAGTGGATTACAGATTGAATATGCCTGGTCGCCGCAAAAAGCGATAATTTCCTGTACCTTATCTGGTAAAATCTGATATTTTTTTCTCAGATTGAGTACTGCATCTATATAGGCATGACTGAAGCCACAATTTGGATAGGGTTTAAATCCCAGGTTCATTCCTTCAAATCTTTTACCGAGGTCGGCAACCAGTATCTGGCGGGAGTAGTCGCCGTCATGATACTGTTTGAAAAAGCCGAATTCTCCTTCTAGTACATCTCTGGCGCCGGTTATGCCTCTTTCCGCCATTAAGGCGGAGGTGATGCCTCCACGGGAGGCCAGACCTGGTCCCAGTCTTTTGGTCAGGGCTCCATCATTAACTGCCTGTGAATTGCCGGCACACTGGTGGTAGGCGATTCCGAGGGCATTTAGCATTTTCTTGGAATCCAGCTTCATGAGTCTGGCTGCCATGGCAGCAGCTCCAAGATAACCACAAAGTGGAGTTGGATGCCAGCCTGATTTAATTAAACTGGCATTCGGACGGCTGGCTAAACCGAGGCGTGCCAGAAAATCTTCACCAAGTGCTAATGTGGTGATAAACTCGCTGCCGTCAATTCCCCCCTGCCTCTCAGCTATTGCGAAACAGGTGGCGACCGCAACGCATCCGATGTGTACCTGTGCTACGGGATGACCATCATCATAGTCAAGCGCGTGAATCATGGTACCGTTTACCAGCGCAGCATCTGGAGCAGGGCATTTCCTGCCGAAATTAATGATAGTACTCTGCTCTTTACCGCCCCATTCACCTGTTAGATCAACCAGTTCCTGAATGCCCTGACGGGTAGAACCACCCAACGCGGCTGCCAGGCTATCCAGCAATTCTTTTTTTACTGACTCGCGTGCTGCTGATGGGATATCGTCAAATCCGGTACGCTGGAAGTTTTCCACGAAGTCATTTATCGCATCCACAATACCCTCCCTTTGCAGTTTATCCCCGGTTATTCTAGATCAAACCTCCGGTAATACCGATCGTTTCTGCGGTGATGTAGGTTGACTGATCGGAAACCAGGAACAGGGCGAGGTCTGCCACTTCTTCAACTGTGCCCAGTCGTCCCCAGGGAATATTAGCACTCATCATTTTGTAATCCCTTTCTCTTGCTTCATCCCAGCTTATACCTTGCTCCTGCGCCATTTTAGCGAATGCTGCATCCCTGAGGTTGGTAATGATCGCTCCTGGATTGATTGCATTTACGTTGATGTGGTAGGGAGCCAGTTCCAGAGCGAGGGACTTTACCAGGCCAATAGTGGCATATTTCGAGGCACAATAGGCACTGCTTCCCTTGACTCCGTGTGTCCCTGCCATGGAAGCGAAGATCAGGATTTTACCACCCTGATTTCTCTGGATCATATGTTTGGCAATCGCTTTTGAAATAAAGAAAGTTCCCAGCACATTTACTTCCAGGCAATCTCTCCAATCTTTTTCAGTGTGTTCTACCAGCGGGGTATTCACTGGCCCCCGGATGGCTGCACAATGAACCAGAATGTCAATTTTCCCGAACTTCTCCAGAGCACTGGCAACTGCTGACTCCACTTCATTGCTTTTCGCAACGTCAAAAGCGATAGCCAGTGCCTTTCTGCCCATGGCTTCAATTTCAGCGACTTCAGCTTCAAGTCCTTTCCAGCCTTCATCTCCGGGGAAAAGGCTTTTTGGCGCAGGATATTTATCGGTTACCACGACATCCGCCCCTTCACGGGCTAATCTCAGGGCGATGGCACGTCCCATACCTCTTTTACTGGCGGTACCGGTAACAAAGGCGACCTTTCCGTTTAGCATATTCATAGATATTATTTCCTCCTGAAAACGTATTTTTTTTCTAAACACTTTCACTCTTTGCAATTTAGATTAAGGGTAAAGAGTTATTGCAACATCCTGCAGACCAAGTTCCAGTAATTTTTCCTTAGAAGGTTTCCCAGTTTCGATATCCCAATCCATTTCTGCAAGAAATTCTTTCACCAGTGTATCCTTATCAACCTTCACACCCGCCAGTGGTCCTTCTGGATGAGGAGGGTTACCGATGGCTCGATCTGGTATCTGATATTCTCGCAATGTGATTCCTTCGCGGATATTGAAAGCCTGCCGAATATTGGCGATTCTCTCTCCAGTAGTTACCAGTTCCGCGGTGTTGATCTCCCAGCCTGTAACCAGCTTGAGGAATTCGGCAATGGCGTCTGCATGGGGGAAAGCCATATTTACGAACAGGCACAAGCCACTGCACATCAAAGAGTGCTGGAAGTTGCTGCCAATCTTGTGTGCTTTGCCCCTACCGGCGAAGAGTTGACGATTAAATGGCGGCAGTAGACCGGGATTATGATGCTCCTCAGATCCCTGGGTATGGCGGGCGGGAGTAGCATCGGTTAGATAAGTGGCTGTTACGTGAAAGCTGGCAGCGGGATGGTGTGCGGGTATTTCCTGCCCGTGAATATGCATGGCATATTTTTCTGCTCCTTTGCCGATTTTGAGCGCAGCCCGCCAAACGCCGTCAGCAAGTACATCTCCGAAACCCTCCCTGATTACCATTTTTTCCAGCATGGCAATCATTGACCGGTGATTGCCCCAGGTCAGTTCTATACCATCTGTATCTTTAATGGAAATAATTCCGTTCTCGTAGCATTCCATAGCGAATGCCATAATGGCGCCTGTTGAGATAGTATCAATACCATATCGGTTACAAATGTCGTTGGCTTTAATGATAGATTCGAGATTATTGTTCAAACAATTTGTACCAAGCATGGCGAGTGTTTCATATTCCGGGCGGTAAACCCCAGCCGGGAATTTATATTCTCCGGTGCCTTCTTTCAGCAATGCCTCACAGCCGATCGGGCACTGATAGCAGGCAATCGGTTTGAGTTTGTATTCGTCCAATCGATCTGCTCCTAAAGTCTGGGGATTGGGGAAATCTCTGGTCGGAATGCCGCCCCAATTTTTCACAGGAGAATCGCCACTTTCAGCACAGGCGACCGTAGTAAAGGATGTACCGTATTTCCGGATTACCTCAACATGCCCACCGAGTTTAGATAGATATTCTTTACGCGTCTTCTGGAGGTTTTCTGGATCTGCTACCGGTACCTTGAAATCACCTTTGGCAGCAATTGCCTTTAGCTTTTTTGATCCCATCAATGCTCCCAGACCTGAACGTGCTGCTACACTGCCTTTGTTGTGTACTATTCCGGCAATGAGTGCCAGCTTCTCCCCGGCAGGTCCAATGCAGGAGATCGCAAAATCTTTACCCAGTTCCCTTTTAAGAATATCCTCGGTTTCGTATGTATCTTTCCCCCAGAGGTGAGCGGCATTTTTAATCTGGGCTTTGCCATTATCTATAACCAGATAGACAGGCTGATCGGAAATGCCCTTGAAGATGATCCCATCATAACCAGAAAATTTGAGGAAAGCACCAAAACTGCCTCCAGAATTGGCATCTCCCCACGTGCCGGTCAACGGGGATTTCCCACATACCATATAACGGGTGCCAGAAATCGCCTGAGTTCCAGTCAATGGCGCAGACATAAAGCACAGAAGGTTATCAGGTCCCAGAGGATCAACCCCGGCGGGCTGTTCGCTGAAGATGATGCGAGCTCCAATCCCATAGCCACCCAGAAACTGGCGTTGAATATCTTCGGTAAGAGGTTGATCCTCTATTTTATGTGTCGACAGGTTGACCTTCAATAGTTTCCCCATGTAGCCGCCGGACATTTTTTCCTCCTGTTATTATTCTTATTTTTAATTATCGTAAGCTGACCTATCAGAATCCCCTTCAGTCAATAACCGGAAGCGGTTGTCCTCCTGCCGCAGTCACTACCTGCCCCGTGACATATGAAGAAAGATCGGATGCCAGAAAAAGGGCAACCCCTGCAATATCTTCCGGAGTGCCAAGTCGTTGCATGGGTATTTCTTTTCTGGCTATCATGGCGAATTGGGATTCTGGATCTGATAAACCTTTTAATACAGGATCCCAGAACGGGGTCCGCACCGGTCCTGGTAATATTGCATTAACGGTGATATTCTGACTGGCTAATTCAAAAGCCAGATTATAAGTCAGTCCAATTACTCCAGCTTTGGCTGCGTGGTAATGATTAACTGAGACGGAGGGGTGCACGGCTCCTATCGAAGAGATATTCACTATTTTGCCGTAGCTTTTCATTTGCATGAAAGGAACGACTGCTTTGCAGCACAAGAAGACACTTTTAAGATTAAGATTGACGACTGTATCCCATAACTCGGGTGTAATATCTTTTAATAAACCCTGGTTGCCCGGTACCCCGCCGGCGTTATTAACCAGGATATCTATCCTGCCAAATTTTTCCATCGTAAGGATTGCCATATCACGAACCTGCTGGAAATCGGTGACATCACAATGGAAGAACATGGAATTACCGCCCCTGCTATTAGCTTCTCCAACTGTCTCCTGACCTTCTTTATCTTTGATATCCACTACCACAACAGAGCAACCTTCCGAAGCAAATTTAAGGGTGATGCCTCTACCGATACCGGTAGCCCCACCGGTTACGATTGCAATCCTGTTTTTTAAAAGCATTTTCCCTCCTCATTCACATATCAGCTCATTTGATCTGTCTAAGTCATTCTGTCTGGTTTCTGACAGGTAAAGGTAGTCCTCCTCCAGCAAAGATGGAATCGCCGGTGACGTAGGCTGATAGATCTGAGGCAAGGAACAGAGCTACTCCGGCGATATCTTCAGGCGTACCCATGCGTTGCATGGGTACCTCTTTTTTGGCAACCTCGGCAAAATAGGCGTCCCGATCCCTTTGAGCTTTGGCGACCGGCTCCCAAAAAGGTGTCCGTATGGGACCGGGGAGAATTGCGTTGACTGTGATGTTGAAACGAGCCAGCTCTAAAGCCAGATTGATCGTCAATCCCAAAACTCCTGCTTTTGCTGAGTGATAGTGTATCAGTGATGCGGGTGGATGAACTGCACCCATGGAAGAAATATTGACTATCTTTCCGTACCTTCTTTCTTTCATATGAGGAACGACTGCTTTGCAGCAAAGGAATTGGCTTGTCAGGTTGAGATCAACAATTCTGTGCCATTGTTCAAGAGATACTCCATTAATAGATTCCTCGCCCAGCCCCGGGATTCCACCTGCATTGTTAACCAGGATGTCAATCCTGTTGAATCTTCTGAGTGTTTCCTCAACCATCAATTGAACCTGCTGATAATCCGTGACGTCGCAGTGGAAATAAAGACACTCCCTGCCCTTTCCCCTGATTTCTTCCGCGGTTTTTTGTCCTTCCACGTCAGCAATATCAGCTATGACCACGGCACTGCCTTCTTCAGCGAATTTACTGGCGATGCCCTTCCCGATGCCCATTGAACCGCCGGTTATGATTGCAACTCTGTTCTCGAGCAGCATTTTCTACCCCCAATCGTTTGTGTATCAATTATTTTCAGGCAAAAATTCAATCGATAGCCTGGATAGTTTAATCACCTGCTTCTTCATTCGAAAACTCCTGAGCTAGCGAGACGTGCAAATTCTTCGTCTTTCAATCCAAGTATTTGAGTACAGATATATTCAGTATGCTCTCCTAGCCGTGGACTGGGTCTTTGTGCGCGTGCCGGGGTTCTGGACAGAGTGAAACTGGCCCCCAGATGAGAAAAAGGACCCATTTCATCATGTTTTAGCTTCCAGAAGAGCTGGCGTTCACTCAATTGCTGGTCTTCACAGATATCAGCCACATTTTCCACCATTCCTGCCGGTATGCCTGCCAACTGTAATGTGTTCATGACCTCTTCTGGCGTATGCTGGCTGGTCCATGCGGATACGAGCTCATTCAATTCATTTTCATGGTTTTTCCTTTGCAGAAGTGTATTAAAGCGCGGATCATCGCAAAGTTCAGGTTTGTTAATTGCACTGCAAAAATTTTGCCATTGATGGTCATCCATTACTGCAATAGTACACCAGCGATCGTCACCCAGACAGGGATATACTCCGTGAGGTGCTGCCGCAGGGGCAGCATTGCCGATTCTTTCAGGTTCCCTCCCGTTAACTGCATAATCTAATAATGCAGGCAGGATGAAATACAGAGCGGTTTCTAGTTGAGAGATATCAATCAATTGCCCTTTGCCGGTTTTCCTGCGGTAGTCCAGTGCGGCAATAAGGGCTGCTGTGGCAAAACGAGGGGATATACAATCGGTATAAGCCGAAACACCGATGGGCAGGGGATCTCTATCCTTCCAGCCGATGAAATTGGGAATGCCAGCCATAGCAGCCAGAATCATCCCAAATGCAGGTTGCCGTGAGTTAGGTCCCTGAGAGCCAAAGCCGCTTTGTCTCAACATAATAATATCCGATTTAATTTTTCTCAGATTATCGTAGGTTAAACCCCATTTTTCGATTACTCCAGGCGTAAAGTTCTCCATGACAATATCAGAAACTGATATCAATCTATGTATCAATGAGCGAGCTTCGGGATGTTCCATGTTTAAGGCAAGGCTAAGGATATTGGCATTGAAATGATTAAAATATCCACTTCGGTCCAGCCCAGGTTGATTATCTTTGAAAGGGGCTGAAATCCTCAGGGTACATGGTCTTTTGCTGGTCTCAACCCGGATTACTGTTGCTCCGTAATCAGCAAAAAATTTCATGGTTAATGGGCCTACTATCGCCCAGGAAAAAGAGGTGATTGTTAATCTGCTGAAGATTCCGGAATAATTTTTTGTGTATTGCTGATTGTATTCAGTCATATTATACTGGCCTGTTTCAAAGTAAGTATTTCATGATCTGATAGTCCAATCTCTCTATATATCTCAGCATTATGCTGTCCGATCAGGGGAGCAGGGGATTTCAACCCGTAATCTTCTTCTGATGATCTGACAAAAGATGCCGGATATTTAATCGCCGTATTCAGTTCCGGATGCATAATCTCTTTCCAGTATTTTCTGAAATTGAGCTGATCACTGGCGAACAGGTCTGCCATGCTGGATAGAGGACAGATAGAAATACCTCTCTCGGCGGCACCCTTTGCGATTTCCTGTTTGCTGTGTCTTTTAAAGAATTTTTCGATCGGCTCTGAAATCCGGTCCACCGTTTCCTGGGTTGCTTTAAACATATCCAGAGTTTCCCAGTCAACCGATTTAAAAAAGTCGCTGGACATGCCTTCTTCTTCCATCCATTTCACCAGTTCCTGTAGAGTCTTGGCACCGGTTCTTCCGCCAATGATGTTAAAAAAAACAAAACCGTCTGAGCAACGCCACACCTGTCTCTGTGAGGAATTTATACTCCAGCGGAAGGATCCTGCGCGTTTGGAAATGATACCGTTAAGTTCCCATAGCGGTATGGCATTTGCCAGAAACCAAGCAGTGCTCTGTTGCATTGAGACGTCAACATGCTGACCTTCTCCGGTTATTTCACGGTGATAATAAGCCATGAGGGTTCCTGCCGCTGCATCGGCTCCGGCTAGAAGACAGGCCTGTGGGAGACTCATATTCACGGGTGGGCGGTCAGAATCTCCGGTCTGATACAGAATCCCGCTCATACCCATGATCACCAGGTCAGAAGCCTGAAAGCGACTGAAAGGGCCCTTTTGTCCGAAAGGGGTGATGGACGTGAGAATAATATCCCCTTTTAATTTGCAGAGTTGATCATAATCCAGCCCAAGCGTGCTTAAAAAACCAGGCTGAAATGATTCGATAATAAAATCCGCGGTTTTGACCAATCTGGCGAAGATTTCTCTGCCATCTCTGGTTTCTATATCGAGTGTAATGCCACGTTTACCTGCATTATAGGCAAACCAGTAAAGACTTTTCTCGGTTTGAGGAATATCATGGTAGAATGGTCCGATTCTGCGCGAAGGATCGCCTCCTGGCTTTTCCACTTTTATCACGTCCACTCCGAGTTCAGCCAGTATTCTGCCGCATAAAAAACCCTTTTCATCGGTTAGATCAAGTGCCCGGCAATGGTTCAACATCTCAATTCGCCTGCAAATTATTATGGATTTCTTTCAGGTATCTCTTTGCCAGTTTAAAGGCTTTTTCAGAATCACTCTGACTTAGCAAGCCAACCGCATAGAGGATATATTGCTCATCAACCAGAAATCGCGGTTTAATGGGTTTTAAAATATCCGGTCGTGCCGGATTATATAGCGCTGCACTCAAGATTTTCTGCGGAGTTCTGGAATATGCCAGCGCTCCTCCTGTCCCGATCACGTAGCCGATATTACTCAGGTCTTTGCCTCTTTGAAGAAGCATTTTCCCGGCTGGACTGTAAATTTCCTCCAGTTTGCCACAGTGACGCTCAACAGCTTTCTCAACAGCGAGATAAGAAAGAATATTATGGCAGGTTAATTCATCTTCTGTCTCTGGTAGTCTGCCTTCTTTGAACCTGCCGATAATCTCAAGAAGATGAGCAGATTTATATCTACCATTCATTAACTCCAGCAGGGTGTCTAAATTGTATTTCAGCCCCAGATCACCTTCGACTGTCCGTTTGGCATAGGGTTCAGGTAAACCAGTTAGGACTACACCCGGTTGACCGGGATTGCCATAAGCGATTGAGTGAACATTGGTGGTTGCTCCACCCGTATCCACAATTAATAGCTCTCCCAGTCCGGGCTGGTTCGCGGTACCCCCGGCAATTAATTTGGCTGCCTCAAACACTGCCGATGGAGTCGGCATGATCACATCTCCAATAAGAGCTTTCGCTCGGGAGATTCCTTTTGCTTCGATAATATGTTTTAAGAATAACTCACGGATTTCGCTGTTGCACTGGTGAAGATTCAACTTACCGATCTCAGGCATAACGTTGGCGGTGAAAATAATGCGTTTGGGACTATTTTTAAAAATCTCTCTGATCTCCTGATATGCCGCTTTGTTACCGGCTACTATGATATTGGGTATCTTCTGACCGGTACGCGCGAGCAGACGGGCATTGTGAATGATTACTCTTGTGTTGCCACCATCGGTGCCGCCACTTAGCAAGAGTATATCCGGTGCTAAGCTTTCTATTTCAGTGATTTCTTTTTCATCCAGTTCATAAGAATAAATCCCAACGACCTTGGCTCCGGCTCCCAGAGCTGCCAGATTGGCTGCTTCACTGGTGTATTCAGGTACAAAACCAACACAAACCATTCTTAACCCACCAGCGGCGCTGCTGCAGGCTTTTGCCTTCGAACCATCCAGGTCTTTGATACCAGCTTCGATAGCCAGTTGTTTCAGGGCTTGTTTCAGCCCTATGGTGATGTCGGTATCAACTGTGGAAGGAACCCGCGTGCGGGCAAGAATCTCAATTTTATCCAGATCCACAGCCACTGCTTTGGTGAAGGTACTGCCGAAGTCGATTAAGATCTGAATGTTTTCTTTCATTTTGTTTAGAACAAGCCTGCTCAGGTCGGAACAATTTTATTTAGTTCTCTCGAAATACCGTTCATTAACCATTCAGGCTTTACCTCTTGCTTTCAAATCGTTCCATAAATCCTGGATTGCTGCTTTGATATCAGCTTCGGGTGGATAAACACGGTCGAATCCCAGTTTTTTAAATTTCTCTTCATCTTCTTTAAAATCGTGCCTTGAAACTCCGAGTATGCCACCAATGTAAAGGAGTACATCCTCAAGCCCGGCTTCTCTGCACTTATCCTTAAATCCCCTGAGATCCAGTTCTGCCATTCCATACAGTGAACTCATTAAAATTGCATCGGCATTGGTT